>Ga0075163_10012832_pt1 | contig 10905 bp, 11 predicted proteins | sample JI1023141ADNA_FD_71478 | JGI IMG/M metagenome (GOLD analysis project Ga0075163, IMG submission 71478) | Wastewater effluent complex algal communities from Wisconsin, to seasonally profile nutrient transformation and Carbon sequestration -... | ecosystem: Engineered > WWTP > Effluent > Algae...
ACCGGCAGATTCTGCCGGTAGCGTTTCAGATCGTCAGCCATCGCGCCGACGCTGGCGTAGCGGCGTTCGGACTCGTCACTGGTGGCGCGGCGTACGATCCGATCCAGATCACCGCGCAGCGTTCGCGCCAATGCACGCACGCTACTGCCGCGACGGGCGGCAAGAGCAATGACCTCTGAGTCATTGATCGCCTGACGACGACTGAACACCGCCTGCAATCGGCGTGAGACGCCGGAATGGCCATCCTGAGCACGGCTACGTGTCCGTAGGCGTTCGCCGCTCAACAGTTCGGCAAGCATCAGTCCGAGTTGATACACATCGGTCTGCGTGGTGATGGCACCGCCGCTGAACTGCTCCGGCGCGGAGTACTCCGGTGTCATCAGATTCAATTGCGTTCGGGTGTCACTCGACTGCGCGGGATCAATCAGCTTGGCAATCCCGAAGTCCATCAACTTGACCAGACCTGTCTCCGTGACCAGTACATTGCCTGGCTTCAGATCCCGATGAATCACCAGGTTGCGATGGGCATATTCCACGGCATCGCAGACCTGCAGAAACAGATCGATCCGCGCGCTGATGCTCAGCGTCAAGCGGTCGCAATAGGCGGTCAAGGGTTCACCATGGATCAACTCCAAGGCGAACCAGGGTCGGCCCTCTTCACTCACACCGCCATCCAGCAGGCGAGTGATATTGGGATGCTCAAGACGACCCAGAATGCCGCGCTCACGAACGAAGCGGCGAACAATTTCGTCGCTGTCCATGCCTCGCTTGATCAGCTTCAGTGCCACAGGCTGGCGCGCGACACCTTCTTCGACTTCGGCGCGATAAACCACGCCCATGCCACCACTACCAATCTTGTCGGTGATTCGATAGCGACCCAAGCGCTCGCCAATCCGTTGTTCATCCGCCAAATCTCGCCCGGGCTCGATGCGCGGCTCATCGATCTGATCCGCCGCCAACAAGGCGCTGACCTCGAGCACCAGAGCCTCATCGCCCCTGCACTGTGCGACCGCCCATGCAAGTCGTTGGGTTTCCGGTTGATCGAGCGCTGCAAAGGCAATTTCTAAGGCGCGTCGGGTCAAATCGGTACTGTTTGGACCTGTGGACATGGGATTTCCTGTTCAGCGAGCGGCCAATAGCCGCAGCATGCCGTCTTGCGCGGGGCAGTCATTGAGTTCTCGCAATTCAGTCCAAAGTCGAGGCTCAGGCACCCAAGACCGGCACTTCGACGCCTAACCACGCATTGATCGCCAGCTACAGTAGTTGCGACCCTGGTTTGAAGCCTGGTGGAATCGTCTCCGACCCGGCTTTCTGGGAGAGGCTTGTGGGATGCGGCCACTCACGGGCATTCCGCAAGTGCGGCACGGCGTAGCCCGCCAACAGCAGGGCAACGAGACCCATGCTCCCAATGGTCAATGTGGGTGCCATCGCCGCCGAGCTCGGTCCGACGTTGCCACCCGGCTGGATGGTCAGAAGATAGCTGGCGCTGGCATTGGGACGAACACCGTTGCCTGCAACCAGCACGAGCGTCGTGGTGCCGGAGACCGTTGGAGTGCCGGAAATCAGGCCGCTTGCGGTGGCAATCGTCAAGCCCGCCGGCAATCCGGTGGCACTGAACTGGGGCGAGGGCACACCGCTGGCGCTGACCCTGAAACGGTATGGCGCACCGACCTTGCCGGCAGGTGGCGAACCACTGGTAATGGTGGGCGCGCCGTCGGCCCGTGATCTGGCGTCAAGACGCTCGGCAGTCGTGTAAGCGTCGCCAAGATCCCCTGCGGATCGAGCACCTTCTGCGTCCCAGTGCAGGGTGTCGGTTGCAGCGCCATCGCCGACTCCCGTTGCGGCATCACCGCGCGCCGCGGCAAGACCCAAAGCCAACGGAAGCCAGGTCCAGGCCAGAACTTTTTTCGAAAAGTGCACGACAGTGCTCCGCAGAGAGGCTCGTCTTGTCTCTACGCGAATGCATGAGCGTGTCTGCCAACATCGATCAGTCGATCGACATGCTCAATTGTGTTCTCGGATCATCGTGATCAGGTACATCCGGGCAGTGCGCCATTGACGGAAGATGGTGCGCTCGCTACTGCCCAGCAATTCAGCGATCTCGACGAAACCGAGGCCACCGAACAGATGTAGTTGTGCGATCTCGGCGAGTTTTGAATCGACCTCGTTCAGGTTACTCATGACTCGATCCACTACCAGCACATCAAACGGCTCGTCGCTCGCGACCTCACTCGCCGCCCCCAACGTCAAGGGCAACAGGCCGTCACCACGCTTGTCCGCTTGGCGGGCGCGTGCCCGGTCAATCAACACCTGACGCATTGCGAGCGACGCAATGTTGAAAAAGTGCACCCGTGTTTCCGCCTGCAACTTCTTGCCCTGCAAACGCATCCAGGTTTCGTTGACGAGTTCGGTCGTGCACAAGGTCTGACGGGATCCGCCACGCAGCAACAGATGCGCTTTCGCGTGAAACTCCGCGTAGAGCATGGCAAACAGGCGATCGGTCGCGTCCGCGCCGCCGCCGCGCAAGTCATCGAGCAAGGTATCAATGGATTCGTTGCTCACACGCTTGTCTCACAGTGCCTGCCCCGGGCCATGATAACGCCTCGCCTAGTCGCAGATGGCAGCCGGGTCATTGGTGTGCGATCTCGTCGAGCGCATTGATGCACTGCAGTGCGTGCGGGTTCCTCGACGACGCCATTGAAGGCAGCGGGCACCTGCAGCGCAGGCCCAAGGGATCACGCCAGCCGTGATCGACTTTGCGAAAGTGACCAAAGTGGAATAGCGCGCGGCAATCGTTTCAGGCAAAGAACGTGTTCAGCTGAAGGCAGGAGGGGCCATCATGCCGATTCGCAAGAGTGCCGCTGGTCTGGAGGCGCTGGCGCAACGCAGCCTCAAATTGAGTTTGCTAGCCCGCAGGCTACTCATTCTGGTTGATGGTCAGCGCAGTGCAGCGGAACTTCAGAGCCTGATGGGTTCGCATTCGATCGAGCCGCTGTTGCAAGAGCTGCACAATCTGCAGTGCATTGACGATGACGGCGCGCAGCGCGTGGCTTCCGCGCCACCGGCGTTTCCAATCGACGAAATGCCTGATCGCAGTCCGCAACAACTCGAAATGGGTCGGCACTTCATGATCAATACCCTGTCCAGTTTCTGCGGGCCATTCGCACATGCCGACCTGATGGCAGAAGCGCTCAGAGCGCCCGATCAATCGGGCCTTCGCAGTCTCGTACCCGCGTGGCATGCCGCATTGGCGGTGCAGATCCCCGCCAAGCGCTTGACGACGCTGCACGACGAGCTTCTCCGCGTCATCTGAGCGCTGTCGGCAAGCTGGCTCACAGCAAACCCCTTTGCCGCGCAACTCGACATGCCTCAATGCGGTTTTCGACACCCAGTTTGCCGATGGCTTCACTGAGGTAATTACGCACAGTTCCCTGGCTCAAGCCAAGTCGCTCGGCAATGTCGGCGCTCTTCAGTCCTTCGCCGGCAAGCCGCAGAACCTGACGTTCACGCACGTTCAGTGGATCGACGTCATCCCAGGCATGAATCGCCAGCTGGGGGTCGATCGAGCGACCGCCCGAATGCACCACCCGCAATGCCTCCGCCAAACGCTCGGCAGGCGTGTCCTTCAGCAGATAGCCACGCACGCCCGCTTGCATGGCGCGGCGCAGGTAGCCGGATCGCGCAAAGGTCGTGACCACCACGACCCGTGTTGGCAGGCCAAGCGCACGCACGGCTTCGGCCAGATCCAAGCCACTGAGCGAGGGCATTTCGATGTCGGTGACCAACAGGTCAGGCCGCAACGCCTGCACCGCCGCCAGCGCCTGATCGCCGTCCGCGCAGGCCGCAATGACCTCGATATCCGGTTCCAGACCGAGCAGTGCGGCAAGTGCACCGCGCACCATCGCCTGATCCTCTGCCAGCACCAGACGAATCATGTACAAGTCTCGTTCCGGCAACCGTCGGGTTGCTTCGCAATGAACTGCAAGCAGGTACCCGCACCGCTCGGGCTGTCGATTTCCCAACGCCCGCCCAATGCCTGCATGCGCTCAGCAAACCCAGCAAATCCGGTGTGTCCCGTTTTCGCCATGGCACCGCCTACACCATCGTCAACAATCTGCAGACGCCACTCCGTTCCACTGTCCTGTGGCTTCGCGGACAACCGGACTTCGACACGCTTGGCTTTGGCATGCCGCATCACGTTGGTGATTGCCTCACGCAAGATCATTGCCATAGCTTGATCAATTTGTGCCGGCAGCTCGATGGATTCCAAATGAATGTCCACCTGGACATCCGCACTCAGCAGGGCCAGTCGCGCCGCGGCCAGCTCGGCCACCAGTCCGGTCGTCCGGATCCCGCTGACCGCTTCGCGAACCTGATCCAGCGCGGCTCGCGCAGCGTGCTCCAACTCGGTCAGTTGTTGCTCTGCCGCCGACGTATCGCGCTGCAAAAGGCGACGCGCCAACTGGGTTTTCAGCACAACCAGTGACAGGGTGTGTCCCAGCACATCGTGCAAATCACGCCCGATTCGCTCCCGCTCGGCCAGTGCGGCCAAGCGCCGAACCTCATCCTGGCTCAGTTTCAGAACCGCTTGCTGGCGCTCGCGTGTGCGCGCCATCAGAATGCCCGTACACGCCATGCCACCGACCACGGCAATCGCGAGACTGATGCCAAGCGCCGTTCGCGCGTCTGGCAGGACCCACAGGAACTGCAGGGTCATCAGAATCCACGAACCGCCCGCCAACCACAGGGCGAGACGCACGGGCAGCACCGCGACTGCCATGGTCATGCTGTAGACCACGAAGGTATTGCCACCCGGATTGAACGGAATCAGCGCATAACCCAGCAGCGCGGTGGTTGCGATCTGCGCGACCTGAGTGCGTTGTCCGGTGTCGCTGCGCAAAAAGCGAAACCACAGCGGAATGAACATCGCGCACGCCAACCCACTCGCCAGCAGAGCCAAGTGGACATTGCCACGCGAAAACAGCATCGGCAGAAACACAAAGCCGAGATAGACCAATCCGATCCACGGATGCTGCGAATACTCGGCGCTCGGGATGGCAGGTGAAACAACCGGCGGCTGACTGCTCGACATCGGTCTGGCCTGTGGACGGCGAGGAAAGAGATTCGACGAATGGTCGCGTTGGGTCATCCGACTGCCTGGAAAACCGGAGGCCACGCATGGCGGCCCGCCGTATCACTCATGCCAGTGTTGATAGGGCGGAGCCGAGTCTGGCCAGTCTTGGGTAGGCATGTCCAGCGCGTCCGTTGATTTCTGCATCATCTGCCTCGCATTCGCCAGAGTGCAAGGCCAAGAAACAGCGCGGTATAGCCCAACAACACCGCGCCATGCAGTGGCATGTTGACGTTTTGAATCTGTCCCGCAATGCCCAGTGCGAGCTGCGCGAGATGCCAAGCCGGCCACACTGCTGCGAGCTTTTGGATCAGCGTCGGAAACACGAATAGTGGCATCCAAAGGCCGGACAACACAGACATCGGCAAATAGATCAGATTGACAATGCCGACGGCCGCCTGACCTTTGACCAGACTACCGATCCAAAGACCCATCGCGCAAAACGGCAACGTACCCAGCAGCAAGGCCAGCAACAGACGCAACCATTGCAGCATGTCCATCCGGACACCACCGAACACGCTGGCTGCCACACTCAGTAAAACCACAACGCACGCGGCGGTTAGCAGACTCATTGCGATGCGTGCGAAAAAGTAGGCCAACATCGGCATCGGCGACACACGTTTGAGTTCCAGCAAACCCTGCTCGCGGTCGATCGCCATGCCCACACCAAAGCCAAACAACGCCGGGCCGATCACGCCAAAGACGCCGTATGTCGCGAGCAAATAGCTCGCCTTGTGCAGATTGCCCCACTGTCCCGGAATCAGCACAGCGAACAGCAGATAGAACACCACCGGGAAAGCCAGCGTGGGAATAACAAATGCCGGCGTGCGCAGAGTTCGCAGAATTTCATAGCCCGCCTCGCAGGCAAACAACCGTGCTTGCTGTGCCCACGTCATGCTCAGACCACCCACTGCGGGAACTGTGGCAGTGTTCCTCGTCATGCCGCTTCTCCTGTCAGGGTCAGAAAGGCATCCTCTAGGCTCAGCGGTCGGATCTCGATGCCACTCACGCTCGGATCGCGTGCAAGCAGTCGCCGCAAGACCTGATCACTGTCATCACAGCGCAACGATCGGCAGCTCCCTTGTGCTTCAGCGCTTTGCACACCGGGTATGCTCAACAGCTCCGTCAAACTCAGTTGGGTGACGCAGCGAATACGGGCACTGCGGGCCCTTGCCTTCAACCCGGCCGGAGTGTCCTCGGCCAGCACACGGCCGTTAGCGATCAAGACTACGCGGTCTGCCAGCGCATCGGCCTCCTCAAGATAGTGCGTCGTCAACACGATGGACGTCCCCGCATCTCGCAAGCACTGGATCACCTGCCAGAAGGCGCGTCGCGCCTCGACGTCCAGACCACTGGTAGGCTCGTCGACAAACACGAGTTCGGGACAGCCGCAGATCGCCAGCGCAAACTGCACTCTTCGCTGCTGGCCACCCGAAAGTGCGCCGTAGGCGCGACGCGCCAGAGCAGACAGGCCGGCAAGCGCCAGCGTCTCCTGTAGCGGGCGAGGCTGTGGGTAGTAGCAGGAAAACTGATGAACCAACTCCTGCACCCGCAAGGTGTCCGGCAAACGTGCCTCCTGCAACATCACGCCGATGCGACGACGAACGGCGGCATCTTTGGGATCGGCGCCAAACAGTTTGACCTCGCCAGCGTCGGCGCAAAGTCGTCCGGTCAATACGCCCAACGCGGTTGTTTTTCCGGCCCCATTGCTGCCCAACATGGCCAGCAGTTCACCCCGTCGCAAGTCAAGTTCCATGCCGTCCAAGGCAGTGACAGCGCCATACCGCTTGTGGACCTGTCTCAGGCTGGCAATTGGAAGCGAAGCTGACATGGCGGATTCCTCGGCACGCGGGTTGCTGGGTGTGCATGCTGCGGGTCTTCGTGCTGGATCGTGAGTGTCGGCTGTCAGTCTATTGGCCTGACAAGTGTCATGTCATTGGACGAGCGTTGAACCAACAAGCGACGTTGATGGACATCCCACTACAACGCCAAGCGCTCGCGAAACGCGCGTGCCTGACGACGCGAGACGTCCATCTCGGCCCCGCTCTTGAGCGTCAGGGTGTAGCCATCGGCCACCGAGGGCTCGATGCGAGCAATGTGTCGCAGGTTGACCAGCGCACCTCGCGATGCCCGAAAAAATAGCGCGGGATCCAAGCGTGCTTCGAGCGTTGACAGTGAGCGGGTCAACATCGCCTTCTGACCACGAAAGAACACCAGAGCGTAGTTGCCATCGGCCTCGATGTGGCTGATCTCACCGGTCGGTACAAACCAGCAGTGTTCGCCATCGCGCAGAAAGACCGGATCTTCAGCGCGTAACGGCGCCACCGGCAGCGCGTTGCGCCGAGGCTCGTCTTTCAGAGCGGCGGCGTTGCGGGCTTTCTGCAGGGCCTTGTTCAAGCGTTCGGGTTCAACCGGCTTCAGCAGGTAGTCGAGCGCGCTGGTCTCGAACGCACGAAGCGCGTGTTGATCGTAGGCGGTGCAAAACACCACCTCAGGCGGCGACAGCAGGGCATCCAGCACTTCAAAGCCGCTGCCTTGCGGCAACTGGATATCCAGCAACAGGAGGTCGGGGCAATGGGTTTCGCAGCTCGCAATCGCGGCCGCGACATCATCGGCCTCGCCCACGACTTGGACATCCGCATGCGCAGCCAGCAGAGTCTTCAGCTCGCTGCGCGCAAGCCGACTGTCATCTACGATCACTACCCGCAGTGGGCGCATGGCCGAGCCTCTTTCCGGTGTATTCATTGCGGCCAGTCGAGTGTGGCGCGCACATGCTGTGCATCACTCTGGACCAGCGCGAAGCGGGCTGCAGGTCCGCGTTCCATCAGTCGATGTTGCAGCCAGGAAAGCCCAACACCCGCGCCGTCTTCAGCACCCGCACCAAGGTGGCCGGGATTCTCCACGCTCAGTCGCAATCCCCCGGGCACGGGTTGCGCGCGCACTTTCAGACAACCGCCCCCCGGGACCCGCGAGATACCATGCTTGATGGCATTTTCCACCAGAACTTGCAGCAGCATGGGCGGCAGTTCCACCGCTGCGCACTCGGACGCCATCGCCAAATCCAACTGCAAACGCGCTTCGAAATGCACGGCCTCAACCGCCAAATAATCACACATCACGGCCCACTCCTCTGCGAGGGTTACGGACGGGCGTTGGCTGTGCAGCAAGGCATGTCGCAAGGTGTTCGATAACCGCGTGACCATCTCGCGTGCACGCTCAGCATCTTCCAGAATTAGTGCGCGAACATTGTTCAGCGCGTTGAACACGAAGTGCGGATTGAGCCGGGCACGCAGTGCTTCGAGCTCCAATCCGCGCCGCTCGGCTTCGGCACGCAAACGGGCCAACTCATTGCGACGCGCTTCCTCTCGCGAGCGAATGGCAGCCCAGAATGCCATCCAGATACTCAGCATTACCCCGGTGTTGAACCAGTACGTCAGTGCTGCGGGCAGGCTGTAGTCGGCGTGATTGTTGGGCATCGTCAACACGCCCAACGCCAAACCGCCCAGCAGCAGCACCGCGATCAGCAGTTGGATCGCGGCGGCAAGCAGCAACACCGCCAGCAGAACGCGCCATGCCAGCGCAGCGAGCCCGCGACGCAGCCAACCGTGTCGCAAGGCAAGTGCTCTGAGCAGCTCCGAACCCGACCACAGTCCCACACCCAGGCACAGCGCAATCAGCAGCAGTCCGCTATGCCACCCGCCCAAGGTGTTGAACTGCAACAGGCTGAGGCCAACGTACGCGCCCCAGACCAGCGCCTGCACCAACTGGCGCCGCAACCCACGGCGCCAGTTGCCATCGTTTGCTGCTGCCTCGCTCATGGCGTGGACAGAAATGCACTGACCTGTTCCACCAGCCATTCGGGGTCGTCGAACATGATGAAGTGGTAGGCATTCGGCGCCATCGCGATCTCCACGCCCTGCAGAGTGGCGTACTGGGCTTCGAAGATGCCACGCGTGCTTTCCAGCGTCGACCCCATCGGTTGATAGGCGGCCCACGCACCCAGCACGCGGGTGCGTGCTTTGACCTGATCCAACTGTGGGCGCAGATCCATTGTGAACAACTCGAACATCGCCTGTGTGGTGGCACAGCGAGCGCTGTCCTGGCCCCACTGTTGAATCTCCGCCACGCGTGCCGGGTCGCGGCTCATGCCCATGCTGGCGGCAGCTTTGGCCTGCTGAAAATAGGCCTCATCGGTCTGTGCCTGCATGCTGGTACGCATGCCTTCAGCCATCGGCAGCATCATGTCGGACGTAGCGGCAGGGTTGGTCGCCGCCGGGAAAAACGGCAGCGAGTCCACAATCACCAGGTCGCCAATCTTGTCTGGCGCCTCGATCGCCAACATCAATGCCAAGGCACCACCCAGGCTGTGCCCGACCACGGCCGGTCGATCCAGCTTGGCGCGCTCGATGTAGGCCAGCACGCGCGACCGCATGACCGGAAGGAAAGGCTGTGTCGCCTGATCGGGCAATGCAGCCAAGCCGGCGAAGCCAGGCAACTGCAGCAGATGGCATTGCACACCGTCCTTTCGCAAAGCCTCGCAGCTTGCGTCCCAGGTACTCGCCGCGGAATTCAGACCTGGAATGAACAGCACCGGACGTCCTTCGCCGCGCACCTCCACTTGCAAGCCGTCTTCGAGTTTCACCGACGCGTGCGCAAACCCGGCAACGGCCGACAACATCAGAAATATCCACCTCTGTTTCATGACTTCATTCCTCACGGTAGCTGTCCCGGAACGGCTCCGGGTAGGCTCATGCTGCACCGGACAGCCGGCGCGACCGAGGTATTTTCCGCGAGCGGTTGAAATCCCCTGTCAGCGGCAGCGTGGCGCTTCCGGCGGTGCACTGCCCCGCGTTGCTGTCGATGCGCGGAATCGCATGCAATAGCGCCCGCCACGCATGACTCAAGGCTCAGCTATGCTGCCTGCGCATGAGCATGGATCCTCTCAACCCTGATGGTGGTGAACCGGCCGCGTTGGATAGCCGGGTCGGGTATGCCGTGCATTACACCGAACTGGTGCGGATTGCGCGCGCGGAACTGGCCCGGCACCAACGTCAAGGTACGCTGGATACTCGTGCGCTGGTGCATGAGGCTTGGCTGAAGTTGCACCCGGGTGAGCCACAGGACTTCGCCAACCGTCGACATTTCTATGCCACCGCAGCCATCGCGATGCGCCACGTGGTGATTGATTACGCCCGAGCACGTCAGGCACAACGACGTGGCAATGGCATGCACCCGGTAACGCTCGAACACCTCGATTCGCAACCCGTCGCACTGGATCAGCAAATCGAACATCTGGTGCAGCTCGACGCAGCGCTGCAGCGCTTGGCGGAGCTCGATCCACGCTTGGTACAAATTGTCGAACTGCGATTCTTCAGCGGACTGGAAGTGACCGAGGTCGCCGAACTGCTCGGCGTATCCGAGCCCACCATCAAGCGCGGCACACGATTGGCGAGGGCCTTCCTGCAGAAATCGCTTTCGAGCGATTGAGTGGGTTTGGATGCAGGGCCTGACAAGCCACCAAACGCAGGATCAACGCGGCGGCGGTGGACCCGGCAATGCCGCCAATACGGCGATGTAGGGATCGTCGTCCGCGACCTGCTGCCGATAGGCCAGCACCAGCCCATTCATCGGTTCGCGCGCTGACGCCTCACCACGCCTGAGGCGACAGGCCTGATGCAGTGCCAGTGCATAGAGTTTGGGTGGGCTGTCACCGGGCGGCTCGGCCCGCACACGCCGTACCGCCTCACTGCTGTACTGGCAATCCTCGGGTCGTT
>Ga0075163_10012834_pt1 | contig 10904 bp, 10 predicted proteins | sample JI1023141ADNA_FD_71478 | JGI IMG/M metagenome (GOLD analysis project Ga0075163, IMG submission 71478) | Wastewater effluent complex algal communities from Wisconsin, to seasonally profile nutrient transformation and Carbon sequestration -... | ecosystem: Engineered > WWTP > Effluent > Algae...
GCGCGTCCTCGAAGCGAGCGCCCTTCGCCCCGGGGCAAAACACGCCCTGCTCGACCGCACCGCGCGCGAGCTCGAGGAGTACGTCGGCGGCACGCGGCGCGTGTTCACCGCGGTGCGCGCGACGGGAGGCACGCCCTTCCAGCAGGCCGTGTGGGACGCGCTCCTGACGATCCCCTTCGGCGAGACGCGCGGTTACGCCGAGATCGCGCGGGCGATCGGCAAGCCGCAGGCGGTGCGGGCGGTGGGCGCGGCGAACGCGCGCAACCCGCTCTCGGTGATCGTCCCCTGCCACCGCGTCATCGCGAGCAGCGGCGATCTCACGGGCTACGCGGGCGGGATGGAGCGCAAGCGCTGGCTGCTCGCGCACGAGGGGGCCCTCGGCTGACGCGAGCGCGCCGCAGCACAAAACGATGAAGCCCCGGGGATACCGGGGCTTCATCTGCCAGGAGCAGCTCGGAGAGCCGCTCACCAGCGCTTGGGGCTCAGCCCGCGACGATCTTCGACTGGAGCAGGAACGCGATGACCAGGGCGAAGAGGACGAGGGACTCGATGAGGGCCAGGCCCAGAATCATCGGGGTCTGGATGCGGGCGGCGGCGCCCGGGTTCCTGGAGATGCCCTCCAGGGCCGCGGCGGCAGCGCGGGACTGCCCCATGGTGCCGCCGAGGGCAGCGATGCCGATGGCGAAGCCGGCGGCAGCGGCCAGCCACTTGTTCGAGTCGAACTTGTTCGACGCGGTCTCCTGCGCAAATGCCATCGCAGGGACGAGCACCAGCGCAGTGGCGACTGCAGCGATGACCGACAGCTTGCTCTTCAGCGACATCCTCCTCGACTCCTTTCAATCTCGACGCGGCCAACGCGGGCTGCGTGCTCTTTGCTCATGACGGGGGCAACCCAGATTGGCGCCGCCCGTTTAATCCGAATCTGCCGGCTTGGCTAGCCCTTTCGCCCGAAGTGGCGAGGGGGTCCTACCGGCCTGTTTCCAGCGCCTCAGTGGTGGTCTGCCTTCTCGGTCGCGAGACCGATGTAGATGCTCGAGAGCAGGCAGAACACCAGCGTCTGCACGACGACCACGATGATCGCCAGGAACATCAGCGGCACCGGGACGAGGAAGGCGATCATCCCGAGGAAGATCGAGGCCACCAGGTGGTCGACCGCCATGTTGATCATCAAGCGGATCGACAGGGTGACGGGGCGAACACAGGTGGAGATGACCTCGATCGGGAAGATCAGCGGCGCCAGGTACCACTTGGGGCCGGCGAGGTGGGCGAGGTAGCCCCAGCCGTTCTCTTTCAGGCCCCAGTAGTTGAACGAGATGAAGACGAGGATCGCGCAGCCGAGGGTGACGTTGAGGTTCGAGGTCGGCGGCGTGAAGCCGGGGATCAGCGCGAGGACGTTCGAGAAGAAGATGAAGGCCGCGGAGCCGCCGATCAGGCCGAAGTAACGCTTGGCGTTCTTCGCGCCCATCACGTCCTTGGCCATGCCGTAGAAGTAGCCGAAGAAGGCCTCGAAGAAGGTGCGCGTGGTGAGCGTCTCGTCCGGGACCACCGACTGGTCGAGGCGGCGGTACTCGCCGCGCACGCTCGCCGCCATGATCACGATGATGGCGATCACCAGGAAGCTCGTGAAGATCGGCTCGAGGCCGTGATAGTCGACCGTGTGGTGACCGACGAAGCTCTCGCCGACGTTGTGCGCGTTGAGGCGCAGCGTCTCGGAGTAGGCCAGGAGGTAGGTGAGGAACCCAGTGTGCTCAGGCATGGCTCTCGTCGTGGGATGCGGGGAAACGGGCCGTCGATCGGGGCTTCACGGCTCACCGGAGGAGTCCCCGGGTGAGCGGGGCCTGCCCTTTATCACGTTCTCGTCCGGTTTTGCCGAAGGAGTTCCATTATCGGTGGGCTTGGGGCGATCTCCCGCAAGATCTGCGGGATATTCGGCCGGTTTGGGCCCGAAGAGCGAGCCCAGGGTGATGCCGACAGGCAGGGCGGCGTAGCCGATGGCCAGGGAGATGCCGGAGACCACGTCGCTCTTCAAGATCAGCCACACGCCGCCGAAGAGGAAGACCAGCTTGAGCATGGCCACGATGCCCCAGGGCGCGGTCTTGCCCTGACCGCCGAGGAAGACCTGGCCGAGGCGCGCGAAGACCGCGAGGTTGGCGGTGGCGAGGGCCCCGCCGATCGCCGCGCCGGCCGCGAAGCGCCACCCGGCGAAGGCCGCGCTGCCCACCGTGATCGCCAGGCCCACGGTGAGCACCGAGAGCAGCGCCGCGCGCATCGTCGCGTCGCCCACGGCCTTGTCGGCCTCATCGCTCACGGTTCACCTTCACCTTCACGCGCTGCTCGTCCGCGGCGCGCACCGAGCCCTTTTCGTGGGTCTCGTCGATCTCGGGCGCGGGGTTGCCCTCTTCCTGTTCCTCGCGCGCGCTCTCCCGCTTCATCTCCTGCAAGCTGCGGTGGACGGCCTTGGCCGCGGCGCCGCAACCGAAGAGAAAGCCCACGATCAAGAGGGCCGGCGCGGTGTTGGCCTTGCCGTCGAGCCAGTAGCCGCCGTACGCGCCGAAGAGGATCGAGAGCGCGATCTCGAGGCCGAGCGTCCCGAAGCCACCCAGCGCTTTGTACTCCCTCTTCATCGAAGCCGCGGGGGTTCTAGGGGCAGCGGGCCTCTGCGTCCAGCGCGGGATGCGAGGATCGTTAGCGCGCGATCAGGCGCCGGCGATCCGGGCGGCCTCGGCGAGGCGGCGCGCGATCAAGGCTTCGAGGGCCGGGCGCATGGCCAGCGCGGCGCGCCCGCGGTGGCTGACCTCGCTCTTCTCCTGCTCGTCGAGCTCGGCCATGGTGCGGCCCTTGTCGGTGACCACGAAGAGCGGGTCGTAGCCGAAACCGCCGGCGCCGCGGGGCACGCGGGTGATCATGCCCTCGCAGCGGCCCTCGCTCTTCTGCTCGCGCGCGTCACCCTCCGCGAAGGGATCGATCAGCACCATCACGCAGCGGAAGCGCGCGCCTCGCTGATCGTCGTCGATTTCGTTCAGCGCCTCGATCAAGGCCGCGTTGTTCTCCGCGTCGGTCGCGCCCTCGCCGGCGAAGCGGGCCGAGCGCACGCCCGGCCTGCCGCCGAGCGCGTCCACCTCGAGGCCCGAGTCTTCGGCCAGCGTCACCAGCATCGAGGCGCTCGCGGCGGCGCGCCCTTTGATCCAGGCGTTTTCCTCCAGGGTCGCCCCGTCCTCCACCGCCTGCGCCCGGCCGGGGAGCGCGGCCCCGAGGGAGACCAGCTCGACCGGGAGATCGCCGAGCAGCTTGCCCAGCTCGGCGAGCTTGCCCCTGTTGGTCGTCGCCAGCAGCAGCGAAAAGAGCGGGCTCATGCGCTGAAGCGCCCTTCTTGGAAGAGGCGCGCGAAGTCCACCTCGGCCGAGGCCAGCACCGCGCGCTGCAACGCGCCGAGCGAGCGCACGCCGGCGAGGCCGAGGTCCACCATCTGATCGATCTCGGCGCGCGGCACGGCCTCGCCCTCGGCCGTGGCCTGCACCTCGACGATGGCGCCGCGCGCGGTGGCCACGAGGTTGAGATCGACGCGGGCCGCGCTGTCCTCGGTGTAGACGAGATCGAGCGCGAGGCCGTCGCTCAGGTGGCCGACGCTGATCGCCGCGATCTGATCGAGCAGCACCGGGCGCGTGAGCTTGCCCTTCTGGGTGAGCTTGGCGAGGGCCAGGGCCGTCGCGACGAAGCCCCCGGTGATCGAGGCGGTGCGCGTCCCGCCGTCGGCCTCGAGCACGTCGCAGTCGATGGCCAGGGTGCGCTCGCCGAGGGCGCCGAGATCCACCGCGGCGCGCAACGCTCGGCCGATCAAGCGCTGGATCTCCTGCGTCCGCCCGCTCGGCGCCTTGCCTCGACCGTCGCGGGCCTCGCGCCGCTGCGGGCTCGATCGCGGGTGCATCTGGTACTCCGCGGTGAGCCAGCCCTTGCCCTTGCCGGCCATCCAGGTGGGCACGCCCTCGTCGATCGAGGCCGTGCAGAGCACGACGGTGCGGCCGGCGCGGTAGAGCACGGAGCCCTCGGCGTTGCGCTGGAAGCCGGGGATCATCTCCACCGGGCGGTGCTGGTCGAGGGTGCGTCCGTCGGAGCGAGGCATGGCCCGCACCTAGCACAGGATCCCCGAGGCGAGATCGCAAACGCGCTAGCCGCGGCGGGCGGCGATGAGCACCTCCCACGCGGCGCTGGGCGCGGCGCGGTGGGCGTCGAGGGCGCGGAAGGAGAGCTCGTCGAGGTCGCCGTCGCCCGCGGGATCGAAGACCATCAGCGAGCTGGGCGTGGAGGCGACGACCACCAGCGCGTGCACCTCGTTGCCCTTCCAGGTGGGCCAGGTGGGCCCGACGAGGACGATGGCCACGCGGTCGGGCGCGATCCATTCGCCCAGCTTGGCCGAGCGGATCTCGCCGACGGTGAGCGCCGTCTTGTTCGACGTGCGCGAGGTGCGGGTGCGCATGGCCAGATCGTATGAAGGGCCCTCGGGGCCGAAGAGGCGGACGCGCCCGGCCGCGTGCCCGAGCGCGGCGCCGCGAGCGCGAAGCCAGGCCGCGGCGCGCAGCGGGGACGAGCCCACCGCCATGCTCACGGAGCTGCCGTCGTCCCCCTCGCGCGCGACCTGCAGGGCCGCGGCGACCATGGCCACGCTCACCCCGAGCGAGTCGGCCGGCTTGTGCGCGTGCCAGCGAGGATGCACCCCGCTGCCCGATTGCGCGGGCGCGTCGTCGTCGAGCCCGAAGAGCTCGACATCCACGGTCTCGAGGGCTTCAGCGGCGGCGACAGGCATGGCGAGCCGTACGCAGAGCACGGCCCATGCCCGTCGCGCTTCACGCGTTTGCCGGGAAATCCAGGGGCGCAGACTGGATCAACGATGATCCATCTGGTCGCTGCGTGCACCAGGGCGCTCAGGCGGGATCGACCAGCACCAGCGGCTTGAGCCGGGCCAGCGAGCGCCGCCCGATGCCCTTGACCTTGAGCAGATCTTCCACCCGGCTGAAGCGCTTGAGGCGCGCCCGCAGCGCCAGGATCGCCTTGGCCCGCGTGGCCCCGATGCTCGGGAGGCGCCGCAGATCTTCCTCGGTGGCGAGGTTGAGGATCACCTTCCCGTCCGCGCTCACCCCGCTCGCCGCCGCGCCTCCGTCCCCGGGCGGCGCCTCCTCGACGGCCGGGTGCGCGCTCGCTTCTCCCTTGATCGCGGGGGCCTGCGCGCTCGCGCTCGCCGAAGGGATCGCGCTCGGCGCCGGCGCCGCCGCGGCCTCGGCGATGCCCACGGCGACCGGCCGGTGATCGTGCGGGCTGGGCCAGCGCAGCCGCCCCGATCCCACCAGCGCCAGCAGCGCGAAGCCCACCACCGTCAGCAGCCCCTTGCCGGCCAGCGATCCCCAGGCCGAATCGGCCATCGCTCGCCTCGCCCGGGCGATCGCGCCCTCCTTCGTCGCGGCCCCCGCCGTGTCCTGCGCCGCGCTCCCCTCGTTCGACTCGCTCCTGTTCATGACGACCTCCTTTGCCCGGCCTGGTGCGAAGGCGATGCCCAGGAAATACCCCCGAAATCATTGGTTTTTTCCCGGCGAGCCCCCTGGCGCCGCCATGGCGGGCCGCCGGCTCCGCCAGGGCGCGCCGGTGCTTGGGTGTGCCTCCTCGGAGAAGCTCGGCTACCATGCCGGCTCTGCCTCGCGTCGGGCCGCCCTGCCCGGCGCTGAGGCTGCAACGAGGTAGCTCATGTCCCGGGACCGCTCCGATCTCGCTCCCTACGCGAACGCCTTCAGCCCCCGCACCCGCGAGGGCGATCTCCACCTCCCCTCCCGCCGCGCCTTCCTCGGCGCGCTCGCCGCGGGCGCCACGCTGATCGGCGGGAGCGAGGCCCACGCGGGCAGCTCGGGCTTCGCGGCGCGGGCCCCCGCGGGCTTCATCCCGCTGTCGATCCCCGGCAAGATCGTCAAGGTCTCCAAGAGCAACACGCTGCAAGCGAACGGCCTCTGGCCCACCGAGTCGGCCTGCAAGCTGATGCTGGAGCGGGTGATGGCCGAGCTCACCGGCAAGAGCGATCTCGGCGAGGCCTTCGCGCGCTTCGTCCACAAGGACGACAAGGTGGCCATCAAGCCCAACGGCATCGCGGGCAAGACCGGCGCGACCATGGCCAGCAACAAGGAGCTGGTCGTCGAGATCGTGAAGGGCGTGATGGCCGCGGGCGTGCCGGCGTCGAACATCGTGATCTTCGAGCAGTACCCCTCGTTCATGGCGGGCACCCGCATCGCGAACAAGGTCAACGTCCTCGATCCGGCCTTCCCCCCGGGCATCACCGCGATGGTGCACGAGAACAAGGACGCGACGATGAGCGAGATCAAGGTCGCGGGGATCGGGACCAAGTTCGTCCGCCCCTTCACGGAGGCGACGGCGGTGATCAACGTCAGCCTGATCAAGGACCACTCGATCTGCGGCTACACCGGCTGCCTCAAGAACATCACCCACGGCGCGAGCATCAACCCGCACGCCTTCCACGAGCACAACGCGAGCCCGCAGATCGCCGAGCTGTACGCGCAGGACGTGGTGAAGAGCCGGGTGCGCTTGCACATCGTCGACGGCTACAAGTTGATCTACGACGAGGGGCCGCTCGACACGAACAAGAAGCGGCGCGTGCCGCACGAGGCCGTCTACGCCACCACCGATCCGGTGGCGATGGACCTCATCGGCTGGGGCGTGGTCGAGGGCTGGCGCAAGGACAACGGCCTGCCGACGCTGAAGGACGCGGGGCGCGAGCCGACCTACATCCGCACCGCGGGCGATCTCGGGCTCGGCGTGTACGACAAGAACCGGATCTCGATGCGCGAAATCACGCTGTGACCTGGTCGTGCTGGAGGCCGGCCCATGCGGCGGTCTCTTGCTACGCTCGATCGCGGTCCATGTCGCGCCCGCTCGTCGCCCTGCTCGGCCTCTCGCTGTCGCTCGTCGGCTGCTCACCGCCTGCGCCCACGCGCGCGCCGGGGCTGCCGCCGACCCCGCGCACGGTGACCAAGGAGAACCCCGGCGGCGACGCGGCCGATCCCGAGGGCGCCGCGCTCGGCCGCCTGCTCACCGAGCCCTGGGGCTGGAAGCGCGACCGCTTCGACACGCTGCGCGTGCCGCTGATGGACTGGACCAAGTGGCAGCGCGTGAAGATCTGGGGGCACCCGACGCGCGCCTCGTTTCGCTTCGGCGACGAGCACTACGGCGTCATCGCCCTCTGGTACGCGCAGAGCGACGGGCCGAGCGATCCCGCGTCCTGCCTCGCGCGCTTCGTCGCCGAGTCGATCCCCCAGGCCGAGGCCTACGGCGTGCACTTCGGTGAAGCGAAGGATGTGATGCGCGAGCAGACCGTCCGCGGGGAGCGCAAGGCGATCGCGATCAAGGTCGTGGAGGGCACGCTGGAGACCTTGGTCGAGACCAGCCGCTACGTGGGGGGCATCGCCGCATACAGCTCGTGGCCGGGGACCTGCTTGCTGCAAGGCTTTGCGGTGAGCGCCACCAAGCACCGTGAGCTGGCGCTGCGGATCCGGGAGCGCTGGCTCGAAGAAGGCGTGATGCGCTTGATCTGGGAGCGGAAGCTCCTCGAGGCGCCGCCGACCCTGACGCGCTGAGGGCAGGCGGCGCGTAGAGGCCTTCGCGCGCCAAACGCCCTCTTTTGCGCCTGATTTGGACGAATCGCTTGACGCTGACTCTTCCAGGCGGGAGAGGAGCGCGTCGCGGAGTCAGGTCGCGGAGTCAGATGGATGAGTGATATCGCAATGAACGGGGCGAGCCAGGAGCCCCGCCCGCTCTTCCCCTCGCAGATCCTCGCGGGGCGGCGTCTCGTGGTGGTAGGGGGCACAGGATTCCTCGGGAAAGTATGGGTATCCATGCTCCTGGACCGCTTCCCGGAGATCGCCCACCTCTACCTGCTCGTGCGCCCCAAGGCCGATCAGACGGCCGAAGAGCGCTTCTGGTCGCAGATCGCCCCCTCCGCGGTCTTCGATCCCCTGCGCGAGAAGTACCCGGGGCCCGCCTTCGAGGCCTTCCTCCGCGACAAGATCACGCCCGTCGCCGGCGACCTCGTCGAGCCTCTCCTCGGCATCGACGAGGGCCTCCTCGCCTCGCTGGTGGGTGAGGTCGCGGCGGTGGTCAACGTGGCCGGCGTGGTCGATTTCAACCCGCCGCTCGACGAGGCCCTCGAGGTCAACGCCTTCGGGGTGAGCAACCTCGCCGCGCTCGCGAAGCGCCTCGGCGTGCCGGTGATGCACACCAGCACCTGCTACGTGGCGGGCTATCGATCCGGCCTGATCGAAGAGGTCGACCCGCGCGAGGTGCCCTTCCCCCGCGCCGAGGGCGAGACCTGGTACGGCGCCGCCAACCCGGATCGCACGCTCGATCGATCGCACTGGGATCCGCAGCGCGAGATCGACGAGTGCCTCGACCTCGTGAAGCAGGCCCGCCAGCGCGCGGGCGACGCCTTCCGTCAGAGCGCCTTCCTCGACCAGGCCAAGCACAACCTGCGCGAGCGGGGCGAGCCCTGCCGGGGCGCGGCCCTCGCGGACGAGCTGTCCAAGGTGAAGCGCAACTTCGTCAAGGATCAGCTCATCGACGCGGGGAAAGAGCGCGCGCTCTTCTGGGGGTGGACCAACATCTACACCTACACGAAGAGCATCGGCGAGCAGGTGCTCGCGGCCTCCGGCGTGCCCTTCACGATCGTCCGCCCCGCGGTGATCGAGTCGAGCATGACCTTCCCTTTCTGCGGCTGGAACGAGGGGATCAACACCTCGGCGCCCTACCTCTACATGGTGAGCAAGGGGCAGGTGCAGTTCCCCGGCTCGCGCGAGGTGCACCTCGACATCGTGCCCGTCGACATGGTGACGAGCGCGATGATCGCCTCGCTGGTCGAGCTGATCGAGGGCACGGCGCCGCCCGTTTATCAGTACGGGAGCACCGACACCAACCCCTGCGCCACCGCGCGCTACATGGAGCTCGCCGGCCTCTACAAGCGCAAGCAGGTCTTCGAGGGGAAGAAGACCAAGCTCTTCGACATCATCTCCAGCCGCTTCGAGTCGCTGGCCGTCAACCAGTCGCAGTACGACGCCCACGGCGCGCGGCGGATCGCCCAGGCCATGCGCGGGCTCGGCGACGTGCTCGATCTCGGCGCGCACGGGCCCCTGCGCCCCATCCTCAAGCCCGCGTCCGACGCGCTGAAGAGCGCCGCGAAGACCGAGGTGAAGACCGCGGAGATCCTCGAGCTCTTCCTCCCCTTCGTGGCCGAGGCCGACTGGATCTTCTCCTGCGCCAACACCCGCAACGCCATGGCGCGCATGCCCGCGGAGGAGCGGGCCCGCTTCTACTGGGAGCCCGAGAAGATCGACTGGCGAAGCTGGATGTGGGACGTGCACCTCCCCGGCCTCGAAAAATGGGTGTTCCCGCTGATCGAGGAGCGCCTGCAGCGTGAGCTCAAGCCGCTGCGCGCCTACGACACCCTCCTCGACATGCTCGACGAGATGGCCGAGCGCCACGACCACGCCGTCGCCCTGCAACGCCTGGAGACCGAGGGCTTCTCACGCGTGACCTACCGCGAGTGGCGCGCGCTCTCCACCGCCGTCGCCGGGAAGCTCGCGGCGCTCGACGTGCGCCCCGGTGATCGGGTGATCCTCTCCGGCTTGAACCACCCGGCGTGGCCCATCGCCTACTTCGGGATCCTCCGCGCCGGCGCGGTGGCCGTGCCCGTCGATCCCGGCCTCGAGGGCCCGCAGCTCACCAACATCGCGCGCTCCTCCGGCGCGAAGATCGCGCTCTGGGACGAGGAGGTGGAGAAGAAGGGCGGGCGCCCGACCAAGGACGCGCTCCCGGGCCTGAAAGCCTTCGATCTGAGGTCTTTCGTGGACGACGGCTACGCCCCGGACGACGCCCTCGTCGCGCCGGATTTCGTGGCCGGCGAGGGCGATCTCGCGAGCATCATCTACACGAGCGGCACCACCGGCGACCCGAAGGGCGTGATGCTCTCGCACGGGAACTTCACCGCGTTGCTCTCGTCGCTCGCGGCGATCTTCCCGCTCAAGGAGAGCGATCGCATCCTCTCGGTGCTCCCGCTCCACCACACCTTCGAGTTCACCTGCGGCCTGCTCCTGCCGATGTCGCGGGGCGCGCGGATCATCTACCTCGACGAGCTCAACGCCGATCGCCTGAGCGAGGGCCTCAAGAAGGGGCGCATCACCGGGATGGTCGGCGTGCCCGCCCTCTGGCAGATGCTGGAGCGGAAGATCCTCGCCCGCGTGAAGGACGAGGGCCCCGCCGCGGCGATGGCCTTCAACTGGGCGATCGAGCTCAACCGCCTGCTCGGCAAGCGCCTCGGGGTCAACGCGGGGCGCCTCTTCTTCGGCAGCGTCCACGACGCCCTCGGCGGCCACGCGCGCTTCCTGATCTCGGGCGGCGCCGCCCTCCCCAAGGACACCGCCGAGCTCTTCAACGGCATCGGCCTGCCGCTCGCCGAGGGCTACGGCCTCACCGAGGCCGCGCCCGTGCTCACCGTCGCCAAGGCCTCGCTCAAGACGAAGCAGGGCAACGTGGGCAAGGCCATCCCCGGCGTCGAGCTCAAGATCCAGAGCCCCGACGACAAGGGCGTGGGCGAGGTGCTCGCCCGCGGGCCCAACGTGATGGTCGGCTACGAGGGCAACCCCGAGGCGACCGCCCGGACCATCGACGCCGACGGCTGGCTACACACGGGCGATCTCGGCAAGATCGACGACAAAAAGCGGCTGATCATCGTCGGCCGGCAGAAGGACGTCATCGTCTCGGCGAGCGGCGAGAACGTCTACCCCGACGACGTGGAGACGCTGATCGGCAAGGTCGATCACGTCAAGGAGCTGGCCATCGTCGGCATCGACGACGGGCGCGGC
>Ga0075163_10012835_pt1 | contig 10904 bp, 12 predicted proteins | sample JI1023141ADNA_FD_71478 | JGI IMG/M metagenome (GOLD analysis project Ga0075163, IMG submission 71478) | Wastewater effluent complex algal communities from Wisconsin, to seasonally profile nutrient transformation and Carbon sequestration -... | ecosystem: Engineered > WWTP > Effluent > Algae...
CCAGGAATCGGCCAACGCCGGACACACCGCCCCAGCGAAGGCGGCCGCGAGAAGCAAACGGAGTAGATTCGTCATGGCGAAAGCATGTCACAACGAACCGCGCAACGGACATCCGAGCCATCCGTCTTCGCGAAACCGTAGAGCGGGTGCAACCCGCCTTTTTGGGGTCTCGCGCAGTTCCCACAGCATCGTTTGGTCATGGCGGGTTGGTACCCGCCTTACGGGCTTTCGACCACAGCACGATGTACTTCCATTCGATCGAACCCCAGCCGACCAAGATCGTCGCATGTTCGGTTTTCGTGTCTCTAAACACCAATTCGACGCCACGATCGAAACAGTACGCCAGCGTAATGCTGGCATCGCCATCGCGCCTGACCTCAAGAACAGGCGCTCGGCTGGAAAATTTTTTCAATGGGTCGAGGATGTCCGGCGTGCAGTGACGATCGCATTGCCCCGACGCGACGTAATTGTGAAGCTCGGCGAGGTATCGCTTGTCGAGTTTTTCCGCGCCGCGCACGGCGCGGCTGTTTCGACCGCACAACAGCTCATCGCAAGCGGAAAGATTGGCCGATAGCAGAAGGACGAATGCGCATGCGACCACGAACGAATCGAAGTATTTCATGTGTCGGCACCAAGATCGGCTTCTTGGCGGGAGAGGGTATACCGCTCAGAGCGCTCTTGCACGGTTGCCCAATGCTTCGGAAGCAATCCGTCGCGCACATAGCGATGAAACGACGAATGCGGCCAATCGATGACCCGTGAGACCTTTGCATGCTTGACCGGGTTGTTGTGGATGTAGTCGATATGGTGACGAAGATCGCGCTCATCGCGGATCGTATGCTCCCAAAAGCGTGCCTGCCATGGTGAATTGGTTGTTTGCCCGCAGCGGATGCGCCGCGTGAACCCTTTCTTGATGTCTTGAACCAGGCGCGAATAGTCATCGCGCCCGTCTTTCATCGTGACCACCGCATGCAAATGATCGGGCATGATCACGAATGCGACGATTCGATGAGGTACTCGCCGCCGCGCGCGGCGCCATGCCGCGAATAAAGCATCGACGCGCCGAATCAACAGATCAGAGCGGCGGTCGCGTAGCGTCACCGTGAAGAAATAGGTGCCATCCTGTGTTCGATTGCGTCGATAGTTGACCATGCCGCCAACATAGCCAATCCGCCGCCCATCCCCCATCGGACGATTCCGATTCTCCCGTCAGAATTCCCTGACAAACCGGGAAAGTAGCCCGGGTAAGCGCGCCGCGCGCACCCGGGAGAACGTAAGCGGTAGAGATTGCGTCACGGTTAAAGATCAAAGGGCCGGATGTGGTCGGTGGCCATACAAAGAACCCCGGGTGCTACTCGCTACTCGCTGGTCAATGACCCAGCCTGCGGCCCTGGGCCAATGACCCAGCCTAAGGCTCCACACAAAGCATCCCTCACGTTATGCTGAGTCATTCGGAGGAAGCGCAATTTACGCATTTTCAATCAGCTAAACTAAGTGCCGCTCAACTTGGCTTTTCGAGATTTAGCGATCTATGCAAAATATAATTACAAAAAAAACTTTATAAATCAATGTGTTGTGCGATATTTCGAGAAATGAAATTTTTTTGCAAAAAATCTATCTTTGGCGGATAAGCACCACTTGTTGCGCGATGCTTAAGGATGTGCTGGAATTTCCTAGTCCGACAATCTCAAACGGACGGAGGTTCTCTATGAATGATAAGGCCGTCAAGCCACCATACACTTCTTACCGCAGCTTCATGAATCTCATGAGCGACCTGAAGGAGCATGACGTCATGCCCGCGGCTATCGACCGCAGCTACTTGACCAAGCGCTCGGGCTCGGAGCAGTCCGCGCTTATCTCGGCTCTGAAGTGGTTCGAGCTGGTCAATGACGACGGCACTCCGACCGAACGCTTGGATAGTTACATTGCAGCGGACGAGCAAAAATCCAAGACCCTACTCAAGGAAATGGTCGAATCTTCCTATGGGGCCATCACTGACGGTACCTTCAATCTCCGCAGTGCGACCACTTCGCAGCTCGCCGATCAGTTCCGTCAATACGAGATCAGCGGATCGACGCTCAGCAAGTCGGTTAGCTTCTTCCTCGCGGCTGCCAAGGAGGCAGGCCTCGCTGTGAGTCCTCATGCGAAGGCACCGCCTGTTACCGGCGGTGGGAACGGGAAGCGCAAGACCAAGACGGCAGTAACGCTCCCTATCGCACCGCAGCGCCCGCCCCATATTGCGCACGAGCCCTCAAAGCCGAAGCCCCCGCGTGACGGCATGGTAGCTATCCCCATTCCGATCTTCGGCGGTCAAGACGGCGTCATCTACCTACCAGGACAAATGACGGAGAAACAGTGGGAGAACGTCATCAAGATGACGGAGTTCATCTTGAAGAACTACCGCGAAACGATGGCCGAAGATGTCCCGGAAGATCAGGAAGAGGAGGATGAATCGTCATGAGGAGGGAGCGTTGCCACTCGCTGACTACCGCCGCGGGTGGCCCAGACAAAGCGACGCCCCAACTCAAGTTCCCAATCACGAAACGGGCTTGAGTTGAGGCGTTAGGTAGGCAAACGCTGGTGCGGTGTCGGTTCGGCGTTGGGTTCCCCTCGGCAAAGGTGATCTCAACGGTGGTCCAGACCGTCCGCACCGGCATCACGGCATGGCAGTGAGCGGGTGCCCTCTGCCGGTCCGAGGCCCGGTACAGCGCGGGGAGTATAACCCCGTCCCGGCCCCGGAAACTGATATCGCCCTCACAACCCGTCTTGTGGAGGCTTTATGGCCGGAAAGAAGACGGTGCATGTTTGCGCGTACACCCGGCTCCGCAAGGGTCGTCTGGAGTACGTTTGCCAGCATTGGCGCAGCCCTCCGGGCTAAGCGCAGCACCCGGGAGCGCCCATCGGGCGCCTCCCGTCATTCCGGGCATCGGGCCTCTCGGGAATCGGAGTAAACATGACTTCTTCGACTGATGAGGAGAAGGTTGTAGCTCAGTGGATGCTCGATCAGTACCAGCGACACAACCGCCTGGTGCAGTCTTCCGCTGCGCGCGGTATACGCATGACCTTTGGCGAACATCACGTGTACAAGAATCGCCAGCGAAACTGGGGAATCAACAAGGGAATCCTTGAGGAGTTCCGTAAGCTGACGCCTTACGACGTGGTGTGGAGTCGGAGTTCGCAGACTTGGCGACAACGCCGCGAATCTGATCCGTCTGATAAGCGGATGGTCCGGTAACAACGCCATGATGGCGCTGTTGCCCAGAAACGAAATGGCTCCCCCAGAAGTCGTTTTGCAAAAAAAAACTAGATGGCACCAAGCTCATCGCCACTTTTTTGTGCTCGGTCGCACAGACAATAAATTCTTCTAGTGAATCATGGTAATCAGCGCGAACGGAACTCCGCATGCAAGCGGACAGCCTTCTTGAGCTGGGAGCGAACCGAGGACGAGAGATCTACGAATTCTCGCCTGCGCTCCAACGCTTGAATCGCATCAAGCGGATCTCTTGGAAGCTGACTTGCACGCAGTATCCGACTTGCCCGCTTGACTCGTGAAATTACATTTCCGGCAGTCCGCGGTGTGTAGCTCTGCGTCTCCGCGAGCCATGCTTTGAAAGTACGATCGCCCGGATTCATCGTGCGCTCCTTTTCAAAACTGTAAATCGCTTTAGCCACGTGCTTGGCTAGAACAACCGGCACTGCGTTAGCGATCATGATGTCCTTATGGGTGGCCGCCCCATGGAACTTGAATGTCTTGCCAAAAGTCTGGATTCGTGCTCGTTGCTCTGGTGTCAACGGCTTCGCATTCTTTGGCGATGCCGCGTCACCCGGATGAGGTTTGTAACCCGGTGGTACTGGACGATTGGTAGAGCGAATAGTCGGCGAAGGCTCGTCGATGGAAAAGACGGCGCGTCGGCCCCATGTTCGCGGGTGACGATAGTAGTACTCAATGCCGAACTCGTCGCCGACGTAATCACGGATCGCCATAGGCTCTTCGTAGGCATCGTCCTCAAGCTCTTCCAGCAAAAAATTGTCGTCCTCCTCGATCCGGCCCACAGCAAAGAAGCGCTTTCGGTGTTGCGGAACCCCGTAATAGGCGGCATCCAATACGCACTCCGTAATGCCGTAGCCGGCGCTGCTAAGAAGGCGCCGGGCGCTTTGCCACGACTGGCTGCGCTGTGCGCCCTGGACGTTCTCCATAAGAAACCATTTGGGTTTCACGGCACGGATAATTTCTGCGTACGTCACCGTTAACCTTGCACGATCACTTTCAATTCGCTCGCCGGCGGCAGAGAAGTCCTGGCAGGGCGGCCCGCCGATAATAATTTCCGGCTGCTCTTTCTTGACGCCGCCTACGGCGTCAATCAAGTTGGTCAGGTCCAGCGCTCTAACCGGGTGACCGAAATTCTTGGCGTAAACCGCGCGTGCAGGCTCCCACTTCTCAATGGCCAGCGTCACTTCGAAGCCTGCAGCTTCAAAGCCTTTGCTTAGTCCGCCACATCCGGCGAAGAGATCCACAGTCCGCATTGACACCCTCCTAATGGGCATCAACGTATCGCTCACCAGGGGTTGGCGTCAATATCTTGACGCCAACTCAGGGTACATTCGTTCGATCCCTGATGCTTGGCGCTAGTGTCAATCGCCTGGCAACGAAATTACCGCGGCGACCGCTCACCAGCTAAGACCATGTTACAGAGTCTCAGGGATCGACCTGAACTCCGGTGCCGGCAGTAACTGATAGAGCTGATCCGCCGAGAGCGAAGGGAGATCGTAGGTAACATCGATTTGCCGCAGCAGACCTACCAAGCGGACGACGCTTCCCGCTCCTGTGCCTTTGGCCCCCTTGCGCACCCGGGCTTTGGGTCCGTCCCAATAGAGGCGATGTACGACCTCGATCAGCGGCTCCGAATAAGCGAAGCTCGTGCCAACCTTGCGGCTGAGAAGCTGTTCTTCGATCTTGGTGTGCTGATCGGGTTTGCCCAATAGCACCCGTGCTCGATCATTGAACTGGAAAACGGCCTGCACTGCGCCGCGCACAAGGTGCCGGTGGTGGTGGTCGTATTCCTTCCAGGCCGCTTTGTTCGCTCCAAGAATATGGCGGCTCTTATCCCCTAGGAACCAAACCCCATCCTTCTTGGGCATGGTAGATTCCGAGAAAAACAGTGAGAGCCAAGGCCAGACAGCATCGTCGCGAAGGAGCTTTGGCACATTCTTTGTGCCAACGGCTGAGCACACTGCTATCCCAAGGTCGAACTTGCTATCGAAAAATTGCTGCTCCAGATCGCCGTCGATTTGAGCATCTTCGCTATACGCCGGATCATTCAGCAGCGTCAATGGCGGTGCATTCTCTTGTGTTTTATTACTGAGGTACTCGGCGAATTTCACTAGGCCGGAACTATTGAGTCGCCTAATTTTCATAATTCTAGTCCTCCAAGGGAGCGGCTACGGCATCATTAATGCGGTCAGTATAGGAGAACCTATCGCAGAAGCCGGTCAGGACTTCATTGACCCAACGCTCGGCATCGATCCAGTCGACACGGCCGTCTTCGTCGCCTTCGGGAGCTTCGCCGGCAGCGAAGGTCGCGGCAAAACGTAGCCACTCGCTGCCCCATGATGTCTCACGCTCCACTGGATCCATGAGTAGCCGTAGCAGCACCATGCGCAACGCAGTCGGTAGCGCAGCGCCTTGCATAAACGCATCGCGGGTCAGGAAATTATCGCGATCACTCAAGCGTTTGTTGACTTGGATGATCGGTCCAAAACCGTCTTCCCAGGTTAATCGCCATGGTTCTTGACCGAGGTCGTGCTCCTGAACTTTCAGCAGTTCGTGCTTTTCTGCGCCGTCGTCCCCGCTGCGAATGTTCTTGGCCTCGGCCAACAAGCGACCATAACGCGCCGAAACGACCTTGATCGTGAATGCGATATTTTCGTCCGAATCGAACTGTTCCAAAGTACCGCTGTACTGAGCGCCCGATCTCCCGGCAATGTCGGACACTAGCCCCACCTCAACTCGCTGAAACGAGCTCGTAGTGTGTCGATTCGCCTCTAACACCACGTTGGCACCGAGCCACTCCTCCGCCTCATGCGGCACGCTGATCTGGTTCAGTCCGAAATCGTCTACGACGATACGCGGCGGCGCACCGTCTACATGCCAGACCCGCAGTTTCACCAGTTTTTTGGGTATCTTTATCCGCTCCGTATAGTTGAACTGGCGTTTGACGTTAATCCTCATTGCCAATCACCTCTTCATTCGCGTCATCGGCGGCCACACGGATCACGAGATCGCGATTGGGGTCGAAACCTTTCACGGTGAGCCTGAAGTCATTCGCAGCTCCGGCGATGCGTAGTCGGTTAGCGTCGAATGTGACGACACCCGCGCCCTTTTGTACAACCTGTACCGAATCTCCCAGACGAAAGTCTGCAAGGTTCCACTTGGGTGCCCCGCGCCGCACGGCGTAAGCGACTTCCACTATCGCATTCAGGCGTGCCTCTGCGCCCTCCCGGACGATCTCGAAACCGCCTGCGATGCGACGTACATCTAAGGCGGCTGAACCTGTATCCAACTCCGGAAAATCCTCGTTGATTATGACTTCATCCGGCTTGTCCTCAGGCGGCTTTGGCTGCCAGAAGAACTGCTTGAGCGCATCCTTGATGTGCCGGTCCTCTGTCTCGTCAGTAAGCAACTTCTGCAGATCCCCCAATCCGTATCGGATAGGATGAAACGAGTTTTCGACATTCTTGTATTTGTCTCGCAGTTTGTTCATGACCCACTTCACGTGCGAGACCCCTTCGGAGTCACCTAGGAAGCGAGACGCAGGGCCATGATCAGCCACCAGCAGACCGAGCGCAGAGGCACCAAGTAGCACTCGCCCTTGACCTGGGACCGTTACGCGGCCACGCACATAGGTTTCGCGAGCTGCGTTCGCGTCGCCTGCCCTACGCAAGTAGAGGTACACATCGCCGATCTGCGATGGCCCCTCCTTGGGCCGGATCTCAACCGGCAACCTCACCGCCACGGTCTTGCCTTCGCGGAAGAGGTCCCGCATTTTTGTAATATCTTCTTCCGCAAAGTGTTCAACGGTGAGACGATTGCGCAGCGCTCCCTCTTTTGGCTCGAATAAGCGAAGCTTTTTGTCTGTTGCGGTGACTTCCGCACTGAGCTCCGCGGCCGCCTGCAGACGGGGATCACCATGAGTGGACACCAATGGCAGCAGAGTGTCCTTCGACAGCACGATGTCGTCAATTTCCAAGCGGAGATGGCCGCTGAGAATTTGATGAAAGCAGTGTTCGACTGCGGCACGGATTAGTCCATCCCTAGTGATCTCTTCTAAGGGATAAGGAACGACGAGCGAGAGTCCCGGCTCGTCGGTCCGTTGTAGCTGCATATCTTCCTTGGCTTGTTGTACGAGATGGTTATCATATGGAAGCGCCCATTCGTCATCTTTGCTAGGGGAATATTGACCATACGAGTCGTACACTACCCCATCGATTCGATGAGGTCGTAGTACGACTTGGCCCATCAGCAGCTCTTTGCCGTCATCGTGGCGGCGAGTTAGGCCGAAGAACGCGCGTATGCGGCTGCTATATGGAACCACGCTCTTCCCGATACCGTGGCGCCCGCCGGATTCCTCGCCCTTATTTGAGGTTCCGTAGCGCTTCCAAAAGGCCAGAAATGAGCTTTTCTCGCTTTCTTGGTCGTAGGGCCCGGTCAGCCCAGTCGTGCCAAAATCTTCAACGACCAGAAGAGGCACCTCCTCCTCCCCATCCAGTACGGACGTGCCACGCAATCCCGACGCGGCCAAGTGGGCAGCAAAGCTAGGACGGCCCTTGAGTCCTGCAAGATAGCGATCTCTGAACAATTTCGCTTCAATTTTTTTGAACTGGAACGACAGCCTGACCTCACCAGCGGCTTCGAGAGCTGCGTCCCCCGAATTCTGGGTTAGCTCGCGAATGAGGGCGTGCGCACTGTCGCGTACGTCACTTGCAAAGAACTCATCATGTTTCGGTGCCGCTTCGATCATCCGCGGCGGGTGGATTGCAAAACCCCACATACCCTCTCCTTGATCTTATCGCTTAAATTCGAGCCGCTTCTAGGCGTTGCTCCCGTGAAAAACTTTCCAGTCGAACGACTCTAATGTGTCTCCTCAATGGTTGATCGAGCCCCAAACTCACGGAAAGACATTGAGCAGCAAGCGAGTAGCAAGAAGAACCACAGAAGACACCGACAAGAGGCAAGGGGACCAGGCTCCTCCGGCTGCTGCGAAATCATAGCGTGGCATGAGGTCTGCATGTCATTGAAGCAACAAGAGAAGTGCAATTTGTGCAACTGCATAAGTGCGCATCTTGCACTGTCAATAATGGGTGTTTTGTTAATTAAATCAATTTGTTACCTGCGCTCTCGTCTTCCCTGTCGATGTGTATCCGTGACACCATTCCGGGAGGGGGCTTGCCCCCTAGGCGCGGTCACTGCTGAAGCCACTATTTCATTTACTGCAGGTCCGATCCCATTCCAGTCAGTCTTCGGGAGCGTGCACAGCCCAGTCGAACATTCCATCCGCCCTTTGGGGCCAACCATCAGCCCATGTGGCTGAGTTTTCGTTGGGCGAGAAAGCACAAAGCCCAGACCCCTGGCAGGGGGTCTAGGCTTCGATAGGCAAGCAGGTATGCGTTCTGCTTGTCGAGTGTGCCTCCCCTCCTGACCCATGTCAACGTGCCGAGTAGGTGCGAATGGGAGGGACTTGCCCGGACTTTGCCAATGCCGGTTCAGCGGGCGACCTCGTTCGCCCCTGATCTGGCCCATCCGGAGCCTTTTCATGAGTCAGCACTTTCTGAGGAGTGCGGCGTACCGCGACCTCACCCTTACATCGATCTACGCCATGAGTGACCAGGAAATTCATGACCTATTCGCACGCCTGCGCTGGAACAGCACCACACATCAGGCATGCCCTGCATGCGGGGTTTTCGACAGGCATCACCGACGACGTTCGCGTCAACAATGGCGTTGCAAGGCATGCGGCCGCGACTTCTCGGTCACATCCGCTACAGTGTTTGCTAACCGGAAGAAGCCCTTGCGGAGCATCTTGGTCGCAGTGTTCCTATTTGTAACCGGAGTGAAGGGAATCGCATCTCTCGGGCTAGGGCGTATGAATGACTGCTCCATCAAGGCAGCTCATGCTTTGCAAGGGAAATTGCGCGAATCGATCCTGCGAACGCAGGATCTGACGCCCCTGACTGGTGTCGTCGAAATCGACGGCGGTTACTTCGGTGGAAAGCCGAGAAAGTCGAACTGTCGTGGTCGACGAAACGACAAGTTGATTGTCGATCGTCTCACGGGTCGACTTGGCGGAAAGCGCCATGCCGGGATCTCGCGCCGTAACCAGGACAAACGCCGAAACAAACGTGTTGTGATGGTGCTTCGGCAGCGGGGAACAATGGCTAGGCAGGGTGCCGTCAGGACAATTACTACCGTGACGCATTCCGAGAATGAAAGAGACATCTTTCAACTCGTACGGCACTACGTCAGCCCTGACGCTCGTATCGAGACTGATGACAACCCCGCCTACGCCGGTCTTGTCGCGACCCATGAGCATGAAGCCGTTCGTCACGGGCGGGAGTACGTCAGGGCAGACGGAGTGAATGACAACCAGGCGGAGTCCTACTTCACCAGACTTCGCCGGTGGGAACTGGGTGTCGGGCATGGTGTTCATAGGACGTATCTCGCCGACTACGCCGCGGAAATGGGGTGGCGAGAAGACCATCGGCGGCACACGATCCGGCAACAGGTGGAGGGTCTTCTTACCAAGGCGCTCCGTTTGGGGCACTCCCGCTGGTGGCGTGGCTACTATCAGGGCAAGCGCCGAGGCAAAGAGATCCTGATGAACAAAGACGTGAATCACGTCGATCTGTCGAGCGGCGGTAACGACCAGTAATTTTCGACATTTCTCCGTCCTTCATGTCGCCGGATCACCCGACCGGCGGCATGAAGGTTTTTCAGTCTGTAGCGAGTAGAAAGCCTGACCTGTGGGAAATTCAGCCCCTCTAAATCCGGATTTGTTGCAGAAACTACGAACAGCGCAACTTCCGACGTGGAACACCATGCGCCGTTGGCTAGCCGCAGGCACTTCATTATGCTTCTGGTCAGAGAGTTGTGAGGGAGAGCCCTTTGAGCTCGCTGACCATTGATCGTCGGAATGCTCTCAGGATCGATCGCGATTTCATGAAGCGATAGCACGCGATCAAGTGCAGCAAGGTCGTGCCTGAGCACAGCACAACGCCTCTCCAATTCCAAGGCTACCGATCTGGCTTCGCTCTCTGTCCGCCGGATTTCTTGAACGAGTCTGGCGCGCTTATTAACCAACCATTTGAGGGAGGGTGGGGTCCTGGTTTGCATGACCCCACCTTACCGCTACCGCCTCCCTCTATCATTGGGCACATGCGCCATCATGGCGGGTAACAAAGAAAGGCCGCTCTTAGGAGCGGCCTTTCTTATGAGTGGCGTAATCATCGAAGCCACAGAAATTTGATAGATCAGTAGCCCGGGTAAGCGCGCAGCGCGCACCCGGGAGAAAATAAGCGACGCAGTGCCAATCGCAGTTCAAGATCAAAAACCCCGGGTGCGGCCTGCGGCCTTACCCGGGCTACTTCTTTCCTATGGCTTAAAATTTTGGGCCTCAAACCCCCACCGGATTCCCCTTCTCCACATCGATCTTGTAAAGCTTGATCGCTCGGGAGACATCCTTGCCCGTCATCTTCCCTTCCTTCGCCAGCGCATCGATCGCGGCATGGGCGATGTAGTAGCGATCCACTTCGAAGTGGCGGCGCAGGTTCGCGCGGGTGTCGCTGCGGCCGAAGCCGTCGGTGCCCAGCACGGTGTAGCGCATCGGGACGAAGGCGCGGATCTGGTCGGC
>Ga0075163_10012836_pt1 | contig 10904 bp, 19 predicted proteins | sample JI1023141ADNA_FD_71478 | JGI IMG/M metagenome (GOLD analysis project Ga0075163, IMG submission 71478) | Wastewater effluent complex algal communities from Wisconsin, to seasonally profile nutrient transformation and Carbon sequestration -... | ecosystem: Engineered > WWTP > Effluent > Algae...
AAACCGGAACAAACGTTTCAAGCTCAGGGTATTTTAGTTCCAGATTGACCATCTTGCGTAGGAATCTCGACGATATTGCTCGCATGTAGGTCTCACGAACTACAGCCGTCGAACGCTCCTGCAGGTAGCGACTGGCCTGCTCCGAGAGCACCTGCGTATCAGGAACGTCTTCTGCTTCCTGCAATGCTTTGCTAATGTCTTCGGCCGTTTTCATATCAGATCTTTCCTTTGCGCCCCCAAAAAACGGTAGCTTCTGGGTGAAATGGTCGGCCGTATTCAGTAAGGTACGCAAATCGAACTGTAACCATGGTTCCACGTAACTCTTCTTCTCGGGCATAAAGCTCACGCAAGTGAGGATATGAACCGACGATGTTGGACTTGAATCGCTCGCCCTTCCATTTCCCGGTGATGTGCTCACAGATCACCTTGGCTGCAATTGCCCCTGCTTTCTTCCCCTTGCCCGACTCGAAGCCTACGACTTTGAACTCGGCATCCTTCCACGGCTTGTACTTGAGCAGCGCCTTAGTTCGGCGGGGCGAGTAGGCACCTTTGGGCAGACGGATGATTGCCCCTTCGTATCCATTTTTCGTCATCAACTTGTAGAGCTTCTCCAGCCCGTCTTCATTCTGCACCAGTGCAGTCTCTACGGGAACGATGAACTTGTTCTTCCGCAGGATCGAGTCCACCGTCATGTCCATCCAGACGAACTTGTGCCTGTCAGTGAAGGTCTGACTCATCCTATCCGTCTGGAAGAAGTCATAGATGTGGTACTCTACGGTTTTTGCCGATTCAGCTAGGTCTTCTTTTGTCGGTTTGACCTTGCGCACAAGGCTCATGGTCTTGTTGAGCCGCTCTTTCAACTTATGGTTGTAGAGTTCGCCGTCTAGGACAGCGTTGGGGTACTGAGTGAAGAACGGTGCCAATGCCTCGAAGATGTGCGGGCAAGCCACCAACATCTCACCCTTGCGGGAGAACATTCCCTTCATGCTGACCAGACAACGTATCCCATTCAGCTTAGGCTGGACATAGACCGGGTACTCCACCCCTTCCTCCTTATCGTAGGTGTGCGCCAACATCGGAAAGAGGCGATATTTCTGCTTCTCCCCTTTCTCAAGAAAGCCGAGCTTCTTCCGCTTGTTCCAATGTGAACGCGCGACGAAAAGAGCCTGCTCGTAAGGCAGTCTCTCGTTGGCCCGTCCCTTGTTTGTCGTACCTACTTTAGTCCACGCTCCTACTTTGTCCACCCCTCCGACATAGCCGGAACGTGCCCGGACACTGTCCTCAGTGTACTCGACAGTCCAGTACAGGGTTGACTTGCCCGACGCCGATTCGCGGTAGAGCGTAGGGAGGCTTTGAACATCTGGAGTTTTCTTGACCGGGAATAGCTTCATTAAAAAAGAATCCTGCTGCATGTTAGTGTAGTTTTATATGACCAAACTACTAAGTACATTAGTATCACCAGAAGGAGTAGTACGGTGAAGACTAGTCCAACGCTGAGACACTGCAAACCCTTACCTATGTCTTTGAGAGCGAGTTCAAGAAGCATCGTCAGAGTTTGCCTCGGCTTGTTTAGCGCCTCTAACAGTTCTTGCTCGATCATTTTGAGTTGATCTGTTTGTGAAACGTGCTCGTGCTCTCGAATATGGACTTTAGCGCCGGAATGTTTGAGGCCATGTTGTCCAGTTCGTACTCTGTCATCTGATCCCCGTACTGCTTCATGAACCAGCTGTAGAAGGCGTCGAAGCCGTAGAAGTCTTTGGCGTGTTCCTTGATCGTGTCGAGATTAGAGCGGAGAATGTGACGGAACGTTTGCATGGCCTACGGTATTAAACTCAGTTCGGCTGGAAGTTTCATCGTCCCCATAAAAGCATAAACCTTTACGTTCTTGCTGTAGGGGTTGCTAAGCTTTCCGCCTAAAAGCACGTAGCGGTATTTGACCTCGTTATAGGTTACGGCAAAGACGAGGGCTAGTCGGTTGTTGATCGTGACGTACTGCCTGAGCGGGATGCACGATTTGTTCAAGGGTAAGGTGCCCTGAAGACTTCCTTCGACCAGCACTGCGGTTTCAGGAATTGCGTTCTGCGGTGGATGAGCAACAATGGTTTGGAGCATGAGAGTGGACCGGTTAGAGTTCGGTGAATTGAATTTCGTCTGAGCTGACCTGATAAGTGTGCGGGTTGACTGCGTTAACGTCTTTTGGGTTGGCGCGGCAAACGATGGCATGGAAATCGGGAACCAGAACACAGCGAGTAACGGGAAACGCCCATTGCTCCATGTTCACACGCTTCCCGGTCACGTAGCTGTACTGGAACCTTACGGTTGCTGTGGCATCGCGACCTTTTCCAATGATACTGATTACTTGCCCTATTCGTTCCGCCCAATACTTCGCCTCAGTGATGGGCCTGACCCAATCATTGATTCGAGCAATATAGGCGCTGCTGGGAGCCCGTTTAGACCTACTTTCCTTGCGTTTTACGGGGTTTTTGCGGGCAGGAGGGATCTTCGTACCCCTTCGATGTGTTTTTGTGGCTTTGACGGCCTTCCGGGTAGGCTTCCCGGTTTTGGCTTTTCTAGGCATGATGTTATAGGCGAGACCTAGGCTGGAGGCGTTAGGAACGGTCTCATCGACCTAACGTTAAAGTGTCTGGAGGTAGCTCACGGCAAAGGCAATTGCGCCGATAAGTGTTGCGCAGGACAGAACTACGGAAAGGACCTTTATGCGCTTCAGGTTCTTCGCTTCCGCCCAGCTCCAGAGCAGAAAAAAGCCATTGAAAACGCACGCGATTACTAGCGCAAAGATGACGAGTTTAAGAAACATTGGGGGAAGGTTTACGGATTTTGTAAACGACCTTGTAGCCCTCGGGAGCAGGAATGGGCCAGATGTACTGGGTTTTCCCGCGCATCTTGGTATATCTCTCGTGCGAGTAGAGGCGGACATATCCGGCCCTGCCGAGAAACTTCCTGTTGGTACTTTCCGCTTCGCGGAGCACCTCTGCAGCTTGCGCGTCCCTCTCGGCTAGGATGCGGGGAAGGTAACGAACCGAAACAGCTTTGATCCCGTAGTCATGCTTGGGATGAATGCCGATCTTCTTTTTGTCTTCGCGAAATACCACCTTCAACTGCTCTACACGTTCGTAATCATTTGCTGCGAACGTGAAGACTTTCGCTAATAGCCGAATCAGGTAAGCCATTCCGGCGTTCTCATCATCCGTGAGAGGTTTGTCCAGATGAGGTAGCACAGAGGCGATGTGGCCGATTGACGCTCTGCCACTGAGTATGTCTTTCCACTTGTCCAAGGGGAACGAGAAAACATGCGAGGTAGTCTCGGGTGTTCCCCAGCCTGCGATTGCGTCAACGGTGAAGCAACACCCTACTCCCCCGTCCGTGGAGTTTTCCACCGTGTAAGCTACGCTCGGCAACGAGCCGTCCTCCCACAGAATGACCCCGGACTTGGCGGGGAAATACTCGTAGCGGAAATCGCCATCGAACGAGCAAACTTCCATGTCTTGGGACAGATCTTTGGAGACATGAAAAACGGTCTTGGCTATCACAGCCTGAATCTTGGACAGATTCGCTAGTCCAGTAGGTCCACCCAGCTTGGCACATTCGATAGCCATGTGTTTTAGCTGCGGGAGATCTAGGTTACGTATGTCTATGTCACTTCCAGTTAAGCCGAAACACAGCTTCGGACTGAACTGCTGAAGTATCGCTGGCCTTGTTATATTCATTTTTCGTAGAAGCGAAAATCGCCATCTGCTGAGGAATACTTGGATTAAACGTTTAATTGGCTTAGGGCGGAGAGGCTGCCTATAACCCCTCCGCCCATGTGAGCTAGCCAATCCCACTACGCGCGTAGTGGAAAGTTAATATACATCGCGGTTCGATGTTTCCGCCTTGATCGAGAATCCCTTCACCCGCATGGAAGGGCAAAGGGCTCGGACCAACTTTCGGATTATGAGAGCAATGGAAAAGAAAACAGCTAGTTTTAACATAGGGTAACACACTAGAAGACTCAGAGGAGAGTGCGAGAACTATTTGTCAGCCAGCTTTTGCATGGTGAGCGGGTCGATTTTCTTACTAGTCCAGTGTGCCTTGTATCGTTCTACTTCTGCAGCGATCTCAGCTTTGTAGTCCCTATTATTATACAGCGCAAGTGCACCTTTGACGATCACTCCACACAAGTCGTCTCCGTGACACAGTCCATATGTCTTTTGGAAATCCCGATTGAGTGCACCTGTTCTATCCCACATCTTCCATTCGTTGCGCATTGCCATCAATGCAGTGAAGTGATGTTTGGAAATGAATGAGTCTGGTGTTTCACCTAACTCCGCGATTCGGATGTCGAGACTAGCTTTGATTCTTTCGTGAAATGACCTTATCGCTTCTTCGACTGTCGTAGGTATTTGAGGCATTGGGCATCATGTTTGGAGGCTCGGACAACGTGCAATACTCTTGCTTAGAAGGGAGCGAGGCAATATGTTTTTCAAAGCCTTTTGCTCCCTTGTTTCGCTTCATTCCCATTTCTACTTTGGCCGTTGCTTCGGAGAGACACAGCTCGACCGATTTACTGTTCACAGTCTTGTGGAGTGCAAGTCCTGTCCTGCTTTCCGTCACTGTGAGTCCGCCTAGCTCATTCCTGTGGAGGTAGAACACTACAGACGGGAGGTCTGGGAATCTTACTTTCCTCGCGCCGCTCTCTTTGACTAATCTGCGGAGAGGCTTCTTGTCGAACACCGATGCAGAGTTATATGCGGCGCGTGTTATGGTAAAGGTCTCGCTCTGAACAACAGGAGAGCGGACCGCGTAGGACCTAGGCGCTAGCTTTAGTTTCACGGATTAAACATTTAATCTTGAAAAGGAATGGGAGCACACCAGCGCCTGTATCTGGGTTGTGGTGAGATACAGACTAGGCAATGCCTTGGTCACTAGTGCTCCCAAGATGTTATAGCATGGATACGTACTGCAGGAACTCCTGCTTGGAGGTCTCTGCCCTAGCCGCAGTATCCATGGCGTGCAGGCTGGTCGTGATGGTCTGTGCTGTGGGCTTGAACGGACCTCTGCAGGAAACACAGGTATGCTGCGCTTTAAGCATGACCATAGCGAACCAAGGTTCAAGTGTCTCAACGGTGTAGTCCAAAATTGCCTTGGTCAGATATTCCTGCGTGTTCGGAGCCTTGGCAAAGAAGTCTACAATCCGAGGAAACTTGGAAAGGCCCAAGATTTTGGTATTGGGAACATACCCTACATATGCCGTCCCGTAAAAAGGAAGGAAGTGATGCGCGCAGATCGAGCTGAAGTGCATCCCTCCCTCGAACACCATCTGGCTCAGACCTTCTGACTTGAACGTGGTAAGCTTTAGTTCGGTATTTCGATCATAGACGGGCAGACGAGTTACCACCGGCTTCGATCTGTAGTTGGCAGTGGCCTCTGCGAGAAAGCTTACTACCCGCTCCGGCGTTTCCGCTAGAGAGGGGTCATTGTCCGGGTCGAGCCCAAGAGAAACCATGCATCGCTTGAAATGCACGGTGGCGTTTGCTGTATCTGGAATGTGCGGCATGGTTTTATCCCTTTACGAGAACGAGGTCTTTGGGCCACGGTGCAGCTTCATGCGTACACGAGGCAGAGAATCCGCCGGTGGGAAGCGGCTTTATCTCATGGAAGATGTAGAACGCCAATTTCACTTCAGTTGGCTTCTCCCGGTAGCAAACATACTCCAGCCTGTTGAGCATCTTGTTTGGATCAGGCTTGGTCATCGCGACACAAGAGAAAGAGAATCCGTTGCGGAAAAGCCAGTCTGTCATCTGCTCGAACGTCTTTCCTCCGCGCAACTCAGGAAACCACAGAGTGAGGTAGTGCTCCTGAATGTTCTTGGAAGTTTGAACCAGCCCTGACTGAAGTTTCGACAGCTCTTGAGCTGGAATGAAAGTAGAGCCTGCATCCATTCCTTTTTTCTTCAGGAAGGATAGCCGCTCGTTAGAGTTACTTAGTGGATTCATCTGTTTTCAAACTCCTGTTGTCTTGTCCCAAAGTTCGACCTGCAGGCGCGAAGAGTAGTGAACTTTGTGCTTGATGGCTGCCGCCGCTACAAGCGGCCCGACTTTATGTAATTGCTCCCGTGTAGAAGCCATCGGCATGAACACGAGACGATGAAGCGGAACGTCACATTGTCTGGCTAACGACAGTGCCTCTTCTACATCTTCGTCGCTACCGATAACGAACTTGAACTGATAGTTAGCTACGCCGATATGCGTGTACTGCTTCAGAATGTGCAGCTTGATTCGTTTGGACAATGGCTCGCCGGAATTGGCTAGCTTGGGGCTAATGTTCCACTGCGTGACATATTCCCGGAAGACCGAGATTGGAGCAATTGTTCCCTGTGTTTCGACTTCGATCTCCCATGAGCCGGGGTGGTGCGGCATTTCCCGTTCCTCCATGAAGGCAAAGTAATTCGCAAGGCTTTCTTGCTGAATCATCGGATCGCCGCCTGTGATTACTAGACGTGCGCCGTGCCCATTGGCAAGCTTGTCATAGTAACCATTTCGGTGACATATCTGATTCCAATCCTCGAAGCTGTACTTTATCCCTTTCTTCCATACTTCTGTAGTGTCGCAGAAACTACAATGTAACACGCACCCGGTCATGCGCCAGAAGACTGCGGGTCGCCCCGCAGTTTTGCCTTCGCCCTGAAGAGAATAGAAATGCTCGGAGACCTGCAGTTCGGATTTGCTCATTGTGCACAGTAGGTTGCTGAATTTTTGTTGTCCTCGAAACAAACAACTCTGCGAACCTCAACTCCACGCTCACGCATATCAGCGTTGTTTTCGATGATCTGAGTTGCAATGAGGAAAACAAGCTCAGCTAGACCTTCCGCACTGCAACTCTTTACGACACGAATGTCGCAAAGTTTATCTGCGTCCAGTTGCTCGAACCGCATACGTTCAGGGTCGTCTTCATCAATAAGAAGAGTGTGATCGAACCATGAATCAAGTGCATCGCGAAGAGGTCTGAGCTTTCCGAAGTCCACAACAAAACCACAGCTGTCTACTTTATCGGCGGAGAACATGATCTCGAATGACCAATTCTCGCCGTGGACAAATTTGCAGTGTCCGGGATGTTTCCACTGACGATGTGCTGCCTTTAGGTTTTCGTACCGCTTAGTAACTGTAGTGAGCATGTGATTAAACGTTTAATCCTGACTTTTAGTTGAACGGGTCTACTGTCAAATTGGAGCCTAGGAAGTCCGGGATGGGCTCCTCGTCGAGAGACAATTCTAGGGCCTCTGTTCGGATCTTTGCTACGTTCCCGGTATCCAAGTAATCATCTTCCACTGTTCGCCGCATTATCTCTTCGTTGGTCGGAGACACGAGCATCGACATTTCTCTCGCGAGAAGAATCGTGTCGATAGTCGCCTGATTCATAATCGTTGGGAAAAGAGAAGCAAGAAAAGCTCTCCCTTCTCCGGTCAACAGTTGGGGAGTTCTATGCTGAGCGCAAGAAATTGCGTGGAGCCATACCCTTATTCGGTTGGCCGATTTCTCTGTGTAGTGGTTGGGGAAGCACCCTTCCGGCTTGAACCGGTTCCAGCATTTGAGTATGTTCTCCGGCTTTTTGTATCGGTGAAGGAATACAGCTGGATGCGGGAGCCGCAGTTCATAAAAGAACGTCTTCTTCTTGAAGAGGTCAATATAGAACTGCTCCATCAGTGCATAGCTCTTGAGCGCAGCAAATGTCACCTGCTGGTAATCCAGATCGTTGATGATCTTGTCGGGGTCGAGTCCCCAACTGATATAGTCCTCCCGCGCCGGTTCACGTTCTTCTTTCTTGAGAAACTTGAGCTTCTGTCGTTTGTCGAACCAGTGCGGAAGCGTTCCGTACATTTCCCCAGCTTTCCATGACGTTGAGTCCAAGCTGTACCAAGGCCAGTCACGGAAGTCTGATTGCTTCGTTCCGGCAAATGCATGAACGCGCGTAGTGTACCGTTTCGCTACGGTCATGTACGTATTGAAGTCCTGCTTCGAGGACATTTCACCGGGAAGCCCTACGTATGAGTAAGTCGCACACAGTTGCTCCCAGCCCTCTAGTCCCTGCGAAGCGTGCCAGACAAAGATAATGTCCACGCCCTTCCGAAGCAAAGGCCCGAACAGGTCCTTGCGCCACTGCTCTACGACATAGTCCCCGTAGGGATCATCGGGCTTCTGTTTTTTCGCCGCGATGTTGATGGAGTATGCAATATCCAACTCAACGGCGCACCTGTACTTTCCGCGATTGTCGTTGAGCCACTTAACATACTCCTGAACGTAGTTCTCGAAGTCTTTCAGCGCCCATGTCTTGTAGGGAGCCTTATCCATGCTGGTCTGCATGGTATGTGCGCCCGAGTCAATCATCCACCTGATTCCCGGTGTGATCTTCTCTACGCTGGAAAGACTGACGTTCATCTTGGTGAGCCACAAGTACGACATCAGCATGTTGCGGTTTCCCGCATCGTACGCCCATTTGCGATGGTGGCTGGGCTCCACGCCACTAACATAATATCGTACTGACATAGTGGATACGTATTAACGGAAAATGTGGCTGTGCCGAAAGATTACTGTTGCTACTTCGTAAGACCCGGTAAGGTCGCGCATATCGCTGACGAACTGAATGGCGCCACAGCCTTTGTTGCGTGCATAGTCTACAATTGTGTCGTGGCTCCGCAGGGAATTGAGTATGATTATCCCATGCGAGTCGCAGACCGCCTCTGCTTTCCTGTAGTCCGCCATCTGCGGATCATTTAGAACCACTAAACGGAAAGGTCCATTTCTTTCAAATATCTCAGAGATGGAATCCCATTCCTCGCAACGGAAGTATGTGTAACGGGGAACCTCATGCGTGGTAACGAGGTCACAGAACCATACGCGGGTTTCCCGTGTCGCACTGACCATCTCCAGAACTTCTGTCCGCGAAAGGTCAAGAGTAAGGAGCCATCGACGAAGAGACGGAGGCAACGTTCCTCCGCTCTCATACTTGCGCTCATTCTCTGCAAGGCAGAGCCGATCTATCTCCTTCGCGTTTAGACTACAGAACTCAATTCTACGGATCAATTTGTTGAGACCGGTTAGTAGCGACATGTTGTTGCTCCGCATTCGTTGTCCTCTGTGACCGTTACTTTGGTGATGGGGTACTTATCTCCAAGCTGCATCACAGCCTCTCCGATTTGCTCGCAGCTCATGGTACTGCACGCATCGACAGGATCAAAAAGCTTCATCTGCTGCTCGACGAGACCTACCACTCCCCGCATGTATTTTTTGAAATCGTGGAACTCTATCGCCCTATCATTGTGCGTTACTGTAGCTTCGATTTTAACGTCGAAGATATGCCGATGAGGATACCTCAGATACCCGAGATGATCCGGTGCGTCTTTCCATCGGTGGAAGCCGACAAAACTGACGGAGATGAATATGGTCTGGTACATCTGCGGGTTTGAACTCATTTTCTTTTCTTCTGTTCTTTGTTGCGCCGAAGGATTGCTTGGATCACCCGCTCTGCGTGAGCGGAGTCTGTCGGTACTGTGTTGCCGATTCGATTTGTTATCAAGTAGGTATTGCGCATTTCCTGCGCGGCCTGTTCATCTGGCTTCCGGGCAAATGCCCTCTGACGACGTGACATGCTCATTTTACCACGTTGCTTTCTTTGTTCGCTTGGACAAGAGCTGGTTGACGATCAAGAGATTTGCGTAGTCGAGGCAGACCGGCTTTCCCTTATACATTCCCCAATTCTCCAGTTTCAAATCAGTGAAGTACACCGGCACGTCCTTGGGTAACTGCTCCCTGTTGATCGGTTCTGCTCGCTCCATGAAAAGAGTTGTACCGTGAATACTGATACTATGACACGGGCAGAACCATTGGCGGACATGATCGGGGAACATTGTCACTGCTTCCCAGATGGCGTACTCCTGCACGTTTGCGATTATACCAACAGGATGAGCAGAGTCTATACGTGCAACCTTGGCAACTAGGTGTCTAGCGAGCGGTACACTGTAGACTTCCCGGCTGATCCCATACCCTATGCGTTCCCCCAAGAGGGAACGAATAAGGTCATGTGTCACCACAGGTCCATGGGTTGTCTGGTCTAGTTGGTCGGTCATCGAATTAAACGTTTAATCTAGTGAAGATGCATCATGCCGTCGAGGCATACATCGTTAAGGTACTGCTCTGGTTTGACCTGATTTCCGTACGCGCGAATGGCAGTGTCATTGAACGCGGGACCTACACAAACATAGTCATTTTGCTTGAGATCGGTTAGCCAGGGTATTTTCGCAAATATGACCATCCGGTTCTCCAGAATCTCACCTGCGGCAACTAGCTGTTTGCGAGCTACGCTGACACATTCGTGGTCAACAGGTGTTGCAACCTCAAACGCAACGACGGCGTGCCACTTGCGCTGGATCATCCGAACTAGTTCGACGACGTTCTCGGGATTGCATCCCAAGTTGCCGGAGAGCTGTTCCTTGCAGATCCAAACTCTGTAATACGGTCCCTGCCGGTAATACTCAGCTACTCGGAGCACGTTCTCTAGCGAGTACCCGTTAGTGTATCGGATAAACAAGGTGAACTGCCCTAGCTGATCTTCACCTTCTATCTCTTTGCCTACCCAAATTCCCCACTTGGCGCACGGAGGCGTATTCATTTCGCGTAGAGGTTAGCTGAGATGTGATCCTGCATAATGTCCGCGAGGCGTCCGATAGAGCCATCGTAGTACCTAAGTGTCTCTGCAGCGAACTGCTTTGCCCAAGCCGCATAGGGTGCAGCGGTAAGAGCTTGATCTATGCGGCTGCAAGCCTGAGACAGATTCAACGGCGCATACAGGAACTCCGAAGAGTCTGCGAAGACGTTTACGAAATCACGGAACATCGGGTAAATCGGAAT
>Ga0075163_10012837_pt1 | contig 10903 bp, 6 predicted proteins | sample JI1023141ADNA_FD_71478 | JGI IMG/M metagenome (GOLD analysis project Ga0075163, IMG submission 71478) | Wastewater effluent complex algal communities from Wisconsin, to seasonally profile nutrient transformation and Carbon sequestration -... | ecosystem: Engineered > WWTP > Effluent > Algae...
TGCCAGACCTGGTCCTTGGCGCCGTGGAAGGTGACCTGGACGCCGGCCTTGCTGCGCAGGGCGAGCACGAACCGGGACATCGTGTTGAGGCCCGAGCTGTTGATCATCTTGAGCTGGCGCATGTCGACGTCGAGCTTCGGCGGCGGGGTGCGGGCGACGTGGTCGAGGAGGTCCTGGATCTCCTTGTAGTCCTTGTTCATGAGGCGGAGGATCCCCGTGATCACGAGGGTGCCCGCGGCGGGGTCGAACTTGACGGTGAACTCTTTGTCTTTGATCTCCATGCGAGGCTCCTATGCGTATACGAGGACGGTGATGGCGGCGCGCAGCCACAGGATGAACAGGGCGGCCGCGGCCGCGGTCGCGAGGCCGGCGCCGGCGGCGAGGATCCAGACCAGGCGACGGCTGCGGGTCAGCTCGGCCTCGAGGCGCTGCATGTCCTCGTCGGCGGCGCTCAGGAGGTCCTGGGTGGCCCCCAGCATGCCCTCGAGCTCGCTGCGGCGCTGGGCCTCGGCCTCGCGCTCGGCCTGGACCTGGGCCAGGCTGGCGTCGATCAGCTGGGTGGCCTCGGCGGACATGTCCTCGCGGTAGCGCGAGGCGACCTCGTTGGCGTAGCCGAGGCGCTGCTCGTCGAGCAGCGAGCCGTGCTCCTGCCACTCGTGGACCCACAGCTCGATCTTGAGGAGCTCGACGACGCGGGCGCGGTCCTCGTGGACCCACTCGCGCAGGCGTTGCCAGCGCTGGAGCAGCGCGTCGTGGACCAGCTCGGCGGTCGACTGCTTGCCGCTGTTGCGCGCGCCGGCCTGCTCGCCGAGGACGACGAGGCGGGCGTTCGACATGGCGGCGAGGGCCTCGCGGAACGCGTCGGCCTCGCCGGGGTTCGCCGGTTTGATCTGGTCGAGCGGGAGGCGGCGGCCGGTCTCGCCGCTGGCGTCGGCGCGGGCGGCGGCGAGGCGGACCAGGGCGCGTCGGGCCTGGCGCAGCTGGGCCCCGCTGAGGCGGCTGAGCACGCCCTCGGCGTGGCGCTCGAGCGCGCCGGCGACCCCGCCGATGTCGTCGTAGGCGGCGAGGGTGAGGCGCCGCTCCTTGCGCTGCTGCCACAGCAGCGAGAGGGCGTGCTGGACCATCGGCAGGGCGCCGGGCTGGCCGGCGACGTCGGCGACGATGCGCTCGACGAGGCCGGGGTCGAGGTCGACGCCGACGGCGCGGGCGGGCTGGGCGATCGCGGCGCGCAGCTGGGGGATGCCGAGCTGGGCGAGGAACACCCGGTGGCGGGCGTCGTAGGCGACCTGATCGAGGCGGAGGTCGGTGTCCTCGTCGAGCACGACCTCGCCGCAGCGGCCGACGAAGTCGATGCGCAGCGACGCGACCACCGCGGTCTTCGAGGCGGGCGAGCGAGCGATGCGCCACAGCAGGCGCAGGAAGCCGGTGCGGACCGCCGGGTCAGCGGTCTGGATGAACAGGTCCTCGAGCGCGTCGAGCACGATGAGCAGGGCGCGCTCGGGGCGCTGACTCTGCCAGCTCTGCAGGGCCGTCCACGCGCCGTCCGCGGTGGGAGCGACCTCGATGCCGGCGAGCCGCGCGAGCGCGGCGGCGAGGTCGGCGATCGGCGCGGCGCTGGCGGAGATCTCGAGGTGGATCCACGCCTGGTTCGGGTCGCGCTGGAGCGCGGGGACCAGCCCGGCGAGCACGAGCGAGGTCTTGCCGACGCCGGCGGCCCCGGCGACCACGACGAACCGCGGGCCCCCGCCGTCGACGAGCGCGTGGAGCTGGTTGCGCAGCTCTTCGACCTCGGCGTCGCGGCCGAAGAAGGCCCAGCGGTGCTCGGGGCGGAACGGCAGGAGGCCGCGGTACGGGCGGACGAACAGCGGGCGGGTCCCGTCGCCGTCGGCGGAGCGCGCGTAGTACTGCAGGCTGGCCCAGTCGAGGCGGGCCGCGTCGCGGGCGAGGCCGGCGCGGGCGGCCGTGACGGCCGCCTCGACCGGCTGGCGGCGGACGAGCAGGTGGTCGTAGAGCGTGTCGACGAGGCGGTTGCTGCCGACGACCGACAGCGGGAAGCGCGAGGCGAGCACGGCCTGGATGCCGGCGCGGTGGAGGGTCTGGGCGACGCTGCCGAGGTGGTTGCCGAGCGCGCCGATGTTGCCGCCGTCGCACGCGGCGAGCATGACGAGGCGGAGCGTCGGGGCGAACGGGGCCAGCAATTGGCGGAGGCGGCCGGCGTCGACCACGGTGGCGCCGTCGTCGGGGTCGCTGCCGGACAGGGCGAGGCCGAAGGTCTGGCCGTGAGCGGCGCCGTGGCACAGCAGGTGGAGCATGGTGACGGGCGCGTGCTGCTCGCTGGCGGCGCGCAGGGCGGCGACGAGCGACTCGCAGGAGGCGTGGGGGATGACGTCGCGGCGCGGGTCGAACGGGTAGCCGGTCGAGGCGCAGGCGCGGGAGATCGCGCCGAGGTGCTCGGACGCGGGGACCGGGCCGGACGCGGCCGACCAGGCGAACAACACGCGGCCGCGCTCGACCGCCTGCTCGCGCACCGTGGTGGTCTCGGGCCACTCGTAGCGGACGACCAGGCCGGGCAGCTCGCCGATGTGCTGACCGGTCGACTTGATGGTCATGAGCTCCCACGGCAGCGCGTACAGCTCGGCGGCGGCGGAGCGCACGCTGAGGAACACCGGCTGGTCGCGGCGCACGGCGGCGACGATCTTCTGCTCCTCGTGCGACCACCCGGTCGAGCCGAGGAACTTGCGCAGGCGCTCGCCGACCCGCTGGACCACCGTGGGGTCCCACTTCGGGCTGCGCAGGGTCGCCAGGTCGGCCAGCAGCGCGGCGTCCCACGGCAGCTCGGCCGAGGCGAACCCGCCGCCCGGGGTGTGGACGATGTAGCTCTGCGGCGTGAACTGGAACGCGTAGGGGTCGTCGACCTGGGCCGCGCGAGCGAACTCGAGGGTCAGGTGGAGCGGCTCCTGCACGGACTCGGGGCTGGGGTCTGGCGCGGGCACTGCGAAGAAACGACCGACGAGGCGGCCGCGTGTGAACTGTTCACGGGCGCGGGCCTCGGCGGTCGTTTCCCGCATGGCCGTCCATTGGTTGCAGATAAAGAAGGGCTCGCAGCTGGTCCACAACATCCGGCTCGGCGGCGCCCGCATGGTCCTCGGGCGCGCGCCCGAATGTGATGTCGTGCTAAACGGCGACGGCGTGTCGCGCCAGCACGTCGAGTTCGTGGCCGTGGGCGCGGGCTGGACCGTGCGCGACCTCGGCTCGCGCAACGGCATCCTCGTCAACGGGGCCCGCAAGGCCGAGGCCCACCTCGTGCAGCCGGGCGACCGCATCCAGCTCGACGTCTTCGACATGGTCGTCAAGGAAGAGACGCCGCCGGCCGCGCGCCCGCGGCTGGCCCCGCCGATGTCCGACGGCGCGGCCTACGGGGCGGTCCGCACGATGCATCAGATGCCGCCGCCCAAGCTCGAGGCCAAGCACCTGTCCACGCTGCTGGCCTTCTCCGGCGAGCTGCTGGCCGCGGACGCGCCGGCCGCCCGCCAAAAATTGCTGTGCGACCTGATGGTCGGCAAGGACTTTCATGGCACCGCGGCGATGCTGCTGCGGGTCAAACGCGGCGAGCCGGACGCGACCCCGGAGGCGCTCGGCGAGCCGGTCGTGACCGGCGGCGGCGAGCCGCCGCACGTGTCGCGCTCGTTGATGCAGGCGGTGGTCACCAGCGAGACCGCGGTGCTGGCGGCGTCGCGACCGATGGCGCCGACGGGCGGACAGGACGTCGTGAAGATGACGGCGGCGGCGACCGGGGCGAAGGTCGCGGCGGTCGCGTGCCCGCTGCAGGTCGGCGAGGCGGCGATGGAGGTGCTGTACGTGATGCTGCCCGGCGCGTACGGGACGGCGGAGTGGCTGGCGCTGGCCAACATGGCGTGCGCGATGTTCCGCCAGGCGGAGCACGTGTGGTCGGCCCGCGGCGCCGCCGAGAAGCAGGCGCTGCTGCTGGAGGAGCAGCGGCGGGCCCAGGAATTACAAGAGCGGCTGGTGCCGGAGGACTTCACGATCGGGCGGCTCGACATCGCGTTCGGGTTCGCGGCCTGCAAGGTCGTCGGCGGCGACTATGTGGATGCGGTCCAGATGGCCGACGGCAGGGTGCTGCTGGCGGCCATGGACGTCGCGGGCAAGGGCATGGACGCGGCCCTGATCGCCAGCGGACTGCACACGACGGTCCACCTGTGCGCGGCGCACGGGCTCGGGCTCATCGAGATGGTGACGACGCTCAACCGCTATTTGATCAAGACGTGGGAGACGTTCACGTCGGTGACGGTCGCCGCGAGCATCCTCGACCCGCGCACCGGCGAGATCGAGTCGCTCAACTGCAGCCACCCGAACCCGGTCATCGTCGGCGCCGACGGCACGGTCCGCGAGCTCGCGGCGTTCGAGACGGTGCCCCTCGGGCTCGCCGAATTCACGCTCGAGATCCAGCGCGACCGCCTGCGCCCCGGCGAGCTGCTGGCGTACTTCAGCGACGGACTGTCCGAGCTGTTCGACGAACGCGACGAGATGCTCGGGCCCGACGGCGTGAACCGCTGCCTGTCGGAGATCCGCCGCGGCGGCCGCGTGCTGGCGCCCGAGCTGGTCGCCAGGCTCCACCAGCGCCTCGCCGACTACCGCGGCGAGGCGGACCCGTCGGACGACGTCAGCTTCATCCTCGCGCTGGTCGGGTGAGGGGAAACGGAGCCGGACCGCCCCATGGAGGCCCATGAGGGGCGATCTTGGCCTGGCCCGGAGATCGTGGTAGAGGACGGTCAATGAAGCTCCGCCGCGTCCAGCTGCAGAACTTCCGGGGCTTCGCCGATCTCACACTTGACCTAAACGAGGCTCCGGGAGGCTTTACATTGCTCGTCGGGGCCAACGGAGCCGGCAAGTCCTCGGTGCTCGACGGTGTGGCCGTCGCCCTCGGAGCTTGGCTCCTCAGCTTGCGCGGCGGACGGACACGCCACATTACGCGCGAAGAGATGCGTCTCGTCAAGATTGAACACGACGGGGTGCCCAGTCTCGAGGAGGCGGGCACGACGGCGGTCAACGCCGAGGGTGTGATCGATGGTGAGACGCTGCACTGGCAGCGTGAGCTACGCAGCCGGACGGGCCACACCATAACCTCTGCGCAACGTCTACAAGACATTGCCAAGGCCAAACGCGAACGGATCGTGGCCAACGAGGTGATCGACTTACCAGTCATCGCTTACTACGGAACCGGACGCCTGTGGGTCCAGAAACGTGAGCGTGAAGACCGCCTAAAGGAACTCGGCAGCATCCTGCAGGGCTACGAGGCCTGCCTGGAGCCGGCCTCAGATCATAAGCTTCTCGAAGCATGGATGGCTTGGCGGGAGGAGGTTCGGCTGCAGGAAATCGGACGTGCGCTCGAGGAGCGCCTGCCGATCGAAGAGGTCCGCTCACCTCTGCTGGACGCCGTCGCCGAGGCCGCTCGCAGCTGCGTCGAGGGCGCGACTCGCTTCTATTATTCGGTGAACCATAAAGAGCTTCGCCTCGACATGAAGGATGGGCGTACCATCCCTTTCTCCCTGCTCTCCGACGGCTACCGTAACTTGCTCGCCGTCGCTGCGGACATCGCTTGGCGAGCGGCGCGACTCAACCCCCACTACGGCGCCGACGCGGCGAGGCGCGCGACCGGGGTCGTGCTGATCGACGAGATCGACTTACACCTGCACCCGGCCTGGCAACGTACGGTCATCGGCGACTTGCGGCGTGCATTCCCAAACCTGCAATTCCTGGCCTCGACTCACTCGCCTCAGGTGATCGCGTCAGCGCGTCCGCATTGGATCCGCGTCCTCACCGGCACCATCGGGCCACGCCCCGACCGTTTCACGGATCTGATTCCCGGGCTCGCGGGTCCGGCCATCCACACCTATGGGCGTGACACCAACAGCCTCCTCCGCGAGGTGTTCGGGGTCGGGGAGCGCCCCGAGGAAGCTTTCCAGCGCATCGCCGAGGTCGAATCTCTCTTGGCCAGCAACGACCTCGCGGCCGCGCGCGAGCGAATTCAAAGACTTGAGCGAGACTGGGGCTCCGAAGACGCCATGGTCCGCGGCCTGCGCTGGGAGCTCCACGATGCGGAAGTGAACAATGCGCAGGGTCCGCAAAGGTCTTGAGCCACCTTGTCTCGCCAAGTGTAGACGCGAACTGCAGCGCGAACTACGCGAGACCAGTGGCGTGGTCGCCAGCGACTGGGACAAGCTCGGACGCTGCGCCAAACACGTCCGAACAGCGCTGATACGCGATCAAGACGGGCTGTGCGCCTATTGCGGACGGCGGCTCATCCGACCGTTACAGGACTTTGAAGCGCTCTCCAGACGATCCCTTCACTGCTTCAAGCCTCGCAAGCGTGCTCGCGGACCATTAGGCCGCTTCCGTTTCCGTCATCGCCCGGTACCAGATCTTTACATGAAGATCGAACACTTCGAGGCGCGTTCGATCTGCCCAGAGCGAATGTTCGACTGGGACAACCTGCTGGGCGTCTGTTCGGGCCATTTCGTCATCCGTGGGGAGACGATCAATACGTGCGACTCGGCGCGCGGCAACCAGCCGCTCAACATACACCCGGTCCTTCATCCGCACGATCTATCGGTGATCTTTCAGATCCACGACGGCCACCTTCGAGACGAAGACGGCCGCCCGCGGCTCGGCGAGATCATGCCGCGCGGTGAAGGAGCGACGGCGGATACCGCCACGCTCAATCTAAACGCGCGCCTGCTTATTGACGATCGAGCCGAGGTGATCCGAGATCTCCGTCTACGCCTGAGCAACGATGATTCGGTACAATCGATCCTCCGGATGCTCAACGTCGCCACCATACCCGGGAGTGAAGGCCTGCCGGTCTACGCTCACGTCGCAGCCGCATACCTGCGCAAGAAGCTCCGCCAGCGCGGTGTAGTTCGCTGACCGGGAGTTCTTACCTTCAGCTCCGCCTTCCCGACGCAGCAATCGCCGGTGCGGTGGCGAGGTCGGGCGCGTCGGCCGCGTGCGACTCCGGGTAGGTATCCAGGCACCTTACCGCCGTTTGTTCACGCCGCGGGGCGGTCGAGGTCGAAAGTGAGGAGGACCCATGCGCCCCGTCTGCCTGTCCGCGCTGTTGCTCACCCTGACGGGGCCCGTCGCGGCCGCTGAACCGACGCCAAATGCCGAGGCGGCTCCTTCGCTGGCGATCGTGCCGCCGCGCCTGCGGGGCGGCGACAACGCGGCGCTGGCCGGGCGGATCGCCGCGGACCTGGCGGACGGGCTGGCGAACGGGAAGGTCCGCGTGCTGCCGGCGATCGCGGTGGCGCGGGTCGCCGGGGCCGACTGCGGGGACGCGGCGTGCCTGCAACGGCTGCGTCGCGAGCTCGGGGCGGACTTCGTGCTGCGCCCGGAGATCGCTCAGGACGACCGCGACTTCACGCTGCAGCTCGAGCTCGTCGACAACCGCAGCGGCGCGGTGATCGCCCGCAGCGACGACGCGTGCGAGCTGTGCGGGCTGGCCGAGCTGCGGGCCCTGGCGGCCGGACAGGTCGCGCGCATGCTCGTGACCCTCGACGCGGCCGCCGCGGTCGCGCCGCGCCTGCGCGTGGTCACGGCGCCTCCGGGCGCGGCGGTGACGGTCGACGGGCGGCTGGTCGGGGTGACCCCGTACGACCAGGAGGTGCTGCCCGGCGAGCACTCGGTCGAGGTCACCTACGAGCGGCACACGCCGGCCACGCGGCGCTTCACGGCGCGGATGGACGCCGTGACCGCGGTGGCGTTCGAGCTGCGGCGCACGCCGGAGACGCTGCGGCTGCGCCGCGGCGGGTGGACCGCGCTGGCCCTGGGGATCGCCGTCGCGGCCGGCGGCCTCACGCTGCTCGCGCTCGACGATCGCTGCAAGGGCAGCGACGTCGATCGCGAGGGCGACTGCCGCCGCCTGTGGAGCAGCGCCTGGGGCGGCGCGGGGCTGCTGGCCGGCGGCACGGCGCTGGCGACCACGGGCGCGGTGCTGCTGGTGCGCACGCGCAAGCGCGGCGGCCGGGTCCAGCAGCGCGCCGCGATCGGCCCGGGCGGGCTGCGGCTCGCGTTCTGACGGCGGTCGACGGCCGGCGAGGCGACTCTGGTCGAGACGCGTGGCGACCGCACCCGCGGCCCGGCCGCGGTCAGGGAAGCAGCGTCACGTCCCGGCAGTCGAGGCCGAAGGAGTCGATGACCATGCCCGCCCCGCCCCGCTGACCGGAGCCGCTCACCGCGCAGTCCTCGGCCGGGAACGGGTCGCCGAGCAGGTTGTCGCCGACGGCGGAGGACTCGACGACGACGCCGTGCTCGACCGAGTACTCGCCCTGCGGCGAGACGACGATCGCCAGCGGCGCGCAACGAAACACCAGCTGATCGACCCACGAGCTCTCCCGCCCGCGAAATCCGACGATCACGCTGCCGGGGTCGCAGGAGAAGCTCCACGGCTGAAGGACGGCCGCCCCCTGCGTCGGCAGCTCGTAGGGGGCGGCGAACGTGAACACGAACTCGCTGCCGTCGTCGCCGATCGAGATCGTGGAGCAGACGCCGTGGATCGCGCCGATGCGGCCCTGATCGTCGAGCGCGCCGGCGAAGCCGACGAGCACGCCCTCGTCGGCGCACGAATCGTCGTAGGCCGCGCCGCCCGGGCCGCCCTGCTGCTGGGTGGCGCCGAACAGTGGCGGTGCGAAGACCGTCGGGGTGCGCTTGCAGGCGAAGTTGCAGGCGTCGATCTCGACGGCGTTGGCGTCGTCGCAGTCCTCGTCGGCGTCGATGTTGCCGTCGCCGCAGAAGCTGCCGCCGGTCGAGTCGGCGATCGAGGTCGAGTCCTCGCTCGACGTCGAGGTCGACGTCATGTCACCGGACGTCGTCGTCGTCATGACCTCCTCGGTCGTGGCGGCCGCGGTGGTGAAGGCCTCGGTCGTCACGGTGCCCGAGGTGTCCGTAGCGAGTGCGGTCGTGCTGGTCGTCGCCGGCTCGCCGATGCCGGTGTCATCCGAGGTGAAGAGCGGGTTGACCTCGCTGCAGGCCGCGCACAGGAGGAGGGGGAGGAGCAGATCGACGCGCGGCATGGACACCTCGGGTACTCGAGCAGACCGCCCGGGGCGCGTCGCGTGAATCGGCGGTTCACGCGATGGCTGGCGCCGGGTCGGATCCTTCGGAGACGACCCGGTATCGCCGCCGAGTGCGTCCGTGCCGGTGAGGCGCGTCTTCCTGCGCAACCCACCGACTCGAAGAGGCACCCATGTCCGCGATCGAAACTGTCTTCCAGGTCCCCTCGGACCTCCCGCTCACCGCACTCCTCACCGTCCCGCGCCGCGACCGACCCGGCGCCGGCACCTCGGCGCCGCTGCTCCCCGGCGAGTCGATGAAGCGCCGCGACGTCCGCTACTCGCCGAGCGGCAGCCACGCCCTCGTGCTGCAGGACGACGGCAACCTGGTCCTCTACCGCGTCGCCGACGACAAGGCGGTGTGGGCGACCGCCACCGAGAACAGGGGCTGCGATCAGGTGACGCTCGGCAAGGACGGCGACCTCGTGGTCAGCAAGGGCGGCGCGGTCGGATGGCGCTCGAAGACCGGCGACACCGTCGCGGCGCTGCTGATCGGCGACAACGGTGAGCTCGCGCTGGTCGGTTCGAACGGCGTCGAGTTCCGCCCGGGCGACGGCAGCACGTGGACCGGCCCGACAAGGCTGCGCAAGGGCGGGACGCTGGCGCCGGACACCCGCCTCGAGCAGGGCGACGCGCTGCTCGCGGCCGACGGCGTGCACGCGCTGTGGTACCGCAAGGACGGCGACCTCGCGCTCGTGAACCTCGCCAGCGGGGCCGTCCTGGCGCACACGGACACCCGCGGCGCCGGCTACGTGAAGTTCCAGAGCGACGGCAACCTCGTCGTCTACACGCCCGCGGACAGGCCGATGTGGTCGAGCGGGACCCACGGGAAAGGCGCGACCGCGCTGGCGATCGTCGACGGCGGTCTGCAGATCCGCAAGGACGCGACCACGCTGTGGACCGGTGGTCCGCGCTCTGCAATGTCGGCGGGCCTGAAGTTCGGCAGGGGCGCGGCGACCCGCGTGACCCTGCCCGAGATGGTCGTGTCGTACGCCCGCGGCCTGACGATCGAGGCCCGCGTGCTCGACGGCAATGGCACGATCCTCGAGCTCGGCAACGGGTCCGAACTCGACTCGATCATCCTTGTCGTCGACGGCACCGACCTCGTGCTCGGCTGGTCCAGCGCGTCCGGCCAGCGCGATCTCTGCAACGCCCCCGACATGCTGGTCGCGGGCCGCTGGACGCACGTCGCCGTGGTCCTCGTCGGCACGGACGTCCGCTTCTACCGCGACGGCAAGCTGGTCCAGACCTCGTCGATCAGGAGCGGCCCCGGCGAGGCGGCGCGCAGCCGCAACGCGATCGGCGGCGCCGAGTCGTCCGCTTGCAAACCGTTCACCGGGGCGCTCGCCGACGTCCGCCTGTGGAACCGCAGTCTGCCCGGCGAGCGCCTGCTCGCCGGTTCCATCACCACGCTGCTGGGCCACGAGCCCGGCCTGTCCGGCGCCTGGTCCCTCGACGGCGCCGCGGGCGTGCGCGACGCCTCGCCGTTCGGCCGCGACGGCGCGCTCGTCGGCACCTCGGCGGCGGGCGCCAAACAGTACGCGCTGGTCCCGGCGCGCGACGAGCTCGCCCTCGACGTCACCGGCGGATCGGTCACGGTCGCGGGCATCGCTCTCGACGGCAACGGGTTCACCTGGCAGGGCCACGTGTGCCCGCGGGACTTCGCCGCGGAGGGCACGCTCCTCAACCTCTACAACGGCATTGTCGTGCGGTTGCAGCTGTTCTGCGAGAAGACCAGCGGGACGCTGCGCTATCACGTCGAGCGCGACGGCAAG
>Ga0075163_10012838_pt1 | contig 10903 bp, 8 predicted proteins | sample JI1023141ADNA_FD_71478 | JGI IMG/M metagenome (GOLD analysis project Ga0075163, IMG submission 71478) | Wastewater effluent complex algal communities from Wisconsin, to seasonally profile nutrient transformation and Carbon sequestration -... | ecosystem: Engineered > WWTP > Effluent > Algae...
ATCCCGCAATTCCTCGACGCTGTAAGCATCCCCCTCCCATGTGGCCGGAACATCGTGCTAAGAAAGGTCGGCCTATGTGGCAGAGCCGCCGTTTGTGTGGTTGAGGGGGCGCAGATCGCCGGATCAGGAACGCGGAGCAAATTCACGCCAGCGACGGGGCGTATTTTTTGTTTGACGGGTACGGCAGGAGCACAACACTTCTACCCGCCTTGTTCAGTACGGCGCCGTCTGACAGCTAGGGTGGTAGGAGTGCGAGCAGGCGTGCGGCTGCGATCGGAGCGGCTGCGCAGATATCAGACTACACCTACATCAATCGGAGAAGAGGTGGTGGAAGCGTTGGCGGCGAGTTGCACCCTCCATCGCATCGGGTTGGGAAGTTCGGTGCCCTGGGCTCTTCGTGATGGACGCCTGTTCGAGCGGCGATCCCTTCTGTAGTGAGCTGTCCGAGCCGCGGGCGTGGCTGGTCGAACACCGCGTCACGCACATCGGTATGGAGAGCACCGGCTGTTATTGGATTCCGGTTTACTCTGTGCTGGAGAGCGAAGCATCCCTGTCGCTGATTGTTGGCAACGCCCAGCACATCAAGAACGTGCCGGGCAGAAAGACCGACTGCAACGACGCCCAGTGGATCGCCACTCTGGTGCGCCTGGGGATGATTCGCAAAAGCTACGTGCCGCCTCCGGACCTGCGCGAGCTGCGTGACTTATTGCGCACCCAACGAAAGCTGATCCAGGCTGCCGCCGCAGAGCGCAACCGCACCCAGAACCTGTTGGAACGGTGCAATCTGAAGCTCGGTCGCGTGGCCTCGGATGTCTTCGGAGTCTCGGGTCTGGCCATGCTCCGCGCCCTGGCACAAGGACAGACTGACCCCGACGTACTTGACAGCCTGGCGCTCGGTCGGATGCGCAGCAAGCGGGACGCACTCCGCTTGGCGCTCGACGGTCGCTTCCAAGAGCACCACCGCTTCCTACTCCAAGTTCACCTCGACGTGCTGGATCATCTGGATGCGCAGATCCATAAGATTCAGACGCGCATTGATGAGCGCCTGGCGCCCTATCGCGAACCCATCGAGCGCCTGATGGGGATTCCCGGCGTCAAGGATACCGTCGCGGCCACCATCGTTGCCGAGATAGGCACAGACATGTCCGTCTTCGAGAGTTCCGAGCATCTGGCGGCCTGGGCGGGCCTGTGTCCCGGCAACAACCGCAGCGCCGACAAGCGCAGAAGAGAGCCGGTTCGCAAAGGCAACGTCCATCTCCAGTCCATCCTGGTCGAAGCCGCCCTCGCCGCCAGAAACACCAAGGGCACCTACTTAAAAGACAAGCACCGCCGCCTACAAGCTCGACAGGGGAAGAAACGCGCCAACGTCTCCATCGCACACAAGCTCCTCATCAGCGCCTACCACATCCTCAAAACAGGACAGCGCTACAAGGAGCTCGGCGAGCACTACCTCGATCGCCTCGACGAATCCCGCGTCAAAAACAACTTGGTGCGCCGCCTTCAGCGCCTCGGCTATTCCGTGGAGGTCCAGAAGCTGGCCGCATGATCCAACGCCCCACTCTTCGGCAAGCTTCGGGGGCCATTTTCATAGCAGTTAGGAAGAAGTTCCTAAGGTTTCGTTTGGACCAACTTTGGGGAGCTAGTCAGGAGGGCTTCTACGTCGTGCTGAGACAGTGCGCGTGCTACTTCGTCGTCGAGCGGTCGTACGGGAAAAGCGGGCTCCAGTCACGCCTGCCGGGTTCGCCGCGCTGGTCTTTCCAGATGAGCGGGCTCGTGACGGTGGGGCACTGGAAGTGGTAGGCGACTAGGAGCTGGTTGGCCTGATCGCAAGGCGCTTCGCCGGGCTGAAGCTCGACCTCGATCTGCGCGAGGCGCTGCCGCAGTTCCGTGGGGAGCTTGCTAACCGGCTCGGAGAGTTCTTCGTCGAACAGGACGCGGTAGCGGGACTCTTTCGTAAACGTCTCTGCAGCTCCGGGTGCCATGGCGAAGGCGCTGATGAAGATGTCGCGAGGGCGCAGCTGCGAGAGCCGCTCGTGATGACTGGGTTCCCCTGCGACCTCAGGGCGGAAAAAGAACTTCCCGACCGGGCGCGTATGATAGAATAAAACGAGAGTTTTCTCGTATGCTTTGTCGGGTTTGAGTTCGCTAATATCACAGATCTGCTCCTCTGTTAAACGCCAGCGCTGGAGAAAATCTCCTACATATCGATAGACGGAATTCTTTTTATGACCAGTCGTTATTATTATTATATCGGATCGGCCTTTCCCAGGACGGAAACTGCGGGCTAATTGTTCATACAAATTATCGATGCATTTTTGAACCTGCTCATGATTCAGGTATTTGACGCGCGAGAAGAGATCCAGCGCAAATTGCTTTTCGCCTTCGTCGGTTCCGTTGAAATTATTCAGCCATTTGCCGACGCGCTCGTAGAACCAGTCTTTCGTCAGTGCCCAGCTGTCGATCTGCGCAAGGAGCTTGTCCATTTGTTCGCGGGTGAGATTCCAGGAGCAGTGCCTGTTGATGATGGCCGGGTCCGCGACTGGCGGCGGCGGAGCGGGTTTCGGTGCTTTCTCCGGCTCGATCTTCGGTCGATACTCGCGCAGCGCCGACCAGGTTAGAGCCGGACTTTTCTTGACTGCGTTGTTCGAGCCGTTTGCCCAGATGATCGGCAAGCTGTTGTTGGGACACTGGAACCAGTAGACCGTCAGCAGCCCGCAGTCGCCGTAGCCAAGCGGATGAGCAGGGTAGACGTCCTTGCCGAGCTCTTTAATTCGAAGGACTTCATCATAAGTGAATGGTCGCTGCCTAACCGACTTCGCCGGTACTGGATCCAATATCGTTATCTTTTCAGGCAGAAGTTCATCGAAATTCCTGATAGCCTCCTGAGCAAACGTAATTGCGATAAGAAAAACTTTGGCAAAGTCGTTGAACGGGATCTCGGGCAGATCGCTGTTCAAGAGTTGATTTCCGGTTCCATGTGTGTCGTTGAATAGAACCAAGACCTTCTTGTTTCGCTCCGTTACTGCGAGATCGCTGATCTCGGAAACGGTGAGGGTCTTTCCCATCTCCATTGCCCAGCTCTTCATGACTTCATACGCGTGGAGGTCTTCGCTGCCCCCGCGCACGTCCGGCACCGCCAGAATGACATCCCTAATCGTCAGGCCCGTGCCGTGGAGATTCTGCTGGATGTTTTTTTTGTACTCAGCCAGTCGCTGCTTGAAAGAATCCTCGCTGATGTATTGAATTTCCTCGAGGATCTTGAGTGCTAGCAGCCGATCGTTCTTATCTACGAAATTGGTAAACCACTCACGAACACGCGTATAGAAGACTTCCTCCGTCCATCCCCAACGCTGCCTGACTTCCTCCATCTCAGCGAGCTGGCGCTCGTCGAAGCGGCTGGTCAGATAGGGATCTCTGGTGGATCGGCTGAGGGTCATGGGGCGGCTCCTTCACGAACCGATTGGACTAAGGCGCGCAGCGCGGTCGCATCCTTGAATGCGCGACGCTCCCGGCCCTGGGTCACTGCGCTCATCACATCGACCCCGAAGGGACGGACGGTGCGGATTGCCTCGCCGATGGTATGCGGTTTGAGACCGCCGGCCAGGATGATCGGGAGCGATGCCGAGCGCTCGACCAGCTGCGCCGAGAGGGGCCAGTCGTGCACCTCGCCGCGACCGCCCAATTTGGAGTCGAGCAGGATGGCGTCGATGGCGTCTGCTTCGGTGTAGTGGCTGATCTCGCTCCACAGCGAATCGAGTGTCGTCGTACCGGGGACAACCGAGAATTTTTTGATGACGGCGATGCCCGGGAATGCCTTTCTCACCTGGGCTAGATCGGTAGGGGAGACTGGCTTCTGAACCTGCAATGCTCCTGGGCGGATTGTTTCGCAGTATTTCAGGATAGTGGCCAACTCGACTGTGTGGAGCAGGAGGACCGGCAGCAGACCATTGGGGAGGCCGGCGACCAGGGAGATTGCGTCGGCGATGGAGAGGCGATCCTCGTCATCGCTGCGCGGTTTCTGCGCGTCCTCCGGCTGTAGCAAGAACCCGACCGCGTTGACCCCAAGCTCTGCGCACAGCGCGGCGTCAGCAAGGTTGGTGAGGCCACAGATCTTGATGAAGATCTGACCGGGGCGGACTACATGCAGGAGAGTGGACATGTCGGCTGACTCGATGGGAATGAGACTATAGGTACAGGCCCATTGTCGCTCCGAACCAAGTAGAAAGCAATCGCTGCACCGGACGTCGCGCCGCATGCCCGACCTCGTTCCAACATGTCCATTTCCCGAGGCAGGTGAATGTCGGTGCCTCTTAGGAACGGCCGCCTGGCGTCGCCAATGAAGCGTGACCAGCGTCGACTATGCCGCACGAAGTGCCGGCAGGATCGTCGGATCTGCTTGAGAAAGCTACCGTCAGAGATGTAGAAGCCTGCGGAGGACGAGGGAGGGAGTACTTCGCCGACGGTCGGCGGCTGGGCTCTCTGAAGGAAGTCACGTAGTATGTCGCGGTGCAAGGCGCGTGGTTCTATAGTATTCAGATGGACGATTTCGACGCAGCCATCCGGTCGCTGCTTCCGGACGACCGGGTGCCCGGCTTCGTGGCAGCCCGTGACGCCTATCTGCGAGGCTTCTTCGACGAGGCGCTTGCGCAAAATCAGCAGCTCATCGCCTGGGCTGAGGAGCAGGGGCACCGGCAAGGGCAGGTCCTCGGGCATCGCTTCGTCGGGCTGTGTGCGCTGCGGCTGGATCGTCTTCAGATGGCGAGTGAGCATCTGCGGCGTGCGCTCGACCTGGCCGAGGCGGAGTCGTGCGCGGCCCAGGCGATTCTCTGCACGATGCACCTGGGCGAGACATTGCGGCGCGACGGCCAGATGCATGCGTCCTACGAGCTGTTTCGCACAGCGCTCGCGAAGGCGACGCTGCCTACGTTTCTGCAAGAGAGGGCTCGACTGTATGGACACTACGGCTCACTGCTCGATCAGCTGGGTCAGCGTTCGGCTGCCGCGGAGGTGCATGGGCGCATGGAGGAGCTGTGTGAGCTCATCGGCAACCCCAATCGCCTCGCCAATGCGCGCGGTCTGGTCGGGCGGGCGGCCGAGCTTCGCGGCGACAGGGAACTGGCCCAGCACAAGTACGAGGACGAGTGTCGGCTCGCCGAACAGAGCGGTAACCACGCTCGGCTCCTCACTGGGAAGCTGCACCTAGCGCTGCTGTACGCCAGAAAAAGCGAGCGCTTCGTTGAGGCCGAGAAGCTATGCGACGATGCTCTCGCGCTCGCGCAAGGGCATCGGCACCGGCAGAGCGAGGTATGGACGTGCCGCGCGAAGATCCGTCACCTGCAGGGGCGGCTCGCGGCGTCCTACGAGGCGACCCAGCAAGCCACACAGCTTCTGGACATCGACAAGCACAGGCTGCAACACGCTAATCACGAGCACCGGCTGGCCGAGCTGTGTCGCAGCAGCGGCCTGCATGGTGAGGCGCTGCACCACCTACTCACGGTGGCGCGCATCCGCAGCGAGGTCTTCGCGTCGCTGCGTCATGACGAACGGGTGCGCAAAATGGCGCAGTCGCGCATCCGGGAACTGGAGGGCCTGGCCCGGGAACTCGTCGGAGAGGGCCGCCGGGTCGCGCGCACGCAAACGGAGCGGGACGCGATCGATGACCTGCTACGGCGGATCGTCGATGAGGAAGGGACGGGCCACGGGGATGCGCAGCGCGCAGCGGGAATGGTTGAAGGATCGACGGAGAAGGTGACGCACTGGCGGGAGGATATGGTAGAGGCAGCGGAAGACCTATGGGGAAGGAAGCTGCTCGCTGGTTCGTTCGAGCGGCTGCTGCCCGCGAGCCGGAACGATCTACGGTGCGCCGAGCTTCTGTATAGCGCGACGGTGAATGATCTGGCCGGCTGTGCTTTCCTCTTCGCCAAGATCGTCGAGCGTGAGCTGCGCGAGCGCGTTATGCTGCCTGCTCTCGCGGCCGTGACCGTGGACAGCGATACTGCGACCCGCTGGAGGACCACCGGGCTGGGCGGGATCTTGGATCGTCTCCAGGCGGTCGCAAATAATCCTTCCTTCTCGGGGCCAGAAAGACCGCTGCGGGAGCATCTGGTATCGATGCTTGCCCCTCATATGAACAGAGTCCGAAAAATTCTGCGGCTGCGGGAATCGATCGACTGCATAGATGGAACGCCCCTCAGTCTGGCGAACCTGCGGAACGCAATCGCGCATGGAAACGTCGAAGCAACGTTCCCGAATCTGAGCCGTCTGACTGTAGATGCGATCAAGCGAAGGCTGGTTCTGGAAGGCGAGCCGTCCATTCTGGCGCACATCACCAGCATCCCGTTGAGCGCCGTCTGATGGCCGCGCGCTGTTTCGTCTATTTGCAGAGACAGTTTGATCTCTCGATTACGGCTCCGATACGAGGCACGTCACACTCCTTGTATTCGGCAGACGTCGTCAGATACAAAAAGCAACCCGGCAATCGAACGGCGCTACGGAGCCGGTCCCTCTTTGATACGCTAAGGTCCGGTTTCGTTAAGCGACCTGTCGCAGGTGGGCATCTGAAAAAGAACATTCTGACCCTACCAACATCGCCGAGGATCGTTGTTGACATCACTCTTCACATGAAAGATGCCTCGGTGCCTCAGGCAAGTCTAGCAGCGCGTTGCAAGAGTTGCACATCGCCCCTTGCCAGCCGCAGCGAGCTCTGATCTATTGGCGCCATCGTCCGAGGGTGCGCGTCATGGCGATGGGACAGAAGCAGGCTCAGCAATCGCCGCGCGATTCGTCCGATAGCGCTCGCGCGTGGTACATCGATACACTGCGTCTTACGGGCCTGCGCAGCGAATTGATGCCTCCACCGATCGCCGGGCCGCAACCGGGGCTGCCTGGCAGGTTGTTCGGATGCTGACGTCGCCTCGGACGCCGGGCAGCGACTGCACATAAACGATCCTCATTTTCTGCTGCGGGGTCGTTTATTGTTTCTCGTTTGGTCTCTTTGCTGAAGAATCGACTGGGTGCCTGCCTCAAGGTGCCGTCGCTCGTCTGGCGAGAGCGTCGCAAAGTACTCAGAAAATAGGCGATGGATAAACACATAGCTCCCGCCCACTCGGCGAAGCAACACGCGCTCTGTTGCAAAGTCTAAAAAGCTGACTAGGCGCAGTGGAAGCACATCTTGCATCGCGAGCAACAATCGAATCGCGTAATGGCGAGCAACGGCGAGGCCGCCAACGTGCGGAATTATTAAAACGAGGAAGGCGGGAAGCGCCATGCTCAACAAACCCAGCACAACCTGCAACAAACGTCGGTGTTCCATTCCCATGTTCGAGAATCCGAGCAAGGAGATAACTGTTTGGAATCCAATCAGGCAGCCTACTAGCTTTAGAACTCTGCGTAGAGCAATAATATTGTCCTGATTGGGAATTTGTCGATCATATATTACGTCATGGGAGATGCTATTTTTGAACACCTCAAAACAAACACAGGCCGGGATGCATACAATGCTAAACGAAATATAGTAAATAATGTATTGGACCACAAAGACCAGTAACAGTGACCATGGAGAATGAATTCCTAGTGGTGCAGCTACGTGATTTGTTGAGTGTAGTTGAAAATACAACAGCGCAATTATTGTTGCGGAAAAGCTAACTATAATATTATTTATTAGGCACCTACGAATCCCCGTTTTCATGGCTGGGAGAATTCCAGAACCCAGCATTGACCACGACCAGCGAAATCCAAGTGCGGACCTGGCTTGCTCAATAGGCTCGTAATAAAGCGACAGAATAATTGAATTGATCGTCGACGAAATAGCAGATAAAAGATGCACCCACATAGGAATAGAACTCAGATCCAAACCAAACCAGTGCGGATAAATTGAAACGGAAACAAATGACAGGCCAAACACGAGCATATTTATAATGAAATATAATATAGACGTTGGAATAAGCCGATACGCCAAACTCTGCATTCTGGTTTGTAGCCGCGAAGGCTGCATATCCTCCAAGTAGAACGCCGACTGGTTCTGCTCGCACAGGCGCCGAGCAATCTCACACAGATAACACAGGGTCCGTTGGGGGGAGTAGCGGGACGGGAACTTACGGCGAGTCATAACCGCCAGAAAATAGGCACCAAACAGGTCTCGTCGGCGATCTGCAGAGTCGGCCTGAACGGGAAGGGCATCGCCAGTTTGACCACGCATGACTCGGATCAGGATGTTCAGAAAAAGCGGCGAGCAGGCGAGTTCGTTGAGCGAAGAGTCGCTACCTAGCAGGGCCAAGAGTTGCCCATGCGAAATGCCAGCCTGCTCTAGCCGCTTCGCGATCTGCTCCACGGAGAGTGGATTCAGGCGGATGGCAGCCTCAATGTGGAGCGGCTGGGTTAGCGCTTCGTGGTCCAACTGCCGGCAGCATACAACCAGCCCAGGATTTTCTACGACCTGCCGGTATCGGTTGAGCGCCGCGACGCACGACGAACGAAACTCCGCACGCAACTCGTCCAAACCATCGAGTAGCGGCACGAGAAGTCCGGCCCGGCACCACTCCATACCAACGGTCGCCGGGACGTCGTAGCGGAGGCTCAACTCATCGATGATCCACTCCGCGATTGGCAAGGATTTCTGGGCCCAGGTCGACAAGCTTAGGACCACGGGGATGGGAGCGGCAGGCTCTTGCTCAGCCCGAACCAGCAGATCTCGACACAGTTCCAGGAGCATCGTAGTCTTCCCTGCCCCCGGAGCGCCCAGGAGCAAGAGTTCGCCCCAGTGCTCGTCGTAGAGGTCGAGCATCCGCTTGCCCTTAGGAACTGGCTGGGGGTTCTTTTGGGGGTAGGACTGCACCAAATCCCACGGACGAAATCTTGATTCGATCCACGATTCTTTCTCCAGTTCGATCGGCAGCAGGCCGTGTAATGAGCTTTCGAGTACACCCTCAATCCAGAACTTGCGGATTTTGGTCAGCATTCGTAAGCGATTGCGGCGCGTATGCACGGTGTCAATCTGCACGAACTGATTTTCCCGTTCATGTGTGTAACTGATAATGTGTGAGTAATTGGCGAGAATACCTGGAGATGTAGCGGCCAATCTGTTCATCAATTGATCTGCTGCTACACAATCCAGCAGAAGATTCATTTTGATCAATCGATCCATATTATCAGAATAGCGCTCAGCGACCTCGGGAAAGTGATCCAGGCAGAATGCTTGTAACTCAGCATCTGTTTTTAGTGCCTTACCCAACAGTAGCCGGATTGATGCTCGCGTCGGCATTAGCTTTCGCTCGTTTCCTGAGTTCATTCTACAATTGTGCTATATTGTCGGCTCTGTTTCAACCCCTCCAACGCAGTTGCTCGGTAGTCCTTAGTGCTATTTTATTGATGAGTCTGCTTTGTCAATTTCTCGCACGACCGGACCCTACGGTCTTACCTACTGCATGAGGATGGCCTTCCATTGCCGGACCGCACTGAATCGCACATCCAACCAGGGCGCCACAATTCTGATTTGCTCCCAGAAGCGCTTGTTGCGCTTCAGGTCAACTTGGACTTTTTTCGGCTTAACTTGCATTTCTTATCGGATGTAATCAGAGGGCACGGGCGCTGTTCATGCTGCGGATCGGTGCAGTCAGTTGTGCTGCCCGCGCAGTGCTCAACAGCATCGCTGGTCGAGATGAGCTGCTGCCGCATGCCGGAAATCGCATCTGCGAACGCTTGACGCGCCCAGGAAATCAGCGTGCTATGGTCGCTTGCACACCGCAACCTGCGCTACGGAACCCGCCAGTGAACTGCACTGGTCGATGGCGGACTCACCCCGTCGGGCCGGGTCCCATGGCGGCTGATCAAGAGAGGATTCGTAGTACGTGATCTCGAATTTGACAGGATCGAAGTACTTGCCCATCGGGCAGCTATAGCCCGCAGTAAAGCCGTTGAGCGCGAAGCTGAACTCGCAGGTAATTCGCCGACTGGTGAGGTCGTAGCAGTTCTTGCTGCTCCCTGCTGGGCACATCTTCTTTGTTTCGATCACGGCATTTTGGATCTTCAGCTTGCTGACGAACCGAATCGGAGCAGTACTTCCTGAAGACGCAGATTCGCCGCACGACTGCCGGATGTCGACAGCATGATCGGCCTTTGCAGTCGCGATCATTGATGCGATGAGCTTGCGCTTGCTCTGCTCCTGGTTCACAGATGTGTCGCTACCTGCCAGAACCTCAATGGTCACAGACTCAGGACAGGCTGAGATGGGCCCCCGCGCCAGATCAGTCATGTGCGTCTCTGCCAAATCGGACGGCTGAACAGGGACAGGGACATCTGCGTCGGGAATGCCTGTCGACGACGGTTTGTCCTTGGTCTTCCCTTCTGGTGGCTTCGAAGGCGGGTCCTCCTTCTCAAAGTCTCTCAGATCACTGGGCGGAATCGACGCATCTTCACATGGATGATCACCGCCGCAGCCGACGCCCAAGTTGCCCGACACCAGAGTGCCCATGTTAGCGACCGCTGCATCTCGGCGCTCCGGTTCAGCGGCATCAACCATCGGATCTGGCAGTCGGTTTATTACACTCGGATCGAAATACTGTGCCAGCAGCACAAGCGCCACGGCGATCGTCGCAAAGAGTCCTGCCCTCCGAGGGCTAATTATCACACGCAGGTTTTGCCATGCAGTGAAAAGGGGAGTTCTCACGTGCTCCCAAAGCGCAATGATGAAAGGAATGAAAATGCCGTATCTGCGCCGCGACTGGTCGGGCTCAGCGCTGGGGACAGTCGATGTGCTGACTGTCGAGTCTAGCTCCTCTTGCGTGCATCCATTCCGGATGTCTAGAATCTGCTGCGCGTGTCGTGGCGCATCCGCACGAAGGGACTTCAGAATCTCGCCAAGTTTACGACGATGAAACAGCACCGAAATCCGCTCATCGGTGGTCAT
>Ga0075163_10012839_pt1 | contig 10902 bp, 8 predicted proteins | sample JI1023141ADNA_FD_71478 | JGI IMG/M metagenome (GOLD analysis project Ga0075163, IMG submission 71478) | Wastewater effluent complex algal communities from Wisconsin, to seasonally profile nutrient transformation and Carbon sequestration -... | ecosystem: Engineered > WWTP > Effluent > Algae...
CAGGCAAGTATATAAAGAACAAATTTCCGGATATTATCATAAATCTTTCTGCCTTCCTTTACTGCCTTCACGATCGTGGCAAAATTATCGTCCAGCAAGATCATGTCCGCCGCCTCCTTCGATACATCCGTTCCGGTAATGCCCATGGCGATACCCATATTTGATTGTTTTAAAGAAGGGGCATCATTTACGCCATCACCCGTCATGGCAACAAACTCACCATTGTGTTGCAATGCCTTTACAATATTTAATTTTTGTTCTGGCGATACCCTTGCATATACCGAAGTAACTTTTACAATTTCGTTCAGGTCTTCCGCCGACAAATTACTGAGGTCTGTTCCTGTCTTTACACCCTGGTGCCCGGCTTCGATCATACCCAACCGCTCTGCAATGGCAGTAGCTGTAAGCGCCTGGTCGCCGGTGATCATCACTGTTTTTATACCCGCAGTTTTACAGGCTGCAATGGCTTCAATCACTTCTTCCCTGGGCGGGTCTATCAGGCCGGCAATCCCTAAAAGATCCAGGTCATTTTCAGCATCCGTATTTATTTCGCCGGGATCATGATCAAATATTTTATAGCCGAAAAACAGCACCCGTAAACCGCCGGCAGCCCATTCCCGATTTTTATTCAGCCATTGCGGTAACTGTTCTTTATATTTCGCAGATAATACTTCAGCCATTTTTACCGGTGCCCCTTTCACAAACAATATCCATTTGTCTCCATGTTTATGCAGGGTGCCCATCCGCATTCTTTCCGAATCAAAAGGCAGTTTGGTTATCAGCGGCAATGCCGCATCAGCCGCTTCTTTTGATTGTCCCTTATCCAAAGCATGGTCAACCAATGCAGTTTCTGTACTGTCGCCCAATAACCCATCTTCTGAAAACCGCACATCGTTGTTTAACAGCATGGCCTGTTGCAATAAATTTTCCATATCGGGCGCAGCCTGCCATTTTTCTACCGTCATTATATTCTGCGTAAGGGTTCCGGTTTTATCGCTGCAGATATAGGTTACAGAGCCCAGTGTTTCCACGGCAGGTAATTTCCGCATCAATGCTTTTTGCTTTACCAGCTGGCTGGCTCCTCTTGCCAGGGCAATGGTAATAACCGCCGGAAGCGCTTCGGGCAAAGCTGCTACCGCCAAAGAAAGTGCGATCAGCAGCATCTGAAAAACGGGTACATCCCTCCACAATCCTTCAGCAAAAATAACCACGCAGATAGCTATGACAATTACAGCCAGTTGCTTACTAAATACCGCCAGTCTTTTTTGAAGCGGTGTTTTTTGCGGACTGTCTTTTAGCAGGCCGGCGATCTTCCCCAATTCTGTATGCATTCCAATTGCTGTTACTACTGCTTTGGCAGAACCACTGCTAACCTGCGTGCCTTTAAAAACCATATTGTGCTGATCGCCCGGAACCAGGTTTGGTTCGCTGATAGCATCGGTTATCTTTTCTACCGTATTGCTTTCTCCTGTTAAGGATGCTTCAGCTGTTTTAAAAGCATGTGTTGTTATTATTCTGCCATCTGCCGGCACAATATCGCCGGCTTCCAGCAGCATCATATCTCCGGGAACCAAGGTAGCTGATTCAATTTTTACAGGATTATTATTGCGCAATACCACGGCAGATAATGGCAGCATTTTTTGCAGTAACCTGATCGATCTTTCTGCATTGTATTCCTGCGAAAAACCTATCCAGGCGTTACCGGTAATAATAGCAAGGATAACATAAGCATCGGTATGCTCGCCCGAAACAAAGGAAATAACAGCAGCAATAATTAAAATGATGATCATCACATCGGTAAACTGGGCCAGCAGTATGGTCCATTTACTTTTTTGTTTTGTCTCTGTTAAAACATTGGCGCCGTATTCTTTTTGCAGCGCAGGAATATCGGCCTCATTTAAACCCGAAACTGTCGTTTTAAAATGAGCTAAAACTTTATCCTGCGCTGACTGGTAATGTGTATCCATCTAAGTAAATATCAAAGCGGTTAACTGCGTATTGGCGGCTTTAAATGAAGTTGCCGTTTTTGCCTGATTAAAGGTTGTACAATTAGCTGTAATTGTTGTATCATTCACACTATTTATTTTGTTTTAACAGCCGGCATACTCAGGCTTAATATAACGGATCAGTTCTGCCTGGATAAAACGGGGTGAATCATTTTAAAACATGACCAATATCATGCAAATCCATCGCCCGTAAATATAATTTTGCATCATGCAACTCTGGAAAAATATCATCAGCCGCCCTTCGTGATTTGTTCCCTGCCCTTCCCGGCAACGATCCCTGAACCTGATTTATTGATCCCACAAATTATTGTATGCATACCATCATAGAACCCTTTCGTATAAAATCTGTTGAACCTATTTATTTTAATACAGCAGCAGCAAGAAAGATCATTTTAGAAAAAGCATTTTACAATCCCTTCCTCATTCATGCCCGTGATGTGCTGATAGACCTGCTCACCGATAGCGGCACCAGCGCCATGAGCAGCAACCAGTGGGCCGGCATCATGCAGGGCGATGAATCCTATGCCGGCAGTCCCAGTTTTTTTCGTTTTGAAAAAACCATACAGGATATAACCGGCATGCCCATTGTGATACCCACCCACCAGGGAAGGGCTGCCGAAAAAATACTCTTCAGCATACTGGGTGGCCACGGAAAATATATTGTAAGCAATACCCTCTTTGATACCACCCGTGCCAATATAGAATTCTCCGGAGCCGAAGGCGTTGACCTGGTTTGCGAAGCAGGCAAACACCCCACCATACCTGCCGCTTTTAAAGGCAATATGGATGTGGATGCCCTGCAGCATTTTATTGAAGCAAAAGGCGCAGCAAATATTCCGCTCTGCATCATTACCGTTACCAACAATTCGGGTGGTGGCCAGCCGGTGAGTATGGAAAATATTAAAGCCATCAAAAAGATCTGCGTAGCAAATCATATCCCTTTGTTCATAGATGCCTGCCGCTTTGCAGAAAACGCTTGGTTCATAAAACAACGGGAAGCAGGCTATGCAGATAAAACCGTACCCGAAATTGTACAGGAACTTTTTGGCTATGCCGATGGCTGTACCATGAGCGCCAAGAAAGATGCTTTTGCCAATATCGGCGGCTTTTTGGCTATGCATGATGAAGCACTGGCACAGCAATGCCGCAACCTGCTCATCATGACCGAGGGCTTTCCTACCTACGGAGGCCTTGCCGGCCGCGACCTGGAAGCCATTGCAATAGGTTTACAGGAAGTGATGGACGAACATTACCTGCAATACCGCATCCGCAGTATTGAATACCTCACCAATAAACTCATTGCTGCCGGCGTGCCGGTAATGCAGCCTGCAGGCGGCCATGCGGTGTACCTGGTTGCCGATGAATTTTTACCGCATATACCCGTTGACCAATACCCGGGACAGGCACTGGTAGGCGCTTTGTATGAACATGGCGGCATACGCAGTGTAGAGATCGGTTCATTGATGTTTGGTAAATACGATGCGGCAGGAAAACTGATCCCGGCTGCGCTGGAACTGGTAAGGCTGGCCATTCCCCGCAGGGTATATACCCAAAGCCATATTGATTATGTGGCCGAAGTGATCATTGAAGTTTTTAATAAGCGTAACGCTATCCAAGGATTGATGATTATTGAAGAAGCGCCCACTTTGAGGCATTTTACAGCAAAATTACAATCAGTTGATGCAATACAGGGGGCTAAAGCCCCTCAATAAAGAAATGATCTTGTTACCCCGGCCTAAAGGCCGGGGCAAGGGAAGAAACCTGAACAGGGCATCAGCCCACTATATAAAGTTGCCCCGGTCTTCAGACTGGGGTAATAGAAATAAAATTGAACAAGGGCTTTAATTCAATATCAAAACTTAGCTCCGCCTAAAGGCCGGGGCAAGGGAAGAAACCTGAACAGGGCTTAGCCTCCTATATAAAGTTGCCCCGGTCTTCAGACCGGGGTAATAGAAATAAAATTGAACAAGGACTTTAACCCAATATCAAAACTTAGCTCCGCCTAAAGGCCGGGGCAAGGGAAGAAACCTGAACGGGCTTTAGCCTCTTAAATAAAGTTGCCCCGGTCTTCAGACCGGGGTAATAGAAATAAAATTGAACATGGGCTTTAATACAATATCAAAACTTAGCTCCGCCTAAAGGCCGGGGCAAGGGAAGAAACCTGAACAGGGCATCAGCCCACTATATAAAGTTGCCCCGGTCTTCAGACCGGGGTAATGGAAATGAACCTGAACAGGGCTTTAGCCCGATATTGAAAATTATTTAGATCAAAATCTCAAAGTATGAAAAATATAAAACACAGTTGGGCCGAACCATATAAAATTAAAATGGTGGAGTTGCTGAAAATGACCAGCCCTGCCCAGCGCAAAAAAGCCATGAAGGAAGCGGGCTACAATACTTTTTTATTAAAATCGGAAGACGTTTATATCGACCTGCTGACCGACAGCGGTACATCGGCCATGAGCGACCGCCAATGGGCCGGTATGATGATGGGCGATGAAGCCTATGCCGGCAGCCGCAATTTTTATCACCTGGAAAAAGTGGTGCAGGAAATATATGGATACAAATACCTGGTACCAACCCACCAGGGCCGCGGAGCCGAAAATATTCTGTCGAAGGTTTTAATTAAAAAAGGCGATATCATTCCCGGCAATATGTATTTCACCACTACCCGCCTGCACCAGGAACTGGCCGGCGGAAAATTTGAAGACATTATTATTGACGAAGCCCACGATCCGGAAAATGATTTTCCGTTTAAAGGAAATATTGATTTAAGTAAACTGGAAAGGCTGATCAAAAAATATGGTGCTGAAAAGATCCCCTATGTGAGTATGGCTACCAGTGTAAACATGGCCGGCGGCCAACCCATCAGCATGCAAAATTTAAAGGAACTGCGGGCACTCACAAAAAAACACAAGATCCGTGTGATACACGATATGACCCGGGTTGCAGAGAATGCTTATTTTATTCAGCAAAGAGAAAAAGGATATGCCCATAAAAGCATCAGGGAAATTGTAAAAGAAATAAACAGTTACACCGACGGGGCAACCATGAGTGCCAAGAAAGATGCGCTGGTAAATATCGGCGGCTTTCTGGCTGTGAACGAATGGGATGTTTTTGAAGAAGCACGCAATATGGTGGTTGTATATGAAGGGCTGCATACCTATGGCGGACTGGCAGGCAGGGATATGGAAGCCATGGCCATTGGTATTGGCGAGAGTGTGAATGATGACCATATCAAGGCCAGGGTTGGACAGGTGATATACCTGGGCGAAAAAATGATGGACTATGGTATTCCCATTGTAAAGCCCATTGGCGGACATGGTATTTTTGTGGATGCCAAAAAGTTTTTGCCGCATATCAAACAGGAACAGTTTCCGGCACAAACGCTGGCTGCCGAAGTGTACCTGGATGCCGGTGTAAGAACCATGGAACGGGGTGTGGTATCTGCCGGCAGAAAGGCCAACGGCGAAAACTATTATCCCAAACTGGAGCTGGTACGGTTCACGATTCCACGCCGGGTTTATACCCAGGCACACATGGACGTGATTGCAGAATCAACTGCCCGTGTGTATGAACGCAGGAACAGCATTAAAGGCATGAAGATGATCTACGAACCGAAGTACCTGCGTTTCTTCCAGGCCAGGTTCGAGAAATTATGAAGTAAAACCGACCAAAACAAAAGAGGCTCTATCAAAAATGATACACCGGAGTATTTGCCGGGAAGGCGTAAAGACGTTAAATATTAAAAAGCAATTTATATTTTCTTCACGACTTTCCGGCTTCCCGGCAAAACAACTTTTGATACAGCCTGTTTGTTTTGTTTCGTTAAGCTTTTACCGGTATCCGCTTCAGCGTTTCCAGTAAATAAGGCCAGTATTTTTGTACAGAACTGATCTGAACTTTTTCATCGGGCGAATGTGCGCCTCTTATATTTGGCCCAAAGGAGATCATCTGCATATCGGGATAATTGGTTCCCAAAATACCACACTCCAGCCCTGCATGCACAGCGTTCACATGTGCTTCGGCCCCAAACATTTCTTTATACAGTTCACTCATCAGTTTTACAATGGGCGCTTCGGGTTTGGGCGCCCATCCGGGATAAGAACCGCCAAAGGATGGCGTGGCACCTGCCAGTTCAAAATTATAACAGATGGTTTTTGCCAGGTCCATTTTCTCACTATCTACCGAACTGCGGGTTAAACAAAGAATGGTAAACTCACCATCCTTCACCAGCACCCGGGCCAGGTTATTGGAGGTTTGCACCAGTCCGCTGATGGCCGGGCTCATCCGGTAAATGCCATTGGGGCATGCAGCAATGGTTCTTAATAATTTATGTTGAAAGCCTGCCTCCAGCACGGTTTCTGCAGGTACAGCAGGTTCAATGGCGATGTTCAGGTTCGGGTCGGTAGCTGCATATTCGTTCTTCAGTATGGCTTCTTCCTGTTTTACCAGTGCAGTAAACGAAGCTGCATCAGCAGCAGGAATGGCTGTTAAGGCAAATGCTTCCCTGGGAATTGCATTCCTCAATCCTCCCCCATCCATACTGCTGATCTTTAGATCCATCTTTTCTGCGGCACGCAGCAAAACACGGGTTAGTAATTTATTGGCATTGCCTCTTCCTTTGTAAATATCCATACCGGAGTGGCCACCGGTTAATCCTTTGATGGTGATGGTAAACCAGTTTTCTGCATGACCGGCTTTTTCCGCTGTGTAATTACCGTTGGCACTCACATCAATACCACCGGCACAGCCAATGGTGAGTTCGTCATCATCTTCGGTATCTAAATTCAACAGGATATCCGCATCCAGCAATCCGCCCTGTAAACCCAATGCCCCTGTCATGCCGGTTTCTTCATCAATGGTAAAAAGCGCTTCCAGTGCAGGATGCGGAATATCGGTGGATGCCAGCAGGGTCATGATGGAAGCCACGCCTATTCCGTTATCAGCTCCTAAGGTTGTGCCCCTTGCTTTTACCCAATCATCTTCTACATACATATCAATGCCCTGGGTTGCAAAATCAAAATCGGTATCGCTGTTCTTCTGGTGCACCATATCCAGGTGGCTTTGCAGGCAAACGGTCTGCCTGTCCTCCATACCCGCAGTGGCTGATTTTTTAATGATCACATTGCCGATCGCATCTTTGCTGGTAGGCAGGTTCAGTTTATTTCCAAAGTCCATCATGAACTGTATCACCGCTTCTTCTTTTTTGGATGCCCTTGGTATGGCATTCAGTGCGGCAAAGTTTTGCCATAAGGCTGTTGGCGTTAATTCACCCGGGTTGGTTTGCATGTGCTTTTGTTTTATGATGCAAAATTAAACCAAACAGCCTGACTATTGTTTAATTCTTTACACAAAAAAACGCTTCAGTTGCCTGAAACGTTCTTTTTCCAAATTATAATTCTACATGCTTATTGTTTTGCATCGGCATTCTCTTTCACCTTGGTGCCGCCCCTGTGTGTAGCGTTAATAGCTGCATACCTGATCTTTAAACCGGCGATCTTTACATTGTCGGCTCCTTTCAGGCCTTCTTTTTCAACGGTATTCTTCCTGGTGTCCAGTGCTTCGTACAATACATTTATTTCATCCCAGTCTTCCCTGGTATATTTGCTTTTGTTTTCGTCTACCACATCCACAAAGTTTTTGTAAATAGGCAGGATATTATCTGCATTCACAAAGGCAAACTGCATATCATCACCAATTTTACCCTCGCCAAATAAACGGTCTCTTAATACTTTACGGAAATTAGGAGCTGAGTTAGGTTGTGCACCGGGCAGTGTAGCTGCTTTCATTTGCTGCTCTTTAATAGCAAGTTCATACTTTGCTTTTAAAGCCTCGTATTTAGCTTTACTGGCATCTGCTTTAGCTTTCTCTTCGGCACTCAGCGCTGCCAGGTTTTTTTCGGCCTTCATGGCTCTTTCCTGGTATCCGTTATCAATGGCTGTCCAGTTTTCGGTAGTGTAAATGGGTGTAGCACTTTCTACAGAATCAACATACAGGTTCAGCATTTCGGCATCCTGCTTTGCTTCTTTGTTTTCGTTATTGCAGGCGGTAAACCCAACAGATACGATGGCGGCTGCAATCAGTAATTTTGTCTTTATCATTTTCTTATTTTTTATGTACCCCGCAAAGCAGCATCCATGCCATGATGCCTGCGGGTAATTTAATTAGTTATCGGGTTATTGCATGTTATTAATTTACAGATGCAAAACTATTGTCTCTGCTACAGGTAAGCATTATACAATTCCATACAATTGTTACATCATTCACACTTCGGTTAATACCGCAGTTAATTAACCATACCTTGCTCAAAAAAAATGGAGAAGCGTATACTGGGAATTATTTTATCGCTGCTGGGCATCGCAGGCCTTATCTATGCAGGCGTACAATTTATGAATGGCGGTGAAGGCACCCGCAACATCAAAGTAATCATCTTTAGCGGTGTGCTGGGCGCTATATTCTTTTTTGCCGGTATCGGGCTGATCAGGAATACCAAGGATAAAGCGACGTAAGAAATTTGCATAAAGATCCGGTTACAGATGCAGGTGCTGGCTATGGGCAAAGAACCCTGTTCCTGTTTAGCAAAGTGTAACAAATAAAACCAGGAACTCACCCTCATCAACCGTTTTATTAAGATTCGTGTCGTTAAAAATGACCAGGGAAAAATTTACCAGCGGCAGTTTACTAAATTCAATATCCTTGTCCTGGTAATAAGCAAGCGGGATATGCCATCTGAGTTTCAGCAATTCTCCATTTACCGAAACCAGGTCTGCACGCCTGTTTTGCTCGTCAGTGTATGTTATGTAATGATGTCCTTCATTATCAATGAACAAATTTCCGTATCCAAACTCCTCTGCTGCCAATCCCGTTCCTTCCGAAAAGAAAGGAATGTTCGCCAGTTTCTGCCCGGGTTTCAACAGTGAAACAAGGGCCTGGTCCGTAACGGCAGCAATGCGGGTAGCATACCTCTTTTTCTGCTGCTCATCATATTTTTTTGTTTCAAATTCAATGGCAAACGAGTCACGGTTAAGATACAGGGAATCGAATGACCGGGTAAAATGGTAAGTCTTATTTTGCTGTTTTATTGAAACTGAATTTTTAAAAACATTTCCCTGGGCGTAGCATGGGACCGGGCCTGTTAAAAGAGCCACAAAAATAAAGATGGTATAAAGGGCTTTCTGTTTCATATACTGTGTGTACAGGGATTGGTGCAGGCAATAAACCTTCCAGCCAGCCTGCAGAATAAAGATATACAAGTACAGGCTGATAAACAAAAGCACTGTATGCAAAAGCTTCATGGTTTATGCCGGGTACAGGATCTCCATTTATTGTTTTACTTAATACTAACTGCCATATTGTTCATAATACCTGTTAATTAATTCAGTCTGACTTTTGCCGGTTGATGTATAAATTAAAGACAGGTTTGTTTCAAAAGCCGGGAACATCAGCTTTACTTCAAATTCTTTGTCAATTGCCGGAAATACTTCTTTAAGCTTTACAATGAACTGATACCAGCCATCCGTTTCCTCTGTTATCCGGATCCGGTATTCATCTGTCAGAAAGATCTCCATATTCAGTTCGTCGTAAGTAAACAGGTCTCGTTTATATACAAAGATGGCTTCTATATCAGCCCAGCGGACAAAAAAAGGTTGGTTACTACCTGTAAAATTGAAGCCATCTTTTTCATATTCAAATACACCCGGGTCCTGGTATCTCAATTCAAAATCTTTCTGCTGAATTTCTTTTTCGGGTTCACGGTATACCCTATTAAATAGCCGGGTTAAGATAAGCAGGGCAAAAGCCGACATCAAAACCAGTATCGTCCAAAACCAGAACCTGGAATAATCACCGCTATAAAAAATGTCGGTTAAAAAAATTCCGGGAATGATCAATAGCCATGCTTCATCCCATTTATTTTTGCGGCTGATATAGGTTTTTTCGGGCTGGTTAGTTTCCATTTCGGACTGTTGCTTATTATAGACGATCAGGTTCCGGCTTTGTGCAGCAGCATAATTAACCACTGCATAAAGCATTTGCCAATTGCTTTTATTTATTTACTGTCAAAAAATTTTCTCGGCCCGCCCTGGAACTCCCAGCTCCTGGTAGGCTTCGGGTCATCACACATCCAGTTATCAGGCTGATCCATATCAAATATCCATTCGTAGGTATGCTTTCCAACCAGTTCCGTATCCAGGTGAATGGTTGCACTGCTCCAATAAAGCTGTTGTAATATCGCTTCAAATTTTTCCAGCCATTCGTCCCATTCATATTCTACAGCTTTATACGAGGCTCCAAACGTAATTACCTGGTCACGGTAAGTGCCTTCAATATTTCCTGGATCAGGAACATTGAACATATCCCGGTGAATCCAGGGAAAACTATCCGTTGCAGGTAATGATGACAGATAGCTTTTGTTCAGGCGCTGCAGTTTGTGGTAGTCATGCAATTTCCAGGTTGCGCCAATGATATTACCATAAACGATCGTGATATGTCCCATTTTACCTGGTTGTGGGCGCTTTTTATTTTACTTAATAATGAAGTGCTGCATGATGCCGGCTGCCCCGGTTCAAAGTTAATTTATGCACAGCAAACTGCGGAAAACTAAATTCCGATAGCCAGCGGCAGCAGTTAAGCATTACTGCCAGTCAGCATTCCATCCTCCTGAACCAAAGCCTGGTTATGACTGCCGGTGTGTGAATATTACAACTATTTGCCCGATGGCTGTAACTTTTTTACACTATGAGTTCTTAAACTTTGTATATCCCCCACAAACAGCAGTTATCCTAACAAAAAACCGGTAACCATATAAACTGAAGCCATGGCTGTAAAACAAACCCTGATAGCAAAGCACCTGCATAAAACAGCAGGTAAAGATCATTACCCCGCCATACCGGTT
>Ga0075163_10012840_pt1 | contig 10902 bp, 6 predicted proteins | sample JI1023141ADNA_FD_71478 | JGI IMG/M metagenome (GOLD analysis project Ga0075163, IMG submission 71478) | Wastewater effluent complex algal communities from Wisconsin, to seasonally profile nutrient transformation and Carbon sequestration -... | ecosystem: Engineered > WWTP > Effluent > Algae...
TAAAGATAGAAATGCTCCTAATACAGAAGTAAGAGCTATTTTTGAAGATAAAAGCGGGGTAATTTGGGTAGGAGCAGATAAAGTTCACCAATTAAAAAATGGTCGTTGGACAACCTTAGATTACTTTCCACAAGATAAATTTCAAGTAATAACTCAAGATAGAGAAGCAAATATATGGATAGGTGGGTTGACTAGTGGACTTTACAAGCTTAAGGAAAAGAACATTCAGGTATTTGGACAAGAAGATGGTATTTTGCCTGATACAACAAATGCAGTAACAGAAGATAGTTTTGGAAATATTTGGGTTTCTGCTGATTGCACAGGGATAGTTAAAATTACAGGTGAACAAGTAAAGGTTTATAAAAAAAATGAAGATATTCCTAATATGTGTGCCTGGGGTGTTTATGCAGATAATGATGGAGGAGTTTGGTTTGGAAGTTGGTCACAAGGTTTAGCTTATCTTAAAGATGAAAAAGTTATACATTTTAAAGATACTCAAACTAATGATCCTATTTTATCTTTTTACAAAAGTAAGGATGGAACTTTTTGGTGTGGAACTAAAAAAGGATTGGGTCAAATCAAAAATGGAGAAGTAGTATTAATTTATAGTAAAACTAATGGGTTAGTTAGTGATGATGTAAGGTTTATTACAGAAGATCAAGAAAATAACCTATGGATTGGTACTACAGAAGGTCTAAGTTATTTGAAGCAAGGCCGATTTATTAACTACACCAAAGAAAACGGTTTACCAAATAATTTTGTTAGAGCTATTTATCCAGATATTGATGGAGTAACTTGGATTGCAACATATGGTGGCGGTTTATGTCGTCTTAAAGAGGGTAAGTTTACTTATTATACTGAAAAAGATGGCATTCCAAATAGTTTTATTTCCTCCATCCTCATAGATAAAAGAAACAATTTATGGATTAGCAGTAATAATGGGATTTTTAAGATCAAAAAAAAAGATTTAAATGATTTTGCTGAAAATAAAATAGGTCGAGTTTATCCTGTTTTTTACAGTGTAAAAGATGGAATGAAAAGCAATGAATGTAATGGAGGTACACAATCTGCAGGATGGTTAACTAAAGATAATAAGTTATGGTTTCCTACTATAAAAGGGGTAGTAAAAATTGATCCTGAGAAAATAAATTTGCTTCCTCCACCAATAGCAATTGAACAATTATTAGTAAATAAAAAAGAGTTTACACTATCTGAACAAAATATTATTCCACCAGGTAATACAGATTTAGAAGTTTCATATACTGCATTGAGTTTTGTTAGCCCAGAAAAAATTTTCTTTAAGTATAAATTAGAAGGCTATGACAAAAATTGGGTTGAAGCTGGTAATAGGCGCAGTGCTTACTATACAAATCTTGCTCCAGGCCAATATTCATTTAAGTTGACAGCTTGTAATAATGATGGCGTTTGGAATGAAATGGGCACAACATTAACTTTTTATATTCAACCAAGATTTTATCAAACCATTCCTTTTTATATTATTTGTGTTCTTTCTTTTGGCTTGATTGGTTTTGCTTTTTATAAAGGGCGGGTTAATCATTTAATCCACCAAACTAGAAAATTAGAACAAGCTATTTCTGAAAGGACACTAGAAATTAATCAACATAAAAACTCTTTGCTTGTACTTAATCAAGATTTGGAAAAAGTTAATGAAAATCTGTTATCAGTACTTAATGAGTTAAGTGTAGGGGTTTTGGTGATTAATGAAAAAACAACTATAGACTTTCTTAATGAAACAGCTAAACGAATCTTTAATCTTGAGCAAGAATTAAGTTTACAGAAAAACTATTTAGAAGTATTACCTTTAAATGAGTCAGATAAAGTGAGGTTACAACGTTTAATTCAATCAAGCCCAGAACAAAGAGAAAAAATTGCTATCAAGTTAAATATTAGTAAAGAAAAAGAATGTTGGACAGAAGTAGAGGTTCAAAAAGATCCTAATAATAAAAATAAAAGATTGATATTTTTTTATGATGTTTCAGAAATATATGACCTAAGGTCTTTAATAAAAGGACAGACTTTTTTTCAAGGAATAGTTGGAGAAAGTACCATTATACGACTTGTTTATAAGCAAATTCAGGATGTTTCCAAAGTAGATAATACAGTCTTAATTTTAGGGGAAACAGGAACAGGTAAAGAATTAGTAGCTAGAGCAATTCATAACCTAAGCGACCGAAAAAAGAATGCTTTTATTGCTATTAATACAGCAGGGTTAACAGAATCTATGTTAACTAGCCAGCTTTTTGGTCATAAACGAGGCTCTTTTACTGGAGCTACAGCAGATCAGCTAGGTTTTTTTGAAGCAGCAGAAGGAGGGACTTTATTTCTTGATGAAATAGGGGATATTCCTTTGTCTGTACAAGCTACATTACTTAGAGTGTTACAAGAAAAAGAAATTACTCGTTTAGGAGAAACAAAACCACGAAAAATAGATGTAAGAATAATTACAGCTACACACAGAGACTTAAATAAAGCTGTGGAAGCAGGCACATTTCGACAAGACCTTTTTTATCGCGTGAGTGTCACAAATATTCATCTTCCTCCACTGCGTGAAAGGCGTGAAGATATTCCTTTGCTGGTAGCATATTTTTTAGAAAAAACTGCACTAGCTAGCAAAAAAACTATAAAAGAAATTAGTACTGATACAATGAAATTATTACTTGAACACAGTTGGCCAGGTAATATTCGTGAGCTAAAAAATACAATAGATTTTGCTGTTATACATTGTGTAAATGATGTTATACAGCTTAATGATCTTCCTCCTCTATTAGTTAAAAACGAAGCTTTACAAATCGATGATATGGGGTCTGCTACTTATCTTAAAAGTAAAGAAAAAGCTAATTTGCTTGAAAAGAAACGCATCTTAGAAGCTTTAGCTCAAGTTAATGGTAATCGCGCAGCCGCAGCTAGACTTTTAGGAATTGCTAGAAGCACCTTCTACCGTCATTTAAAAGAGTTAGGACTAGATAACTAATCAACAAAAAAATCTCTCAAAAGACCACAGACTCCAAAAATCCTTGTCTTTCCAAAAATATTCTTAGAATTTTGTTTTTACTAAGCGTTCAAGCTTGGAATTAAAAAGAATTTATTTATGCCAAAATTTCTCCAGTTTTCCATATTTTGCTGGTTAAAAAATCAATTTAAGGTGTCCTAAAAAAAAGTTAGGACATCTCTGGGACATCTCTGGGACACTTTTGGGACACTTTGTGTTTGCTAAAACCAAATGTATTTAACAAGACTATACTTATAAATATTGCATCTAAATCACTTCTAGAAAACAAAGCAATAATGGAACAAGACTAGCAAATAAAACTAAATGTCAACAAATAAAACAATCTATTACAACTCAAAAATGTAATTTGTTCATTTAGGTAAATACTTACAAAAGAAAGAGAAAATTATGTTGCTCAAATTAAAAAACGTAAATAAAAAGGTTTTTTTAGTAAGTTTTCTATTTTTGCTAATACTGGCAATAGAAAAAGGTTCTGCTAATCAAAAAAGTGTTAACCAAGAAGAAATTCAACCCTTAGCTAGTGTGTCTTGTGGTATACCTGGGTTTGCTCTACCTGTAAGTTTTAGTATAGGTGCATCCCCATTTTTTGTATCAGAAGGTGATTTTAATAGTGATGGGATAATTGATTTAGTTACAGCAAATAATAATAGTGCTATTTCAATTTTTTTAGGTAACAGTTCAGGTAGTTTTTCTACTCCAACATCTTTACCTACAGGAGCAAGTCCAAGCCAAATTGTTGTAGACGATTTTAATAATGATGGAAAACAAGACATTGCTGTAGCAGCCCGTAATAGTGGCAATATTTCTTTATTTCTTGGTAGTCCTACAACTCCAGGTACTTTTGCTAGTGCTATAAATGTTTCTATTGGTGTTGGAACTGTTTCATTAGCTTCAGCAGATTTTAATCAAGATGGAAGAAAAGATTTCACTGCGGCATCAGTGGCTAATAATGGTGGAAGTTTATTGTTTGTTGTATTTGCAAATGGGTCAGGTGGTTTTTCTGCTCCAGTTACTCTTACTTCTACAAATCCTAACTTTGTAAATGCCAAGGATATAAACAAGGATGGTAAAACAGATATTATAACTTCTAGCAGAGGTGGTGTGGTTTCTGTTTTGATGGGTGATGGTTTAGGAGGTTTTACTGCACCAATCAATACATCAACTAACTCAGATTCAGCTTCTTTTTCTGTGGGAGATCTAAATAATGATGGGAATTTGGATGTTGCTACGGCAAATCTAACTAATGGTAGTAGCTCTATTCTTTTAGGGGACGGTTCAGGATCTTTTACAGTCTCTAGTCTAACGGTTGGAGGAGGCAGCACTACAGGGATAGAAATTGCAGATATAAATCTAGATGGCAAAGCTGATCTAGCTATTTCCAGTTCTGCAAATGTAGTGTCTTTTTTTGCTGGAAATGGTGACGGAACTTTTTCTGCTCGTAGAGCATTTCCTACAGGAGCTGTTCCTAACAGTATCCTTAGTACTGATATTGATAGAGATGGTAAGCTTGATTTAGTTACTTCAAATCAAAATAGTGGTAATTTTTCTGTTTTGATAAACACACTTAGCAGCCCTTGTGTAACGCCTTCTTTTGCTGCAACTACAAACTCTACCGCTGGCATAGGTTCATTAAAAAATGCTGTTGGAGATGTAAATCTTGATGGTAAGCCTGATGTAATTATTGCAAATACAACAGCTAATAACTTTTCTGTTTTGTTGGGCAATGGAATGGGAGGTTTTTCTCCTACAACAGTTCTTTCTACATTAGGACTTGCACCTGACTCTATTGTAATAACTGACTTTAACCGAGATGGAAAACCAGATTTAGCAATTACAAATAGATTTTCTGACAGCTTATCTATTTTATTAGGTAATGGGACAGGAATCTTTACCTTAAACTTAACTTTACCTGTTGGTGGAATAAGTCCTGCTGGACTTGCAGTAGCCGATTTTAATTTAGATGGTAATCCTGATGTTGTTACAGCAAATGTAAATGGAACAGGAAGTATTTCAATATTTTTAGGTAATGGAACAAATGTTAATGCTCCAACAGTTATTAATGTTGGTTTAAGCCCTGAAGTAGCAACAGGTGATTTTAATAAAGATGGAAAACCTGACATTGTTGTTTCTGTTGCTAGTCTTAACACTATCAATGTTTTATTAGGTAATGGCACTGGAAGTTTTGCTAGCCCTATAACCTTTTCCTCTGGTGGTATGATGCCGTTTCTTCAAGAAGTTGCTGATTTTAATAAAGATGGAAATCAAGACTTGCTTATCACTAATTTTGCTTCTTCCACTGGTCTTATTTTTTTAGGTAATGGTTTAGGTAATTTTACACCCGGCCTTAGTATCTCTTCAGCTCAAAGATTAAGGTTTGCTGATTTTAATAAAGATGGGAACTTAGACGTTTTTGCTGGTACAGACACAGGTAGTAATTTAAGAATACTTTTAGGAGATGGATCTGGTGGTGTTCTTAGTACAGTCAACTTACCATTTACTTTTGGAAGTAGCTTTACTCTGGCTTTATCAGATTTTAACTTTGATGGTCGTTTGGATTTAGGGAGTATTGCGTTTTCCTCTTCAATTGCTAGTTTAGGATTACGCTTAAGTAATTGTATAGGTGCACCTAACTCAATAAGTGTAGTGGCTGGTTCAAACCAAAATGTTTCTATTGGAAGTAATCTTACAACCCCATTACAAACCCAAGTCTTTGATGTAAATAACCAACCTGTTCCAAATACATCTATAGTTTTTAACTCTCCTGATAGTGGTGCAAGTGGAACATTTTCAGGTGTAACCACAGCAAATACAACAACTAATGCAAGTGGAATAGCTACTTCTCCAACATTTACTGCCAACAATATTTTAGGCTCTTATATGGTGACAGCAAGTGCAAATAATGGAAGTATTAACATTTGTGCATTCTTTTCATTAACTAATGTCAAAACAAGTACATCTACTTTAGTGACATCAGCTCTTAATCCATCAGTATTTGGTCAATCAGTTACCCTTATTGCTAGTGTTACAACATCTTCTGTTGGTTTAGGTACTCCTACTGGTACCGTTCAATTTAAAGATGGTGTAGCCAATTTAGGTAGTCCAGTAATTTTAGTAAATGGACAAGCTCAACTAACAGTAAATACTTTGATGGCAGGAAACCGTTCAATAACAGCTATTTACAGTGGAGATGCAAATTTTAATACTAGTACTTCACCTGTACTTACTCAAGCTGTAAATAAAGCAAACTCTTCTACCCTTCTTACAATTAGCCAAACTCAAGTAGCTGTTGGACAAACACTTACATTTACTGCAACTGTGAGTGCAGTTGCTCCAGGTGCAGGAACTCCAACAGGTATTGTTAATTTTATGGATGGAGCAACTCCAATAGGTAGTGCTTCTATAAATGCAAGCGGTCAAGCTGTATTAAATGCAGCTTTAACAATGACTGGAAACCGTACCATCAATGCTGTATATGCAGGAAGTACAAACTTTAATGGTAGTACTTCAAACAGTGTTAATGTGTTTGTAGGGGCGGTAGATCGCAGCACTCTTTATGTGGCTGATACCTTAAATAACCGTATTCAACGCTCTACAAATAATGGTCAATCTTGGCAAGCTGTAGGAAATGGTGCTGGTGTAGGTTTAGGTCAATTTAATGCGCCTAAGGGGGTAGTTGCTAATTTTGCTGATACCATTATTTTTGTTTCAGACACAGCAAATAATCGTATTCAACGCTCTACTAATGGTGGATTGAATTGGGTAGTTATTGCCAATGCAGGGGTTTCAACTAATCAGGTAAATCAACCTAGTGGATTAGCTTATAATGAAGGAACAGATCAACTTTACATTGCTGATACTATGAATAATAGAGTTTTACTTGTGAATGCTGCTAGCACAACAACACCTGTTTTTACAATATTTGCAGGTGCAACAGCAGGAGTGGTTATTGGAAAATTTTCTCGCCCCCAATCGGTAGCGATAAGCGCAGCAGGGGCTGTATGTGTTGCAGACACAGGAAATAATCGTATTCAAATGAATAGTAACGGGCTAGAAACAGGATGGACTATTTTAGCAAGTCCAGGAATAGCCGCAGGTCAAGTTAATGCTCCTAAAGGAGTCTATATAGATAACTTAAATAGAATTTGGGTAGCAGATACAACAAACAATCGTGTCCAAGTTAATATAAACGGGGTTTGGTCTGTGTTTATGAATTCAGGAGTAGCTATAGGAAATGTAAATCGTCCTGAAGCAATGGTGGTTAACATTTCAGGAAATCTATTTATTGCAGATACTGGCAATAATCGTATTCAATCTAAACCTGCTAGTGGGGGTACTGCTGCTGTTGTTGGTCAACCTGGTGTATTAATAGGTCAATTTAATCAGCCTTCTTCCATTAGGTAAGTTCTTCTTAAAGAGAATAACTTACTTCATAACAAAGCTCCTCAAAATTGAAATTTAAAGCCCAGGAAAATGCTGGGCTATATTCTTTTCGTTGGCTAATAGTGCTTCTTTAGAAAATGCTGCTATTTATGTAGCAGATACAGCAAATAACCAAAAAATAATAAGTAAGTAGGAATAGCTTGTACAAGCTATTCTTACTTTCAATATTGCTTAGCTGTTAAGCTAGTCAAAATAGAGGGTAATTTTGATAGAAGACGATTTAATCAAATCGATAAAAACAGGGAATCTTGAAGAAGCAAAAAAAATCCTTTCAGTAGGATTAAATGTAAATTTTAGAACGCAAGATAATTGGACAGCTTTAATGTACGCCACTGTTAGTGGGCAAGTAGAAATAGTTGATGCTTTATTAAAAGCAGGTGCTGATGTTAATGCCCAAAATGATCAAGGAGATACACCCTTAATAAAGGCTGTTGTGTGTAACCATTTACTAGTAGCGAAGAGTCTACTTGTAAATGCTGCGGATGTTAATATTGTAGATAATGATGGCTGGACGGCATTATCTATTGCTATAGCAAGAGGTAATAGTGAATTTATAAAAGTTCTTAATCAATACAAATCTAAGGTCGTGTTGTAAAAAAGTTGATAAACTAAAAAGTTGATAAGCTAAAAAGTCAAGAAGAAAACTCAAGGCGATTAATAAATAAACCAATGACTAAATCATGGAAAAACATGGATTTGGAAAAACAGATAGTTTTTCTGGTTAAACGTTTGATACGAGTGCGAAAGTCGAGATTTTTTCTCTCAATTTGTTGAGTATTTTGCTTACCAATAGTGTGATATTGAGCAGGTAAGTTGCGATAATAAGCTCCCCAATTGTCTGTATAAAACTGTTTAATTGGAAAATTTTCTAGCAAGGTTTTTAATTTAATAAATGCCTCGTCCTCTCTCTTTCCTAAAACATAAGCAAATATTTTTTTAATGCAAAAATTTATTGACAATTATCGTTATAACAACTATTGTTATGCCTATGAAATCAAAATTGCAAAATGAGCTAAAACAAAATAAACCATTTCAAAACTTGCAAGAAGAAGCATTACTTAACATTGTAAGAACAGCAGAAGTATTTTCTTGGCAAGCAGCTAGCTTATTCAAAGAAATAGACTTAACCGCTACACAATATAATGTGTTGCGTATATTAAGAGGTGCAGGAAATGAAGGTTTACTTTGTAGAGAAATAAGCGAGCGTATGCTCACTAAAGACCCTGACATTACTCGTTTGTTAGACCGTCTTGAATTGCGAGGTTTTATTTCAAGAAATAGAAACAGCCATGATCGTAGAGTTATTACTGTTAAAATTACTAGTGAAGGATTAGAGGTTTTAAATTCTTTGGATAAACCAATAGAAGAACATCATCAAAAACTTCTTGGTCATTTAACTCAAGAACAATTGCAACAACTTATTTCTTTGCTAGAGTTAGCTAGAAATAACATCATTTAGTTTTTTTTATTTATATAGTCGTTACAACAACTATCCTACTAAGGATATAAAAAGGAGCAGCAATGAGGAAAATATATGGTAATTTTGTAGGTGGAAGAGCAGCAATAGGATTACTTATTCTTAGAGTAGTATTTGGATTAGGGATAATGCTGCATGGTTCACATAAAATCATTCACCCGTTTAACTGGATGGGAGAAAATGCGCCTGTTCCTGGCCTGTTACAAGCTTTAGCAGCCGTTAGTGAATTTGGAGGAGGACTAGCTCTTATTTTAGGCTTATTAACTCCATTAGCAATGCTTGGATTAGCATCTACAATGTTTGTAGCAATAGCAACAGTTCATCTTCCTGCTGGAGATCCTTTTGTTAGCCAAGGTGGAAGGTCTTTTGAATCTGCTGCTCTTTATTTGGCAGTAGCGCTAATGTCTATTATTACAGGCCCAGGAAGCTTATCTCTTGATGCTCTTATTTTTGGTGGTAAAACTAGCAAATCTAGCTCTACTCTTTCCACTAGTGAATCTTTACAATCTGCTTGATAGAGAACGGTGATTACTTCTTTATATTCTTAGTCTTAAGAAGTAGTCACTTATCTATAACTTATCAAACATAGGTTCAATTTATGTCTTTAGAAAAATCTCTAAATAGTTTACTAACTTTTCCTAATGAAGAAACAAAGATGCCTGTTTTATTTATAGGGCATGGAAACCCTATGAATGCCATAGAAAACAATGAATTTACCAAAGAATGGCAAAAAGTAGCTTCATCTATTAATAAACCTAAAGCAATAATTTGTATTTCAGCACATTGGCAAACTAGTGGCACTAAAGTAACTGCAATGCCATTACCTACTACTATTTATGACTTTTATGGCTTTCCTAAAACTCTTTATCAAGCACAGTATAAAGCTCCAGGATCGCCAGAGTTAGCCAAATTAACAAAACAAATCATAACTAGCACTGATATAGAGTTAAGTAGTGATTGGGGGTTAGATCATGGAAGTTGGTCTATTTTAATGCACTTAGCACCAGAAGCTAATATTCCAGTTATCCAATTAAGCTTAGATAAAACTAAAAGCCCAATATTTCATTACCAACTAGCTAAAGAGCTAAAAACACTAAGGAACAAAGGTGTTTTAATAGTAGGAAGTGGTAATATAGTACATAACCTTAAAGAAATAGACTGGCAAAGCCCAAGTAGCGGTTATGATTGGGCTATTGAGTTTGATGAAGAAATTAAACAACTCATTTTATCCTCAGACCATGATGCTATTGCTAACTATCATCAATATGGTAAGTTAGCTCAGTTGGCTATCCCTACTAATGAGCATTTCTTGCCTTTACTTTATGCCCTTGCTTTAGCTGACCAACAAGATGAAATTACTTTTTTTGCAGATAAACTTACATTAGGCTCTATTTCTATGCGTTCAGTTAAGCTTGGTTAAGTTTTATAGTTGCTAACCATAACTATATCCCAAAGCTCTTGCGTTACTGGGAAAATACGCATCTCAAAACCTTGGCTTATCACAACCTCATGTTTAGGTTGTTCTCTTTTTTGTTCGGTTTAGACTTCAGTCTACTTTTCCCGAATCCATCTACTTTAGTAGGTGGAGATTCAGTTATGATTATATTGTTAACTTATGCTTTCTTATGAGAAGTAACAAGCTAAATTTAAATAGAAGTCACGCAATTATGAGTACCTTAAATAACATTATTCTTTCGGTGTTGGATCTATCACTAGTACCATCACAGGTTCTAGCAGTGATTTAGCTCAACAAACACAAGTTAATGAGGTAATGGTAACCACTATGGTTTATGAACATGAAGCGCGTAGACAGTCTTATAAATTGCTTGCAGATGCTTTTTGTATTTCTGTATAAAGATTATATTTTCCAAAATAAAATGCTCTTATTTTCATTTGGTACAAAGGTTAGAACGCACTAAAATTTATGGAAGAAATAAAAACAACTATAGATATT
>Ga0075163_10012841_pt1 | contig 10901 bp, 7 predicted proteins | sample JI1023141ADNA_FD_71478 | JGI IMG/M metagenome (GOLD analysis project Ga0075163, IMG submission 71478) | Wastewater effluent complex algal communities from Wisconsin, to seasonally profile nutrient transformation and Carbon sequestration -... | ecosystem: Engineered > WWTP > Effluent > Algae...
TTCCAGTTGCCCCTGGTGCACTTAAATTCGTATTCTCCGGCAGGTAATTTTGTGTATATGGAAAGTATGCTTTCATCACCCTGTGATAATACATAAGCCGTGTTGTGTGGATTCCAGTCATTAAAATTACCGGCAATGAAGATACTATCCTGCGCATGTTGCAGCGGGTATTTGCCAAGTTTAAACCGAACGGTAAATTGTGCTTCGCCGGCAATATAGCCCAGCAATGAAATAGCAAAGCACAATATACATTTCATCTTATTTGTTTAGATAGGCTTTCACTTTTTGATGAATACTGCTGCTGAGTGGCACCAGGGGCAATCTAAGTACATTTTCAATTAATCCCAGTTCGTACAAAAATGCCTTTACGCCAGCGGGATTATTTTCTGCAAACAACAGGTCATTTCCTTCCAGGCATTTATAATGTAGTGGCCTTGCGGCGGCAAAATCATCTTGTAAACAAAGCCGCACCATATCTGAAAAGTCTTTGGGAAAACAATTGGCTGCCACACTGATCACGCCATCCATACCGCTGGCAATTAAAGGAAGTGTAACATGGTCATCGCCACTTACCACCAAAAAATCAGCTGGCCGGTCACGCAGAATATGCATGCACTGCACCATATTACCGCTGGCTTCTTTAATGCCAGCAATATTCTCTACTTCATTTGCAAGGCGCAACGTAGTTTCTGCCGAAATGTTACTTCCGGTGCGGCCGGGTACATTATAAAGCAGTACCGGCTTCGGACTTGCATCTGCCAGGTTTTTGTAATGCTGAAAAATTCCTTCCTGCGAAGGCTTGTTATAATATGGACTGGCACATAGCACAGCTGCTGCTTTTTCCAGCGGATAACTTTGCAGGTTTTCCATTACCTCCTTGGTATTGTTACCGCCAACGCCAACTACAATCGGTACTCTTCCATGCACTTTTTCAACCGTATAATGAATGATGTCAAACTGCTCTTCTGTATCCAGTGTAGGAGTTTCGCCGGTTGTGCCTAAACTAACAATATACTCAACCCCGTCTTTAATAACAAAATCTATCAGTTTTCCCAAAGCATCCATATCAACTTCCATGCTCGATTTAAAGGGAGTAACAATGGCAACACCCGTGCCCTGCAATTGTGTAAGCAAACTCATAAGTTGTTTTTTTTGTGAAGGTATTGAGAAGTGATGAATTTTTAACTGCCCATTTTAGTTTTTGCCTCCATACACCAGAGCAATTCATTTATAAAACCGGCTGCCCGTTTATCTGTTGCTGCTTTATCAGCAGGGGTTCCGTTCTCATCAAATGCCTCCTGCACTTTGGGTACCGGAAACATGGCGGGAACCGTCCACGCTCTTATTTTCCATAGGGTGAACTGCAGCGAAGTAATAACCTGTGATCCCCCAAAAATACCGTTGGATACAGTAGCAATGGCAATGGGTTTTCTATACCACTCATCGTATAAAAGATCAACCACATTTTTTAAACTGGCCGGATAGCCTCCGTTGTATTCAGGTGTTACAATAATAACCCCATCAGCCAGTTTTATCTTACCCGCAAAATCAAGCATTTCCTTTGAAGGCTCTTTTTGAAATTTCAGCCGCTCATTAAAAACAGGAAACTGGTATTCTGCCAGATCAAGCAGTTCTGCTGATGCCAGGTTATTTGCTTCCAGGTAGTTTTTAAAATACAAAGCAACCCGGTGGCTTGCCCTGCCGGTTCTTACACTTGATGAGATAATGGCAATGGATGGCATAGTAAATAATTTAGTAGTTAAACTGTTTTATAAAAATATACCGCTGGCAATTTACTGCCAAATTATAAAAGCAGGTATATACGGAGATTTTTGCTATTGACATTATTGAGCCAGGTATCCTCCATCAACATTATAATAAGAGCCTGTAACAAAAGAAGCTTTATCAGAGTTTAACCAAAGGGCCAGTTCGGCTACTTCTTCTGCAGTCCCGAGCCTTCCCATGGGATGCATCCCTTTCAATACCTGCAGGGTGGCATCGTCTAATGCACTCAATAGTGGTGTAACAATATAACCCGGCCCAATTGAATTTATCCTGATCTTCTTATCTGCATATTCAAGTGCGGCCGCTTCCGTCAGCCCTATCACGCCATGTTTGGCCGCTGCATAAGCAGCAGAACCCCTGGTGCCAACTTTTCCTAAAATGGATGCCATGTTCACAATACTACCTCCGCCGGAAGCCAGCATAGCGGGTATCTGGTATCGCATACCATAAAACACACCGGAAAGATTAATGGCGATCACTTTGTCCCAACCATCAACCGGGTAATCGCCAACAGGGCTGATGGGGCCGCCGATACCTGCGTTGTTAACTGCAATATGCAAACCTCCGAATGCTTTCACGGCAGCATCAACCAATGCTTTGCTGTCATCTGGCTTTGATGTATCTGCTTTTATAAAAATGGCATCATAGCCCGAAGCCTTAATCTGCGAAACAGTTTCTTCGCCTCCCTTTTCATTAATATCAGAAACAACTATCCTGGCTCCTGCTGAAGCGTACAATATGGCAATGGCCCTGCCAATGCCTGAACCGGCACCAGTTACAAGGGCGGTTTTATTTTCTAAACTTTTCATGATGGTATTTATTTAAAATGAATGATCGTTTTAGTATTTAAAAATACAGTTACAAAAACCGGTTTACTGTGTTGGCGGGATACCACTGTAATGCAATGCAGAAATACAGAAAATGGATTTAAATAATCAATAACAAGGTACGGTCATATCATCAGCATTCTACTCTGTTTTTCTTTCATAATTGCTACATTCAATATGCTCCTTCTTGTCTTCAATCCAGGTGAAGACCTCATTTTTTTACAAATTAGCTTCATCATTTGCTCATCGGAATTTTTACCCGAAAAACCGGTTTTACATGCCTAAACGGCCCTTTTGCGTAACATTTTTTTCTTTCGCAGCGGCTGCCAATAAGTTTGCACTCATAAAAGTTAACCACTAAAAACAAATTATTATGAGACGCTTAATTTTAATTGTACTTACCGGCCTGTTTGCAGCCAATGCCAATGCACAGGTAAGCGGTTCCATCAAAGACACAGCGGGAAACCCAATAAAAGCAGCCACTATCAGCCTGCTGGCGGCCAAAGATTCTGCCGTGGTAAAACTGGCAGTATCCAAAGAAAACGGCAGCTATAGTTTCCCGGATATTGTGTCTGGCAAATATTTAATTAAAGCCAGCAGTGTGGAATATAAATCTGCTTTCTCTGCACCTTTTGAAGTAAGCAGAAATGCAGTAACGGTGCCCGTACTGCAACTTGCAAAAACAACCGCCAATCTAAAAGGCATTACCCTGACATCACAAAAACCCCTGCTGGAAGTAAAGGCCGATAAAATGGTGGTGAATGTAGAAGGCACTATCAATGCTGTTGGCAGCGATGCATTGGAACTGTTGCGTAAATCGCCTGGCATACTGGTAGATAAGGATGACAACCTGAGCCTGAGCGGCAAAAATGGTGTGCAGGTTTATATTGACGGAAAGCCATCGCCACTAAGCGGAACCGACCTGGCCAATTATCTTAAATCTTTAAACTCATCCCAGGTAGAAGCGATCGAGATCATCAGCAATCCTTCTGCAAAATATGAGGCTGCGGGTAATGCCGGCATCATCAATATCCGTTTAAAGAAAAACAAATCACTGGGCACAAACGGCTCGGTAAATGCAGGCTGGAATATTGGCACTTACGCCAAATATAACACAGGCATCAGCCTGAACTACCGTAATAAAAAAATAAACCTGTTTGGTAACTACAGTTATAACCAGGCAAAAATGGAAAACAAAGTAGGCATTTACCGCACGGTAGCTGATAGCCTTTTTGACCAAAGCGGCAGGATCATCATGAATAATGAAAGCCATAATTTTAAAGCAGGCCTGGATTATTTTATTGATAAAAAGAATACAATCGGCGTAATGGTAAACGGCAATCTCAGCAATCCTGATTTCAACAATAAAAGTACAACGCCCATCTCTTATATGCCAACCGGCAAAGTTGACAGGATACTGGTTGCAGATAACACAAGTTTAAAAATATCAAACAATGTTAATGCCAACCTGAACTATAGCTATACGGGTAAAGCCGGTAAAAGCCTGCAGGTAAATGCCGATCATGGCTGGTATGATATTAACAGTAACCAGCTTCAGCCCAACTACTATTACGACGCTACCGGCAAAACCCTTATAAACAGCGTTGTTTACAGGATGATCGCTCCAACCACCATCAACATCAACTCAGTTAAAGCAGATTGGGAACAACCATTTAAAAAAGGAACCCTGGGCTTTGGCGGTAAATATGCAAACGTGAAAACTGATAATGATTTTCAACGTTACAATATTAATAGTGGCCTGGAAAGTATAGACAAAGACCGCAGCAACCTGTTTACCTATAAAGAAAACATCGGTGCGGCTTATGTAAATTACAGCCGTGCTTTGAAAGGGATCACGTTACAGGCCGGTGTAAGAATGGAACACACCAATGCAAAAGGGATATCTACAGGCCAAAAGATCGTTGCAGGAAATTATACCGCATACAGCGAAACTTTCAACCGCAGTTATACCGATTTCTTCCCAAGCGCATCTATCAGCTTTACTAAAAAACCAACCAACCAGTTCAGTATTAATTACAGCCGCAGAATTGACAGGCCGGCTTACCAGGATCTGAATCCTTTTGAATTTAAACTGGATGAATATACTTTTCAGAAAGGAAATATCAACCTGAGTCCACAATACACAAACAGTTTTGGAATAACCAATACATACAAATACAAACTAACCACCACGCTAAATTACAGCCATGTAAAAGATCTGTTCACACAGATATTTGACACCGCAGAAACATCAAAAGCTTTCATCACAAAAAAGAATCTAGCTACACAGGATATTGTGAGTTTGAATATCAGCTACCCTTTCCGGTATAAAGCGTACAGTATGTTTGCCAATGTGAATGGTTTTTACAGCCATTACAATGCCAACTATGGTACCGGACGCAAAATAAATGTTGATGCTGTTGGTTTAAGCGTGTATATGCAGAACAGCATTCGGTTTGCAAAAACATTTACTGCTGAGTTAACTGCTTTTTATAATGCCCCAACCGTGTACCAGGGAACCATTAAAGCTAATGCTTTGTGGAGTGTAGATGCAGGCTTGCAAAAACAGGTATTAAAAGGAAGAGCAACCATTAAAACATCAGTAAGCGATATATTCAAGACACTTCAATTTACCGGAACCAATGAGTTTGCAGGCCAGCGCTCCATCATACATGCCAATTGGGAGAGCAGGCAATTTAAGTTGAATTTTACTTACCGCTTTGGCAGCAACCTGGTAAAAGCAGCAAGACAACGTGCCAATGGTGCCGATGATGAGATGAAAAGAACACAGGGCGGTGGCGGAGTAGCCCCGGGACTATGATTCAATGAAAACAGCGGGTTGCCAACCTTTTAAAGTTTGGCAACCCTTTTATAAACCGCCAATTGCTTATTTTTACTTTAAATAGCTACTAGCAAATGAACCTCACAAAAAGATATCGATTTCAGAATGTATTGATGGTTGTTTGTGTTATTGAAGCATGTTTATTTATAGTCACCTTTTTTTTGGTGAAAGTATTGCAGGTACCGGGCATGAAAAGTGATCTGCTAAATATCTTTAACAGAGTTTTTCTGATAAAACAGGTCGCAGACATTATTTTCCATAGCCTCTTCTTTTATTTTTCACTTAACTATTTTAACCGGCTATTGATAGCAAAAAAGGAAGCAATCTTTTATGCCTTTACAATCGTTTGCCTTTTGCTCATTGCATTTTCCTATTTTTTAGGCAGGCATTATTTATTGCCAGATATGGTCGAAAATAATATCAATAAAAATGTACAGGTCGGAGTCTATATTGTTTCATTCAGTTTTTCGGCGGTGTTCTTCACAGGACTGTCTTTATTACTGGCTTATCTCAATAATCTGCGTGACGGACAGAAGCAACGAAAAGTTCTGGAAGCACAAAAAATGCAGCTGGAAGTTGATAAATCCCAGGCGAATTTTAAATTTCTGAAATCGCAGATAAACCCGCACTTTTTACACAACACACTCAATTTTTTATACGCCAAATCATTGCCTTATTCAGCTGAATTATCTGAAGGTATTTTAACCCTTTCAGACATTATGCGCTATGCACTGAACGAGTCCGTGGATGGCGATGATAAAGCTCTGCTCAAAGATGAGATCGAACATGTAAGAAATGTGATCAAAATAAACCAGCTCCGTTTCAGTAATAACCTGAACGTGCAATTTGAAGTTAATGGAGTAATAAATGGCGCACATATCATTCCATTTGTACTGATCACTATTGTAGAGAATGCATTTAAACATGGCGACCTCCAAAAACCCGAATACCCTATTGATGTAAAACTGAACGTTGAAAACAACCGGCTCTTCTTTTATTGCCGCAATAAAAAGAAATCGGGCCCTAAAGAAATATCCACCGGCCTTGGGCTTGATAATATCCGCAACCGACTGCAATTTGCCTATGGCAATGATTACAGGTTGCTGATTAAAGACGAAGTAGATTTTTATACCACCGAATTAACTATTGATAAACTATGATCAGGTGTTTAGTAGTAGATGATGAACAACATGCCATTGATATCATCGCTCATTATATCAGTCAGACTTCTTACCTGGAACTGGTAAGCAGCACCACTAATCCTGTGGCCGCCCTGCAGACTGTAGTAACAGAGAATATTGATCTTATTTTTTTAGACATACAGATGCCGGAATTGTCGGGTATTGATTTTGTAAAAGCCATCAACGGAAAAGCAAAAGTAATTCTTACAACTGCCTACAGTGAGTTTGCCATTGAGGGATTTGAACTGGATGTGGTTGATTATTTGCTGAAGCCGATCCGCTTTGCCCGGTTTTTAACTGCCGTGCAAAAAGCAGTAAAAGATGTTGCTGAAAAAACTTTAGATACGGATCTGTCAGCAAACGAGGATTATATTTTTGTAAAGACAGAATCAAAAGGAAAATTACTGAAGATAAACCTGGCCGATATTGAATACATCGAAGGCATGAAGAATTATGTGGCTATTTATCGTGGCGGACAAAAAACACTGGTTTACACCAATCTTAAAGACCTGGTGAACCATTTGCCGGCCCGGCAATTCATCAGGGTACATAAATCATTTATTATTCCTATCAACCGCATTACCGGTATAGAAGGCAATCATATCTTACTGAAAAATGTGACGGCAGAAATTTTGATCGGCGAAAATTATAAAGCCGATCTGATGGAAATAATCAGGAATAAGATGATCAGCTGATACAAAGATCAAACGAAATGCAGATCAGGAATGCATTTTCAATTGCTCCCTGTCGGAAAACTCTTGATGAATATTGACCCGGACAGCTAAATGCCATTTTATTTACGCCAGTTTACAGTTGCTTTTTTTACATCTGCTGAACTGCCGCCGATCATAATGTCAAAATCGCCTGCTTCCCAATCATACTTCAGATCGTCATTATAAAATTCCAGGTCTTCATTGCTGATAATAAAAGACACAGTTTTGGTTTCTCCGGCTGCCAGTGCCACTTTTTGAAACCCTTTTAATTCCTTTACAGGGCGAACAACCGAGCCCACTTTATCACTGATATACAGCTGTACCGTTTCAGTGCCTGCATAGTTCCCGCTGTTGGTTAAGCGTACTGAAGCAGTGAGTTTTTGTCCTGCCGTTAAGCTGGCAGCACTTATAGTTACATCACTATAGGTAAATGAAGTATAACTCAGTCCAAAACCAAAAGGATATTTAGGATAGATAGAAAGATCAGCATAAGCCGACCTGTAAAACTTATCACTGTCATTCATGGCCGGGCGACCGGTATTGTAATGATTGTAATAGATGGGTATCTGTCCTTCTGTAATGGGAAAACTGATGGGTAGTTTTGCTGAAGGATTGTGATCACCAAACAAAACATCAGCAATGGCATCACCTGCTTTGGTACCCAGCCACCAGGTATATAGGATGGCAGGAACATGGTCGGCAGTCCAGTTAAATATAAGCGGACGACCGGCACTAATTAATACAACTGTAGGTTTGCCCGTTGCATAAATGGCTTTTATCAACTCTTCCTGTATTCCCGGCAACTGAATGCTGCTGCGGCTTTTAGCTTCTCCGGTCATGTCTCTTGCTTCACCAACACTTAAAATAATCACATCGGCATTTTTTGCAGTTTCAATAGCTTCGGCAAATCCTGCATGGGAGCTGTCGGTAATACCGCAGCCTTTTGAATACAACAACTTTGTGTTGGCACCTACTTTTTTTTGTACGCCTTCCCACAGCGAAACTATTCTTGTGCTGTCATCCGGCCAGTCGTAACTCCAGAAACCCAGGTTATCAGATTTTGCTTTTGCAAAAGGGCCAATGAGGGCGATGGTTTTTGTTTGCTTGCTTAATGGCAATAACTTATTTTCATTCTTTAACAATACTATACTCTTCTTCGCCATATCCCTTTCCGCATCCAGGTGCTGTGCATTATTCCATTGCTGCTTTTCTCTTAGCTCATTACAAAAACGAAACGGATCATCAAACAAACCCATTTCAAATTTCTTTGTCAGTATCCTTCTTACGGCGTCATCTATCACCGGCATTTTTACTTTTCCTTCCTCAACCAACTTCGCCAGGTTTTGAATATAACTGCGGCTCTCCATATCCATATCACTACCGGCGTTAGCCGCCTGCATGGCTGCCTCATAGTTGTCTTTCGAAAATCCATGATTGATCATCTCTCCCACACTGCCCCAATCGCTCACCACAAAACCTTTATAATTCCACTGGCCTTTTAAAATAGTTCGCTGCAATAATTTATTGCCGGTAGCCGGTATGCCATTCAAATCGTTAAAAGAATTCATGAAGGTGGCTGCACCTGCATCTGCAGCTGCTTTAAAAGGAGGCAGGTACGTTTCGTACAATTGACGAAGGCTCATATCCACACTATTGTAATCCCTGCCGCCCACTGCAGCGCCATAGGCCGCAAAATGTTTGGCACAGGCCATTACCGCATCCGTGTTGCCCAAACCTTTTCCCTGGAAACCGGTAACCCTTGCCCTGGCGATCAAGGAACCGAGAAACGGATCTTCACCTGCACCTTCCATAACCCTTCCCCATCGTGGGTCACGGGCAATATCTACCATCGGCGCAAAGGTCCAGTGCACGCCTGCTGCAGACGCTTCGGTAGCTGCAATTCTTGCTGATTGTTGAATAGCATCCATATCCCAACTGGCGGCTTCGGCCAATGGTATAGGAAAGATGGTACGGTAACCATGTATCACATCCTGCCCGAACAGTAATGGTATTTTTAATCTGGATTGCAAAGCGATCTGCTGCAATGTTCTTGTATGATCAACACCGGTTACATTCAGCATGGAACCAACTTTTCCATTTCTGATCTGCTCCTGCTTATCTCCGTCTTTAGTGATGGGACCGGTAGCTACCCAGTCACCATTATACTGGTTCATCTGCCCGATCTTTTCATCCAGTGTCATCAGTTTTAATACAGAATCAACACGCTGATTGATCGTCTTTGCTGCCTTACCGGCAGCCGGGCTTTGTGCATGGCCAAAATTAAAAGCCAGCAATACTGTAAACAAAGAGCAAAAACTATAAACGCCGGTCCTTCTCATTGTATTTATTTGCTCCAGTTAACACTTGCTTTTTTTACGTCACTTGAATTGGTGCCGATCATGATCTCAAAATCACCGGCCTCCCAGTCATACTTCAGATCGTAATTATAAAATTTAAGATCTTCAGGAGTAATGCGGAAAGAAACGGTTTTTGTTTCTCCAGCTTTGATACTCACTTTTTGAAAACCCTTTAGTTCTTTTACCGGCCTGGTGCTACTACCCACCACATCACGGATATATAATTGCACTACTTCTTTACCATCAACCCTGCCGGTATTGGTTACATTGATGCTGGCAGTCAATGTCTGATTTCCTCTCTGCGATGTGCTGCTAAGTTTAAGATCACTATAACTGAAAGAAGTATAACTCAATCCATATCCAAAAGGATACACCGGATCGTTGGATACATCTAAATAATTGGAACGGAATTTCTCAAACCATTTACCTTCATCCAAAGGTCGTCCGGTATTTTTATGAGCATAGTAAATGGGCACCTGTCCTACATTCTGAGGAAATGTAGTAGAAAGTTTGCCTGAAGGATTTACATCGCCAAACAATACATCGGCAATGGCAGTTCCTGCTTCACTACCGCCAAACCAAACATTTAATATGGCTGGCACATTATCATTCTCCCATTTCAAAGCAAGCGGCCTTCCGGTAAATAAAACCAACACCACCGGTTTACCAGTTTGCAGCAAAGCTTTCAACAGATCCTGCTGTGCTTTTGGTATGCTGATATTACTGCGGCTGGATGATTCGCCACTCATCTCGGCAGACTCTCCCAATGCAGCAACAATTACATCTGATTGACTGGCTATGTCTAATGCTTCCTGCAATATCACTGCAGCAGGGCGACTATCCCTGTGCAACGATTTACCAAACATACCTGCCCTGTCTTCAAACAAACTGTCTTCATCCAAATTAGATCCACGGGCCGTTAAAATTTTTACCTGGCTGCCAACCACTTCTTTTAATCCTGCTAATAATGATGTTGCTTTTGAAAAATCTGCAGCCACACTCCAGGTGCCGGGCATATTCTCTTTGTTGTCTGACAGCGGGCCTATCAATGCAATGGTGCCGCTTTTCTTTAAAGGCAATACATTGTTTTTGTTCTTGAGTAGTACAAAACTTTGTGCAGCAGTTACCCTTGCCTGCGCACGGTTAGCCGCTGTAAATATTTCTGTTTTGGCTCGATTCTCATCGCAATATTTATA
>Ga0075163_10012843_pt1 | contig 10901 bp, 5 predicted proteins | sample JI1023141ADNA_FD_71478 | JGI IMG/M metagenome (GOLD analysis project Ga0075163, IMG submission 71478) | Wastewater effluent complex algal communities from Wisconsin, to seasonally profile nutrient transformation and Carbon sequestration -... | ecosystem: Engineered > WWTP > Effluent > Algae...
CCCCTGTCTTATTCCGCCAAGTCTGTGCTCCACCCTGTGCGGATCTTTCGCATGCTGTTCAACTGTACTGCCAGAGGGAATAGCTCCATTCACCCCGCATCCGCGATACACAACTTTGACCACATCATGTCTTTTGCGCACTAAAACCGGGTCTCTGCAAGACGACGCCCACGATAATCCGAAAACCCCCGGACTCATAATCAGTCTCAGACTACGAGCGGTGTGCGATACCGCACGTCAGCGGCGCTGTATCAAGGTGATCGGTCTTATCGATGCTTCGTACTCTAGCGGAGCCACCCATGCAGCCTCCGGACTCCAGCTTGGTCGCGCTCCTCCTTGACCTCTTTGCAGGAGAATCAGTGAGTTATCGGCATTGGCTGGGCCGTCTATCGGAATCACAGGAGTTATTGGCGAATCTCCCAGGGGAGACCGTATCGTTAGTAGAACTCGTTAGCGTCTCAATCCAACTCCTCCGCAATCGTGGTCACATCGACGACCGGTTTTTCCGGATCCTGCTGCTCGCTCGCCCGACAAGGAGCCAGGCGATCCTCGACGTTCGGCGATTGTGGTGCGCTAATCCGACAACGGCCGTGCCGCCTGAGCGCGTATACCAAACCGAATGCACTCCCGATCTCGAAGATCTTACAGATCTGCTCCTCGCCGGGATGACCCACGTCGAGCTCGCGTCAGGCGAGGGGCGCTCGCTATTGCTGATCGTCCGCATCGTTCAAATGCGAGATACGCAGCCCTTCATCTGGTCCCTAAACGCCCCCTTCTCCCCATCGATGCAGCTGCGCATCGGCCCGCGGCCTGTCATCACCATCCCCACCCCACACTATTTTACATCTGTCGGTGTCCGCAAAGCACAGATCATCGATCTCGTGGGAGGACCTTCGGAGCTCACGATCGTCCAGTGTCAACCATCGCTGCGACGAGCCTCGCTCATGATACATCGCGGCGATCACTACCGCGATCGCGTCGTTTATTCCCTCGCCCCAAGAGTCCGTTTCTCATACACTAGGACCCTGCCCGGCACCTTGGTCCTTGCACACGCACCTGCTGTGGCCGCGGCTCCGTTACTTATCTGGCTAAGAGGTGTCGAGTGAATTCCCCCATGCGATCTCGCTTGCACCCATCGTCGACTCCGTCGCCCACGCATGTTCCGTTGCCCGGAGTCGGTCTCCTCATCTCGTCCAGGCTGAATTTCCTGACGCGACGTGTACCTGATCGTAAGTCCGCCCCTTACTGGGAACCTGTTCGCACTGGATTCGGTGGTTATGCCGAGGTCTATCGCCTTCGAGAACAGATCCAGCACGACACTAGTTTGTTCTCTCGCAACCCGCTCGAGCGGGGGCTGGTCGCCAAGGTCTTCCGCGACAGCGCCCCCAACGACTATGAATCTGTCTACACCAGCGAAGTACAAACATTACTCGATCTCGGCCATCACGAGCGCATCGTCAACCTCCGAGGGGCCGCTGACAACATGCCGCCGACCTTCGTCTGCGGCCATATCGATTGCGGCAACGTGTTCCAGATCGAGACTTGTCCACAATGCAACCAGCCGCTTCGCAACGGCGACTCGAATGATACCCTTCTCACCTGCAGCGGCGGTCATCGCTATCAAAAATACAACACCGAGCACCTTGGCGCGCTAACTCATGTACGCCCCTGCCGTCACCTCGACGACTGCGCATGCATCAATTTCTTGTTCAGACCGTACATCCTCCTCGAGGAACTCACCCATGACCTGCGCGTGGTCAACGACCTCCTCGCTGGACCAAATTCAGGACGTCCAGCGAGCATCCACCCGTTGCCGTTCGAGACCCGGGTCGAGACGGATGAGCGGCGTCGAGAGGTTCTACTATTTCGCCTCGATTCGCTGATCGGGATCGCTGAGGGCGTCGCATTCTTGCACGCACAGGGCTGCCTGCATGCGGACATCGCCCCGGAAAATGCGATGATCCGCATCGACTCCGGCGCGGAGCACGCGACCACCATCCTCGGGGCGGCAAGCACCAAGTTGATCGACTTTGGCCTGGCGAAGCGGGTCGAGGACAACCGCACTACCACGACTGTCGTCGGTCGCATCACGTTCCTCGCACCGGAGCAGATGGTCGCCCAAGGCGCGCTCGGTCCCAAAGCGATGATTCGATTCCGCAATGGTAGCCCGAAGGAAGGCGAGATCTGTCAACTCTCCACGATCAACGGCGACGATCTGCCCTTCGAGCGCCGTGACTTCGTCCGGGACGTGGAGGATGGTCAATACGAAGTCATGGCAGACAGCGAAGTCCCGAACGAGATATTCGTCCAGTTCGGAGATATCTCGGCCCAGGATGGAAAGGCCGAGCGTGCGCGGGCCCTCTACGCCCGGATCCTGAAAGTTCCGCTGACCGGCCGCGACGCACAGCAAACAACTCTGCGTTTTAGCTACGCGCTCGACCTGCCGACCGACATCTTCTCGCTCGGATGCCTCATCGCGTGGAGTATTACCAGCGGCCAAGAAGATCTGGTGCATCTCCTCCGTGAGCAGGCGAACGTAGCGACACGTAGGAAGGAGGTCATCGGCGAAGACTACTGCATCGCGTTCTTGGGCCACGACTACAAGAAGGTCGCCAACGCCATCGACCTTCCGCGAACCAGTGAGGACGACGCGATACGCTCAGCCATCCTCGACGTGGTGTGTCGTTGCCTCGTACGCTCGGAGGGCGCCTACTGCCGCCGACGCTCTTCGGGGTATAGTCACCCCGCAACCACGGTCGCCGCCGACCTGCGAAGGATCCGGAACTCATTGTTCTTGACGGTGCATGCAGGCGAGGAAATGGCCCGGCGTAAAAAACTGAAAGCTTCCATGGAGGCTTCCCAGATCGACAAGCTCTCAGACGACGTCGAATCACTGACCAAGGAATTATCCCAACACGAGGTGCGCTTGGATAACGCGAGGAGAAGCTTCACGTTCTGGCGAGGTGCTTTTGTCGCTAGCCTCGCATTCGGGCTTGGATTGGCGGGCTTCGTATATAGCCTCCGCATGCATGAGCTTCCCGCAACCGCGGCATCACTCCCTCCGGCCGTTCCTCCGGTCGAGCTGCCACGCGCCGCAACGCCCTCGGACAAACCTGAGCCCGCGGCTGCACCAACGACCGATGTACCGGCGGAACCAGCGATGAACGCCGCACCGACACATACCGAAGCGATACCCACTGCGGAAAAGCCGTCTCCTCGCGTCGCCGTGTCCGACCGCAACGGTTCAGCGCGCACCCCCACAAAGAGTAAAAAGCAGGAATCGGCCAAACCAGTGACGAACCTATCTCCTGTAGAACGCACTATGTCCGAGATCGCCGCGCAAAGGGGACCGCTCTTGCTGGCGAAGGCCTGTAAGACCGCCTCGACGTCACTCAAGCCCAACGGCACTGTGGACGTGAAATTCCTCGTGGATCTAAAGAGCAAGACCACCACCGCGGCCAGTTTTTCCGGTCAATCCTCAGGCTTCAGATTGTCGGAGGAAAACTGTGTCACGGTGCTGAAGTCCCTCGACTTCTCGTCGGCCACCGATCTCCGGGCATCCTTTACGCACCGATTCAACGTATCAGAGCCGAGCCCGGAGGGCATATGATTTTCTTCCTTTCGTTCGCCCTCGCATCCATGGCGCCCGCCTCCGAAGAACCGACGGAGAACGGCGGAGACCGGGTCGAGCAGCCGTTGACGCCGGAAGAGATGCGGTCGCTGAAGGACAAGATTATCAAGCTCAAGGATGAACTAAAGGTGAACCGTGTCACGTGCATCGACGAACACAGTCGATCGCCGGATCTCCACGGAGAGGCCATCGCCAAGAAGGTCAGCATGCTACAAGAATCTCACCTCGCTGGCGATATTGCGGCCGACCTCCCGATGCACGAGATCGCCAGAGAACGCCTCGACGTCGCGGAATCGTGGATGGATGCATACTGCCTGAACCCGAGCCGACACTCGAGCCTTACGCGCGCGCTGCGCTTTATACTCGACGCGGAGACCGCGAACACCGACCCCAATTCACACTTGGCCGTGGAACTCCACCAAACGTTCCTCCGCTACCGGCAGCTTCTGCCGGCCTCTCCGTCGTTACCACCTCCCGACGTGAAGTCGTCCGCGGCCCCGTCCCTGACCACGAGCATGCTTCCGACAAATGCGCGTCCGCCACCGGATATTCCCAAGGTCCCGATCTTCATCTTCCGCCTGGAGGGGGGCTATGGATATGTCGATCTCAACCGTGACACGAGTTCAACGGTTAACTCCGGTTACCTGAACGGGTCGATCCTCGCACAGTATGCGCGCCCCAAAATCGCCCTGATCGTCGGCCCTTATGCATCGTGGATTCACGGAAAAGCTCGGCCTTCGGATGCCGATGTTACGGTTTACGATTTTGGCGCACATTTGGAACTCGCCCTCTCCATGGGTGCCGCCACCCGAGATTGGTTCGGATTTCATCCATTTCTTGAAATCGGCGGTGGCCGGGTGAGACCAGGCCGCAGCCCGACCGGAGATGTAGACGAAAACATTGGGGACGAAAGGACGGGCTTGTTCATCGGCCCGGGTGTCTCGTTCTGTTTGTTTCAGGCGATCGTATGTCCCACGCTTAGGTTCAAGATGCTCCCCGAAACTTTTTTCCGCAAAACTACAGGGCAAGTCCCATCTTTTTCCGTCCAAATTGGGCTCGCAGTGCAGCTACGACGATATTTGAAGCGTCTGACCAGAAGATAGAATTAGTTCGCCAAAGTCCTTGTGACGCATACCGTCACGCTCACCCCCGGCGACTCCACGTCCTCGCCCGCCCGAAGGCGTTATGCCCCTGACGTGCCGTACCCATCTCCGGCGACCCAGAAGTCCCCGCTGGTCGGCCACGCAGCATGTAGCGACAGCCCGCCCCACTTGGGGACCTGACCGCCCGCGTCTTCAAGACGCACCTCGCGTCCCAGGATATCAAGCATGCGGAGCGCCGTCCGGGGCGTGGAAGGCGTTACTTCCGCTCGCCCCGGGGGCTGCGAGGTGCTCCTGGAAGCAGTAGTGCATGAACATGTAACCGTTGCCCACGCGACGGAGGAGGCCGATATCGACGCACTGGTCGAAGAAGGTGTACAGGCGCCACGGGAGGATGCGGAAGGCGGCGAGCAGGCATCGGAGGGTAGCGTGTTGAATCAGGATCCTCGAGCATACCAGGCGTCGTGGCTTCCCAGACGTACATTTGACGCCTCGCGGTTCTCCATGTCGGGACGCATTCTACCCGAGACACCGGGGCTCGACCGGGTGTTCTCGTCGCGCGCCATAGCACGCGCCTTCCCCACGCGCCCGGCACCGACCAGATGTGGAAGCCACACGCCTGCACCGATGCGGGCACCTGCTTCGAGGTCGACGGCGGTCTCGTGCTCTCCTGCACCGCCGACGGCTGGGGCAGCGGCTGACCGGAGGCGACGCGGCCCCGACCTCGCGCCCGACGAACCGGCAGCACGACGTTCGGCACGACAGGAACCCCGGACCCACGGGCGGGCCACCCCAGGTCCGTCAGTGGGCCGCCACGATGCTCCTGCGACCCGTCTGGAGTCGTCACGCCACCGAGGAGGCGTACCCGCAACTTCACCGTGACCATCGCGGATGGCAGCGTGGTGCTGGCAGGAGCCAGGTGCTGCGGCGCATGAAGCGGCTGTGAGCCGCGACGTGCAGCGCCGTTTCGTGATCAGGCCTTGAGCGGCACGAGAACCACCAGCCCGATCGCGGCCGCGAGGCCCATGCCGGCGCCGAGGATGGCTGGTGAATCACGGAGGTCGGAGGTCGTGTCCCGGGACGGCGACCACGTCGGCAGCGTGACGGCTCCAACGGGTCACGATAGCATCGTAGTGGCTCATGGCTCGCTTCGCGCGCATGAGAAGGCATTTCGAACCCGAACCGGAGATCTCGCCATCGCGCATCCGCGGCTGAACGCTGCCGGACACGGACCTGACGCTGGCTGCGGCGTGGACTTCGCTCCTCGTGAGGGAGGCTCGAACGAGCCTTTGGGGTCGACGTGGGTGATGAAGACCGTGTGGATCGATGCGCTCCTGGGGAGCGTGGGTCCGCTCCTCATCCTCGGCTCGCTGGCCCCGCCATCTCGACACGCGGACGAACCCCGGCGAAAACGGAGGTGTGACGCCCCACGAGCTCGCCGAGGCCGCGACGATGGTGTCCGCCGAGGTGCGGGTCGGCACCGAGTCGGCGCACCAGGGCAAGGAGTCGGATGCGCCATGGCCGGAGCACCTGGAGAGCGAGGCGCAGGCCGGACGCTACGTGATCCTGGCGCGGCTCGGCGAGGGCGCGATGGGCGAGGTGTTCGCCGGCTACGACCGCGAGCTCGACCGCCGCGTCGCGCTCAAGCTGCTCCGCGGGCACGGCCGCGGGGACGCGATCGGGCGGGCTCGCATGCAGCGCGAGGCGCAGGCGCTGGCACGTCTCTCCCACCCCAACGTGGTCCAGGTCCACGATGTCGGCGAGGTCGGTGGGCGGCTGTTCGTGGCGATGGAGTACGTCAAGGGCGAGACGCTCGGCGCGTGGCAGCGACGCCACGATCCACGCACGCCGGACGGACGGCGGGCGATCCTCGCGGCCTACGTGCAAGCCGGGCAGGGCCTCGCGGCGGCCCACGCCGCCGGCATCGTGCACCGCGACTTCAAGCCGAGCAACGCGCTCGTCGGCGACGACGGACGCACGCGGGTCCTCGACTTCGGCCTGGCGACGCCGCAGTCGGGGGAGGGCGCCCGCGTCGATGTCGCGATCACGGCGGTCGAGGGCCCGCGGCCGGACTTCCACGCCGAGTTGACGCAGACCGGCTCGATCCTCGGCACGCCCGGGTACATGGCCCCGGAGCAGTTCATGGCCAGGGAGACCGACGCTCGCACCGATGTGTTCGCGTTCTCGGTCGCGCTGTACGAGGCGCTCCACGGCGAGGCGCCGTTCGCCGGCGAGAGCTTCGCGGACCGCAGGCAAGCCGTGCTGGTCGGCGACCTGCGGCCCGCGCCGCCGGACGCCGGGGTGCCGGCGTGGCTGCGCGCGGTGATCGTGCGCGGGCTGGAGTTCGATCCGCGGGCCCGGCATCGATCGATCGATGCGATGCTCGTGGCGCTCGCCAGCGATCCGGTGGCGCGTCGGCGGCGACGGCTGCGGCTCGTCACGCTCGCCGTCGCCGCGCTCGCGCTCGCCGGAGGCCTGGTCGTCGCCGGACAGGCCGGCTGGCGCCGCTGGCACGCCGCCGTGGCCGAGACCCGCGCCGGCGAGCGCCTGGCCGCGCTCGAGCACCGCATCACCGCGGGGCTGGCCGCCGGCGCCCTCGAGGAGACCGAAGGAGCGTTCGCCGGGTTCGTCGCGCACCCCGACAACCGCGGGACCGCGGCGGTCGGGCGCGCCTGGCTGCACCGCGCCGACCGGGCGCGGGCCCGCGGCGACGCGGCCGCGACCCTCGACGCCCTCGCCGGTGCGCACATGACGGCGACGACCCGGGAGGACCAGGCGGCGGTCCGCATCGCGCTGGCCCGGGCGTTCCGCGACGAGATGGCGTGGTCAGGCCTCCAGCTCGCGCTCGGGGCGCTCGACGAGGAGTCGGTCGACGCGAGCGAGCTGCAGGGGCTGCGGTTCGCCGCGGCGCTGGCACGCCGGGACCTCGGCGAGACGGCGTCGCTGCTGCGCGGGCCGCTGTCCGCGGCGCCGGAGGCCGCGGCGTTGCCGGTGCTGGTCGCGCTGCAGGCGGCGACGCCGACGGAGCACCACCACCGCGGCGCCGCGGTCATCGCCGACATCGACGGCGACGGCCACGAGGACATCGTCCTCGAGACCGATGCCCGCGCGCGGAAGATCGCCCCGCTGCTGCGCGCCGAGCCGACGCTGCCGCAGATCGCCACGCTCGACCTCGAGCTGGGCAGGTTCCGGGCGCTCGCGCCGGGGCCCGATGAGCCGGCGCTGCTCGTCGGCAGCGCCCAGACCCTCGTCGACGGCCGGATCCACAGCGAGGCGGTGATGCGCCGCTGGACCGACGGTCGGTTGGCGGAGGTGCTGCGCTGGCCGGAGCACGCGATCCTCGCGACGCTGGCGGTCGACCTCGACGGCGACGGGACACGCGAGCTGTTCGTCGGCTCGGGCCCGTACACCCGGCGGATCTCCGAGCTGTCCCGCGGGCCAGACGGCGCGTGGACCGTGCAGTCGGCCGCGCCGGAGGTCGACCGCCGCCGCTCGGACGTGGTCGACCTGCTCGCCGACGACCTCGACGGCGACGGCTCCATCGAGGTCGTCGCGGCCCTCGGCCCGTGGCGCGCGTACGAGCTCGAGCTGCTGCGCCGCGACCCGGCGAGCGGCGACCTGCGGAGGTTCGCGCGGCGTCGCCTCGGCAACATCGCCGGGGCCGCGCTGGTCCGCCGGGGCCCGGGCCCGCCGGAGATCGCGGTCAGCAAGACCGACGAGTACCGCAGCGACCAGGTGTTCCCGGCCGAGCATCCGTACGGCGACCCGGCCGGGGTGTACCTGCTGCGCCTCGTCGACGGCGCGCTCGTGCAGACGGGGTTCGCCGCGGCGCCGCGGCTGATCGCCGGGGCGGTGGTGTACGGCCGGCCGCTGGTCGGCGACCTCGACGGTGACGGCCGCGACGAGCTGATCGTGGGGGCCAGCGTCGACGACGGGACGGGCGCCGATCGCCGCGACATCACCACGATCTTCGTCGGCGCCGCCGACGGCCTGCACCCGCTGGTGCTCGGCGACCTGCGGCCGATCGCGGCGCTCGACCTCGACGGCGACGGCGACGCCGAGCTGATCGTGTCCGACAGCGGGACCCCGCCGAACGACCGCGTGTGGGTGCTCGGCAGCGGCGCCGCGGCCCTGCCGAGCCTCGTCCCGCGCCCGCCGGCCACCGACGGCGACCCGCCAGACGACCCCGTGCTCGCCCGCATGTGGCGCAGCGCCGACGAGCTCGCGCGCATGGGCCTCGTCCGCCAGGCCGCCGACAACCTGGCGACCGCGGTCGACCTCGCCGGCGACCCCGACCTCCGCGCCCGCGCGTCGCTGCGGGCGGGCGAGCTGCGGTCGCTGCTGAAAGACGACGCGCGCGCCGCGGCGCTGTACGCCCGCGCCGCGAGCGAGCCGGCGTTCGCGGGTCCGGCCCACGCGGCGGCGGCCCGGGCGTATCTCCGCCGCGGCCGGCTGGCGGAGGCCGCGGACCACCTCGCGGGCGCCGACGAGCCGCCGGCCGACGTCGCCGCGGCGCTCGCGGCCCTGCGCGGCGAGCCCGGCGTGGACCTGGACTTCACGCGCCCGCTGGCCGGCGTGTGGCGGCTCTCCCAGCCCCTCGCGGTCCGCCGCGACGGCGCGCGCGGCAGCCTGCACGTCGATGCGGTCGTGCCCGGCGAGCTGATGGCGGCGCCGGTCCGCTGGTCGGGCGGCGCGTTGATCCTCGAGGTGGACCTCGACCTCGCGCGCGTCGAGTGGAACGCCGGCCTCGAGATCGGCCTTGTGCGGGCCGGCACCGACCTCGACGAGGGCAGCGGTCCGCTCGGCGTCCACGTCACCACCACCGGCGGCGGCAGCGAGCGCACGCGGGAGATCGCGTGCATGAGCTACGGCCGCCGCAGCGTCGCCCGCGTGGCGCATCGCGTCGGTGAGCGCGAGTCCTCGCCCGCCCGCGTGACCGTCCGCGCCGTCCTCCTGCCCGAGCTCGGCGAGTGGACCTGCGCGGTCGAGGGCGCCGGCAGCTCGCCGCACTACGGCCGCCTGCAGCTCGCGCCCGAGGCCCGCGAGGTCGGCCCGCTGCACCTGACCGTGGCGACGTCCCGCGGCTCGGAGGCGTGGGTCGAGGCGGACATCGACCGGCTCGTGCTCGTCGGGGCGGCGCTCGTGCCCGGCGACGCCGCGGGCGACTCGTGGGCCCGTCCCATGGTCGAGGACGACCCGCTCGCGGCGCTGGCCGCCCTCGCCGTCCTCGCCGCGCCGACGCCCGACCAGCGCCTGCTCACCGCCGCGGTGCTGACCCGCCTCGGCCGCCTGGACGAGGCCGTCCGGGCGCTGGCCCCGGCGTTCACGGACCCGGCGGTGGCCTTCCCGCTGCGGGGCCTCCTGCGCCGCGACCCGGTCATGTTCGGCGCGCTCGTCCGCGCGATCGCGGGACCGGTCGAGCTGCACCGCCGCATCGCCAACGCGTGGGCCCCCGCGGTGCTCGAGGGTCGCGATCCCCGCGCCATCGCGGTCGTGTGGTCCAGCCTGGCCGACATCGACCGGGCGAACGAGCCGGAGGAGGCCCTCTTCCTGCACGGGATGGCCGCGGCAGCGCTCGGCCACCGCGAGGCGGCCCGCGCCAGCCAGCGCGCGGCCCTGGTCGCGCTGGCCGATCCGGCCCGCTGCGACGACCTCGACGTCGCGTGGATCGCCGAGGAAGCCACGACCCTGCGCCTTGAACTCGCCGCGCTGGCCCTCGCCGACGGCGACGAGGAGGCGGCGCGCCGCGAGCTGCGAGCGTACGTGACAGGCCCGGGCGCCGACCCGTACTTCATCGATCGGCTGCGGGCCCGCGACGACCTGCGCGCCCTTCACGACCTCGTCGACCCGCGGCTGTGACGCCCGGACGTCAGGCGATGCCGAGCTTCTTGAGGACGCGGTGGAGCTGGTAGCGATTGCGCAGGCCGAGCTCGCGCCATACGGCTTCCTTGAGGCCGCCGCAGCGATCGAGGGCGGCGAGGACCGCCTCGCGGGTGAGGGCGACGCCGGTCCGCGGGGCGGGCGACGCGGGCGGCGGACGGGCGACGCGGACGAGCTCGGGGGGCGGGGCGAGAGCGTCGCCGGCGCGGGCGTGGAGGGAGCGCCACAGGAGCTCGTGGAGCTCGCGGACGTGGGTGGTGAAGCGGAGGGCGGTGAGGGCGACGACGAGG
>Ga0075163_10012844_pt1 | contig 10900 bp, 11 predicted proteins | sample JI1023141ADNA_FD_71478 | JGI IMG/M metagenome (GOLD analysis project Ga0075163, IMG submission 71478) | Wastewater effluent complex algal communities from Wisconsin, to seasonally profile nutrient transformation and Carbon sequestration -... | ecosystem: Engineered > WWTP > Effluent > Algae...
ACCCCGTTCTCCTGCTCTTCGGCATAGCGGGCGAAGTCGGGCTTCGCCTTGAACTCTTCGAACGTCGTGGTGCGAAGGAGGCCGCGATCGGAGGCGTCCTCCATCTTCCAGTGATCCTGAGTGCACCCCATCGCGTAGCGGCCGCCCTCTCGGACGATCGACGCACCGGAGCGGCTCCACGACGTCGCGTTGTCGCGCAGGGGCCGGACATCGACGCCCACGCCCTTGCCCACGCGACCAGCACGGCTACGACCGCCGCCGAGGTGAACGGTGACGACATCGTCGGGATGGCCGGGAACGACCCACGCGGGGATCGAGACGGAAGCGCCGCCGACTTTGAGGGTGACGCGGTCGACCCACGTGCCGCGGGCGGAACCCTCGGGCTCGGGAATCGACAGCCGCTTCGCGGTCTTCGGAGAGACGAGCGCCGCGTTGTCCCAGGTCAGCTTGGTGAGGGGCTTCGGAAGCTCCTGCATCCAGCCGTTGTTCGCGTTGCGACCGTCGAGGACGTTCGGGTCGAGCCGGAACACAACGTCGAGATCACCCTGATTCTTCGCGGGTGCCGTCTGCATCCACGGACCGGCTGCGGTCTTCGCGGCGACGGGCGCGAAGGCGGAACCGGGGAGGACGCCGTCGTGCACGATCTTGCGCCACGCCTTGTCGAAGTTCGCGGTGGCGGGCACGCGCGCCTTCCACGCGGTCTGGACGATTTCGTATCCAGTGGTGGTCGAGTCGCCGAGGAGGGCCTGCACCATTTCGTGGGCGCTCTTGCCGTCGTAAAGCGGCGCGATGAGCGGCTGCTGGACGGAAAGGGTGCCGTCGAAGGCGCGGGCATCGCTCCAGGCTTCGAGCGCGTGGGCCTCGGGCACGAGCCAGTGACAAAGATCCGCGGTCTCATCGTCGAACTGACCGAGGTAGACGCGGAGGGCGACCTTCGACTGATCCTTCATCGCTTCGATGAAGCCGCTGCCCGGGGAGGCCGTGAGCGCCGGATTGCCGCCGAGGATGAAGAGAGCGCCCACCCTGCCCGCCGCCATGTCGGCAGAGAGCGCTTCGATCGAGTTCTCGGCCGAGGGAGGATTGGCCTCGACAGGCTCCGTGTAGACGACCGCGGCGCCGACGGAACCGAGCTTCTCGTTGATGGCGTGCGCGAGAGCGTGGACGACCGGCGGCTGCGACTCGCCGACCATCACGACCGTGCGGGTCGGACGGGCCATCGCGTCCTTGATCATGGCCGCGACGGTGGCCTTGGCAAGGGGCGAGGCGGGAAGCGCGCCCTTCTCGACCGTGATGCCGAGCGCGGACGCGAATTCACGCGCGATGCCTTCGACTTCGGCGGCGCGGGCGGCCACGCGGTGATCCGCATTGCTGCCCGTGATCGAGATGGAACTCTCCGCCACGTAGAGGCGGTTCATTTCCTTGTCGGTGCTGTCGATGGCGCGGCGCGAGGTGAACGCCCGGGCGTTTACGATCTTGTCGCCGCCGATGCCGATGAAGTCGGCGTCGAGGGAGACGATCACGTCCGCTTCGGCGAGGTTGTAGATCGCCTGAAGGGGCTTGCCGAAGGCGGCGCGGGCGCCGTCCATTGCGTTGCGGCGGGCCAGCGCGTCGTGGACGTGCCACTTCGCCATCGGATACTGCTTGATGAGTTCGGCGATCTGCGCGGCGAGAGTGGGCGACGTGACGCTCGGCGTGAGGAGGCGGAGCCCCTCACCCTTGAGCGCCTTCTGCGCTTCGAGCACCGGACGAACGGCGGCGACGAACGCGGCCCAGGTGCTGGTTTCGGCGCGATAGAGAAGGGTCTTGGCGCGATCCGGATCGTACAGATTCAGGATCTCGGCCTGCGCGAGGTGGTCGGTCGAACCGAGGCTGCCGGGATGCTCGGGGTTGCCTTCGATCTTCGTGGGCCGGCCCATGTGGCTCTCGACGAGAACGCCCTGAGCCGCGCCGTCCGTGGAGAGGACGGTCGCAAAGTAGACCGGCTTCCCGGGAATGAACTGCTCGGGCCCCTTCACGTAGGGAACGATGGCTTCGGCGGGCTGACGGGTGCAGGCGGAGGAGAGGCCGGCCAGCGCCACAGATGCGCCCATCAGTTGCAGGAACTGGCGGCGACCCTCTGGATCGGTGAACTCGGAGGCCTTTTCGGGGAACTCGCGATGGAGCCAGACCTTGATGTCTTCGGCGTCGGTGAGCTCGTCGAGGCTGCGCCAGAACTTCGGCTTGGCGCCGGAGGCGCCCTTCGACACACGCGTCACGTGCGAAACGGGAATATGAACGTCGCTCATGAGTTCCGTTCTTTAAGACCTATCGATGACAGGTGGAGCAGGAAAGGCGGGGGTTCGCGTGGTACTCGGCCTTGAGCTTCGTGCCCACCTCGAGCTGATTCGCGGGAGGATTCCAGACCGGGGCCATGACCTCGGATTTGGGACGAAGGAACTTTTCAGGGTTCCGGTGACACTCGAGGCACCACTGCATCTGGAGCGACTGGGCCTGATAGACGAGAGGCATCTCGCCCACCTGGCCGTGGCAGGTGGTGCAGCCGACGCCCTTGTTCACGTGCGCCGAATGGTTGAAGTACGCGAAATCGGGAAGGTCGTTCACCTTGCGCCACTCGAGCGACTTGCCCGTGCGCCAGCTCTCGCGCACCGGCTCGAGCATGGGCGCGTTCGTCCAGATCTGCGCGTGGCAATTCATGCACGTCTGCGTGGTCGGAACCGAGGCCGAGGCCGAGGTTTCGACCGCCGTGTGGCAGTAGCGGCAGTCGATGCCGACGCCGGTCGTGTGGTGGTTGTGCGAGAAGGGGACGGCCTGATCGTAAGGCGTCCCCTGGCCGGTCGCATAACCGGACCGCGCGAGGAGGAAAAGTGCCAGAAGGACGCCGCCGCCCACCACTGCACCGACTGCAATGCTGGCTTGAGACAGTCCGTTGGCCTGCTTCGGGAAGAGCTGCGGCATGTTGACGCGGGATTCTATGTTCCCGGTGCGCGAACGATCAAGCGGCGCGCGCTTTTTGCGCGGTCCGGAGTATTCAGGGCTTCAAAGAGACGAGCACGATCACTAGGTTGAAGAAGCCTCCGAAGACAAGAGGGGCGATCAGTCCGATGAGCGCCGCGTCGGTGTCCCTTGGCCTCAGCCACAAGAACAGACCGATCGCGATGGCGAGGGCGGCCACGTCGATCGCGACCATGAGGGCAATGCGTCCTTTGGACAGGCGGCGGGGGGCTTCCGGGGCTTCGGTCATGGTCCCATTATCGACGAGGGGTCGCGCGACTTGATACACTTTCCGCCGCGTCGCTTTCTTATCCCAGAGGAGAGAGAAGAAGTCCCATGACCTACGTGATTGCCGAGCCCTGCATTGGAACCAAGGACACCGCCTGTGTCGAGGTGTGTCCCGTCGATTGCATCCATCCGAAGAAGGACTCGGCCGACTACGGCGCGGCCACTCAGCTCTTCATCGATCCGGATTCCTGCATCGACTGCGGCGCCTGCGTGCCCGTCTGCCCGGTCCAGGCCATCTTCCCGCAAGACGAGCTTCCAGAAAACTGGAAGAACTTCACTGAGCTGAACGCGAAGCACTACCAGAAGTAACGGCTTACCGAACGGGGACGCGGGCGATTCCGCGTTCCCGCCTCTCCCGAGGAGAGACCGCCATGACGGACGTCCGGATCCGTTTCAAGAGTCCGGCCCGGTTGGGCCAGGACGCGGCGCTTGCCCTCGAGGACTATGCGCGCACCGTCTCTTCGAGCGACGCGGCGGTTCTGATGGACTCCGGTCACCACGTCACCGGAGTCTCGCTCGCGGCGGGCCCCAGGCCCATCGCGGAATCAGTCGCTCACGACATCGAGCACTTCTTCGATTCCCTCGTCCGGGACGCCGCGCGGCCCATCCATCGCTGAACCAGCCTGCCGCGGCGGATGCCGGTATCATGCGCGGTTTTGATGCCGACCCGAACCCATTTCTTTCAGCGCTCGGGCCTTGCCCTGGTCCTCGTTCTGGCCACGCGGATCACGTCGGCCCAGACCGACGCCCCACCGCCGCTCACCCGCAACGGCTCCGTCGTCGATCTCAAGGCGAATGCGCTCGGCTCCGAGACGATCAAGGTCGACGGGCGCCTCGATGAGGCGATCTATTCGCGGATAGCCCCCGCCTCCGGCTTCATCCAGCAGGAGCCGTCCGAAGGCGCGCTCGCCACCGAGCAGACCGAAGCGTGGATCTTCTTCGACGACAAGAACATCTACGTCTCCGCGCGGTGTCTCGATTCGCATCCCGAGCGGATGGTCATGAACGAGTTGCGGCGCGACCACTTCAATCTGTTCGACAACGAGAACTTCGGAGTGGCAATCGACACGTTCCACGACAAGCGGAACGGCTACATGTTCTACACGACTCCACTCGGGGGCCTCTACGACGGCCTCATCACCGACGAGAGCAACATGAACCGCGACTGGAACACGGTCTTCGAGGCGAAGGCCGCGACGGACGCGCGCGGGTGGACCGTCGAATTCGTGATCCCCTTCAAGTCGCTCCGCTACGCGCCCGGCACGCCCTGGGGCATCAACTTCAGGCGGCGCGTCCGCTGGAAGAACGAGCTCTCCTACCTGACCTTGATCCCGGCGTCGGCGGGCCGGCGCGGGATCACGAAGCTCTCATCCGCGGCCACGCTCACGGGGATCGAGACCCCCGGCTCTTCGCGGGCAATCGAAGTGAAGCCCTACGTGACCGGCGGCCTCAGCACGGACCGCACGCTCGCAAGACCCGACGACTGGAAAGGGGACGCGGGGTTCGACGGGAAGGTGACGCTCAGCAGCGCGCTTGCTCTCGATCTCACCTACAACACGGACTTCGCCCAGGTGGAGGACGATCTCCAGCAGGTGAATCTCTCCCGTTTCAGCGTGTTCTTTCCGGAGAAACGGGATTTCTTCCTTGAAGGCCAGGGCATCTTCGGCATCGGCAATCAAGGGGGCGGCCCCGGAGGCGGTGGGTCGAGTCAGGCGCCCGTGCTGTTTTTCAGCCGCCGCATCGGCCTCTCCGACGACGCGCTCGTGCCGATCCGCGGGGGCGCGCGGGTCACCGGCAAGGTCGCAGGCTGGAGCGTGGGCGCCCTCCAGATGCGGACCGGGCGCGACACGGTCACGAACGCGAGGAACAACGACTTCTCGGTGCTGCGCCTGAAGCGCGATGTGCTGAAGCGAAGCTCGATCGGCGCCATCGTCACGCGGCGCGCCTACGCGGGCTCGGCCCCGGTGAACCTCGTCTACGGCAGCGACGTGAACCTCGCCTTCAAGTCGACGGTGCGCATCACCGGCATCGCCGCGCGCAGCGACGCGGGCACCGGCCCCCACGACGACGTCTTCTACCAGGGCCGCTTCGAGTGGAACGCGGATCGCTACGGTCTCGAGGCGGATCACATGCGTGTGGAGGAGCACTTCGACCCCGGTGTCGGCTTCGTGCCGCGCTCCAACATCCAACGTGATCAACTTCGCGCCCGGTTCTCGCCGCGTCCGGCGCGCGATCTTTTCAAGCGTGTCCGGAAGTTCACATGGGGCCTCAACTTCGACACTATCGACACCGCCTCGACGGGAGCCTTCGAGAGCCGCCAGCTCGAGGCGCGCTCGGAGACCGAGTTCCAAAACGGCGACCAGCTGAACTTCCAGTACACCCGCAACCGCGAGGTGGTGACAGAGTCCTTCGAGGTGGCGGGCGGCCTCATCGTCCCCGTGGACTCGTACCGGTTCAACGAGTTCGAAGCGCGCTATCAGATGGGGCAGCAACGGAAGTTCGCGGGGAGCTTCAGCTTCCAGCGCGGCGGGTTTTATGGGGGCACGCGCACCGGATATCAGTACAGCCAGGGCAAGATCGAGGTCACCTCACGCCTCTCCATCGAGCCCCAGATCCAGCTCGATCGGCTCGACACTCCGTTCGGCAAGGTGACGACGAAACTCGTCTCGAGTCGGGTCAACTGGACGCTCTCGCCACGCATGGCGGTCTCGGCTCTCTCTCAGTACAACTCGACGACGAACGAGCTCGCCACGAACCTCCGCTTCCGCTGGGAGTATCAGCCGGGCAGCGACCTCTTCGTCGTGTACGGAGACGGCCGCGACACGCTGTCCCCATCGAGGATCCCCGCCCTCACCACCCGCAGCTTCGTGGTGAAGTTCACGCGGCTCTTCCGCTTCTAGGCAGCCGTCATCCGCGCCGCCTCGGTCGCCTGATGGAGGTGACGCCGCGCGTGCGCCAGCAGGATGCGGAAGGCGGCGTAGAGGTTGTAGCGGACCTTCTGGTTGAACGGCGAGACGACGCGGGCCCGCGCACTGTCGAAGCCGGTCGCCCGCTTCACTAGCGATTCGAAGCGCGCGTTGGTCGCCGCGAAACGCTCGGCGACTCCCGCCGGGTCGGCTACGTCGAGGGGCTCGAAGGGCTTCGTGGTGCGACTCTTCATGCGCGGTGGCGGCTCGAGCGCCTTGACCAGCATCCACCCCGTGAGTCCGAGCCCCGCGGGCGTCGACGAACGCTTCCCGCCTCTCTCGAGTTCGGAGATCGCAGCATCCGCGAGAGGCGCCATCGCATCGGCCGTCAGGATCAGATGCTCAAGCGACTCGGCCACACTCCAGGCTTCTTTCCGGGGCCGGTTCATCAGCGCCTCGGCGCTCTGGCCGGAGACGAGCGCGCGCGCCCGCGTTGTGGTGTCCGAAAGCTCCGCGAGAAGCCGCTGCGCCTGCTCGGGTGTCATCAAGCCGGGAGCATAAAGGCGCGCGGGGGCGGGATCGAAGCCGCCGGCAACTGAAAAGTGAGAGTCTGACCCGAGGCTCAGGCGCCCGAACGTTCACCGGGAGCCGCCGACCAGACTTGACGGTGAGCGAAGCGAGCCGCGCTGCGGATGATCACGCCGAAGGCGGGATCAGAGCGCAGCCACTGAAAAGTGAGAGTCTGACCCGAGGCTCAGGCGCCTGAAGGGCGCCTGGAGCCGACGGTCAGACTTGAACTGACGACCTGCTGATTACGAATCAGCTGCTCTGCCAACTGAGCTACGTCGGCGCTCGAAACGCCCCGAGAAGCAGATACGCTCCTCTCGCGGGACCGGGATCGTACCATGACCTTCCGGCTCTCCGAGGCCCCCCGATATCGTTCTCCTGGAAGGAACATTGATGACAAGCGAAACAAGCAGCGAGATAGTGGCGTGCCCGGGTTGCGGGGGAGCGAACCGCGTGGTGCGCGAGCGCGTTCAACAGGGGCACAACCCCGTTTGCGGGCATTGCCACACGGGCCTCGCGATAGACGCGGCGCCGGTGACGGTCACGGACGGAAACTTCGCAACCGAAGTACTCGCCTTTCCAAGGCCCGTGGTGCTCGACCTCTGGGCGCCCTGGTGCGCTCCGTGCCGGATGATCGCGCCTGCGCTCGAAGAGGTGGCTCTCGAGAGGATGGGTCGTGTCCGCATCGCGAAGCTCAACGTGGACGAGAATCCGCGGACCCAGGCCTCGCTCAACGTCTCCGGCATCCCGACGCTCGTGATGTTCAAGGGCGGCCGAGAAGTGGATCGCATGGTGGGCGCTCTACCACCCGCGCAACTGCGGCGCTGGATCGATCAGTTCGCACCCGCGGACCAGGCGTGATGAAGGCGGAGGGGGGTCTCGCCCCGAGCAAGCGAACGCTGCTCATCGGGATCGTCGCGGCCCTCGCGGGGGCCCTCGGCCTCGCCCTGCTGGGAATCGCCTTCCTTCTCGGCCGCCTTTCTGCCCAGGTCGACCAGAGTGCTACGTCTCCCGTCGCGGTCTTGCGTCCCGAAGCAAGCGCCGCCACCTCTCCCTCCGTCGACGACCCGGTCACGGTCCAGGAGGATGCGAGTCCCCCGGCCACGCTGAACTCCGAGGATTCTCTGCCTTGGGGCGATCGGGCCCAGGGTGTGACTCCGGTTGCGCCCACACCGGGTGCAACCCCTCAAGCACCCGCGCCTCCGGAGCGGGCCCGCGTCGTGGCCTACTTTCAGGAGGTGGATCGGCTGGAGGACATGGGAGCAGGCGACCCACAGGAGTTCGCAAAGTCCCTGATGGAATCCATGACCTCGGGCGACTTCTCCGCTTTCGATGCCCTGCTCGCGAAAGCGCGCGCGCAGCGGGACCGACTGCGGACCCTCGCACCCCCATCTGCCTGCGTTCAGCACCACCGCCGCGCGGCGGCGCTCGCAAGCGATTCCGTCTCCCTGATGGAGAAGCTAAAGGCCGGGCTGATAAAGGGCGACGCCACCGCCCTCATGTCCATGGCCACCGAGGGCCGCGCGCTCGAAACTCGCGCGGAGGAGCTCCGCTCGCTGAGCGCCACGATCAGGCGACAGGCCGGGCTCTAGGCTTCGACTCCCGATCGAGCAGCGCGCGCTTGCGCTCGCTCCCCCACCGATACCCGGAGAGAGAGCCGTCGGCGCGCACGACGCGATGGCAGGGCACCGCCACCGCGACCGCATTCGCGGCGCAGGCCTGAGCCACCGCCCGGGCACTGCCCGGCGCCCCGATGCGCGCGCCGATTTCGGCGTAGCTCGCGGTGGAGCCCGCGCGGATGTCCCGAAGCGCCGTCCACACACGGCGCTGGAACGCGGTTCCCTGAAGGTCGAGAGGCAGTTCGAGGCCCTGGCCCGGCGCTTCGACGAAACGGATCACGGCCCGGACCACGCGATTGAAGTCGCGATCCCCCTGGCGGATATCCGCGCGCGGGAAGCGGCGTCGCAGATCGGCCTCGAGCATGTCTCGGGCGTCGCCGAAGAGGATGGCGCAGACGCCCTTGTCGGTCGCGGCGACGAGAAGCAGCCCGAGGGAGCACGCGTCGATGGCAAAACGCAGCGTCGTATCGGGGGCGCCCGAGCGGAACGCGCGCGGCTTCATCCCCAGCATGCGTCCCGCCGATTCGTAGAACCGGCTGCTGGAATTGAAACCCGCGGCGTACAGCGCGCCGGTGACGGTGGGCTCGACCTGAAGCGCCTCGCGGAGCCGCCCCGCGCGATGCTCGCTCGCCCAGGCCTTGGGCGAAAGACCCGTGACCTTCCGGAAGACGCGCTGAAAATGGAAGCGGCTCATCGAAACGGCGGCCGCGATCGCATCGAGATCGAGGGCCTCATCGTCCGCTTCGAGGAGACGGCAGGCCCGCGCCACGGCGGCGGCGTGGCGGCTCGCGAGCGAGCCCTCCGCAGGCCGACAGCGGCGGCAGGGCCGAAAGCCCGCGGCCTCCGCGGCGGCGATCGAATCGTGGAAGCGGACGTTCTCGCGACGCGGCAGTCTTGCCGCACACGAAGGCCGACAGAAGACACGCGTGGTCTTGACCGAGTACCAGAAGCCGCCATCGGCGCGCGGATCGCGCTTCACGACCGCGGTCCATCGCTCCACATCCGTCGGCACGGCGCTTTGCGCGCGGCTCGCAGGCTTGCCTTGGCGCTCTCGGGTCACTTCGATGATTTCCGTATCCATGACGCGACTCTAGGCAGAGCGCTCGCGTCGGAAACTCCGTTTCTTGCTTTCGAATCGAGTCTTGGGACGATCATCGCGCTCGACGAAAGGTGAGGTTGATCCGGCAGCGCCCGGTCGCCGCATGCTCGCCATCCTTGAGCGGCGCGATCCCATGGAAGGCCATCCGCGACGGGCCGCCCCACACCGCGACATCGCCATGGAAGACAGGAAAGCGCAGGGGACGGATCGAACGTTCGAGCCCGCCGAAGAGAAACGTCGCGGGTAGCCCGAGCGATACGGACACGATAGGCGCGCGGAGGTTCCGCTCGTCGCGGTCCTGATGCAGAGTGAGACGCGATCCCGGTTCATAGCGGTTCACAAGGCACACGTCGTTCTCGAAGGGCGCATAGCCCGCGGTTGCGGCCGCGCGGGTTGCGAGGTCGAGGAAGACGGCCGGCAATCGCGGCCAGGGCATCTCGCTCTGGGGATCGCGCGGGTCGTAGCGATAGCCGCGCGGGTCGGAGACCCATCCGAAGGAGCCGCAGTTGGTCATCGCCACGGACATGCGATGACCACCCGGGGTGATCATGTGACGGAACGGCGCCGCTGCCGCCACTTCGGCGACGGCCGCGAGCAGCGCGGGCGCCACATCGAGCGCGAATCCCCGCAGCAGGACGGCGCCTTCCGCGAGCGGCTCAAACGAAGGAGCCGGGGGCTGAGGGTCGTCGAAGAGACTGAAGGTCGCGCCCGGACCTCGCATTCGGCCGACCTGACTCAGGACTTCGAAGGCTCGGCCTTCGGCGCCCCGGCATGGAAGTAGGTGTCGGTCCCGTCGAGCCAGTCGTGCCGGATGGGGCTGAAGAGATCGACTTCGACCGTGTGCTCCACCGCGGTGGCTTCGTGCTCGACCCACGATGGAATCACGAGCACCTCGCCCGGACCGACGAGGATCTCCTCCCCGTTGATCAGGAATCGCAGCTGACCCTCGAACACCCAGGTGATCTGCTCCGCTTCGTGCGAGTGCTTGGGCACGTAGGCGTCCTTCTGCAGCGTAATCATGCCCGCCATGGCGTTCTTGCCCGTGATGAGCTGGCGCGCGATCACGGGTGTCACGTTCTCTTTGGGCACGTCGGACCAGCGGAACTTGCGGGGGGCGTTGGATGACATTCGCGAATCGTACCCGAGGCCCTTGGAGGGGAGACGCGCGGCACCTGAGAATCGGAGCGTGAACACTCTGCGCGACGATGGGACACCGCGGCCGATCCTCATCGCGGGCGACCCGCGCCTGCGAGAACGGTCGGTCGAAGTGGCCTGGATCGACGACGCGCTGATGGATGAGGCTTCAGCCTTGTGCGCCACCCTGCGCGCATTCCGCGAGCGCGCCGGCTTCGGCCGCGCGATCTCCGCGATCCAGATCGGGATCGCGAAGCGGCTCATCGGCATGAATCTCGGCGGCGGCCCCTTCATCC
>Ga0075163_10012845_pt1 | contig 10899 bp, 8 predicted proteins | sample JI1023141ADNA_FD_71478 | JGI IMG/M metagenome (GOLD analysis project Ga0075163, IMG submission 71478) | Wastewater effluent complex algal communities from Wisconsin, to seasonally profile nutrient transformation and Carbon sequestration -... | ecosystem: Engineered > WWTP > Effluent > Algae...
GGAGAGGCTGCGCGCCGCGATCCGCCCTGCCAGTCGAAGAAGAAGCGGTCGATCCCGACGCGGCTGGCGATCAGGGCTGCTTCGATCGACTGGACCAGTGCACTGTCGTTCTCGGCTCCCTTGGGCGCGACGCCCAGCCTCCACAGCATCCGCCGGACGAGCGCCGCGCGATAAAGATCGGCAAAGCGATTGAGTGCTTCAACAAGGGCCTCCTGATCCGCAATCCGCGACAGGGCGATGGCCAGCTGGACAACGTCCCAATGGATGGCCTCGGCCTGCCGACCAAAGGCGTAAAGTCCGGCTTCATCGAAATAGGCGGCAGTGAAGCCGGGATCGAACACCTGCGCAAAGCGCCAGGGGCCGTAATCGAAACTTTCACCGGAAATGTTGATATTGTCGCTGTTGAGCACCCCGTGGACAAAGCCTGCGACCATATAGGATGCGGCCAGGTCCGCCGTCCGCTCTGTTACATGCGAGAGGAGCCGAACCGGGGCATCGTCACCGCCCGGCGCGTCATAATAGTGCGCAAGGGCATAATCGGTCAGCCGCGCCAGATTGGCGTCATCGCCCAATGTCGCCAGCCGCTGGAAACTGCCAATCCTTATATGGCCGTGGCTCAGCCGGAAGAGGACCGCGGAACGCGTCGGCGAAGGCTCATCCCCCCGGTGCAAGGCTTCGCCCGTTTCGATCACGGAGAAGGTCTTCGACGTGTTGACGCCCAAGGCTTCGAGCATCTCTGTCGCGAGGATTTCGCGCACGGCGCCCTTGAGCGTCAGCCGCCCGTCGCCAAAGCGGGACCAGGGCGTCTGGCCCGATCCCTTGGTGCCAAGGTCAAGCAGGCGACCGTCCCCGTCGCACAATTGCGCGAACAGGAAGCCGCGTCCATCTCCGATTTCGGGGTTGTAGTTGCGAAACTGATGGCCGTGGTATCGCAGGGCCAAGGGTGTTTCGAGCGAGCCGGGAAGGGGCGCAAACCGGCCGAAATGGGAGGCCCATTGCGCATCGTCAAGCGCTGAAAGGCCGACCGTCTCCGCCCAGCGATCATTGCGAAATCGTACTTTCGTTTCGGGAAATTCGGCACCTGTCACAGGATCGCCGATAAAGTCGGCTATTTCCAGAATGTCGCGGGCGGGGCGCAGGATGCCGGGTTGCGGAGTTCGAATCATGGAGCGATATGGAAGCGATGGCAGCACAGACGCAATATGAAGATGGCTATTGGTGGTCCAAGGACGGCTTGCGCCTCCATTATCGCGACTATCCGGGTCGCGCGGACAGGCCGCCCATTCTCTGCATACCGGGCCTTACCCGCAACGCCCGCGATTTCGCTCATGTTGCGGAACGCCTTGCGGGCGACTGGCGTCTGATCTGTGTCGACATGCGGGGACGGGGTGAAAGCGGCTATTCCAAATTGCCGATGAGCTATGGGCCTTTGACCTATCTGCAGGATCTGGAGGATCTGCTCGACACGCTGGGGATCGAACACTTTGTCAGCTTCGGAACCTCGCTTGGCGGGCTGATGACGATGATGCTGGCCGCGCACCGCACGGGGCGCATTGCCGGAGCACTGCTCAATGACATCGGCCCGGTCATCGAGGACGCAGGACTTGAGCGGATTCGCGGATTTGTGGGCAAGTCGGGAAGCTGGCCAAGCTGGATGCACGCAGCCCGGGCGACTGCAAATACCCTGGGCGCGGCGCATCCCGACTATGATCTTTCGCGATGGATCAGCCTGTCGAAACGGCTCAACCGCCTGACGGCACAGGGCCGGATCGTGCCCGACTATGATTCACGGATTGCGGAACCCATGCGGCATCCGGCGGAAGCCATGGACCTTTGGCCCGCATTTGATGCGCTTCGGGGCGTTCCTGTCCAGATCCTGCGAGGAGAAGTGTCGGATATCCTGTCGGCAAGCACGGCAGCGGCAATGATCAAGCGCCTCCCGAAGGCTCGGCTCGCCGTTGTGCCGCGGACAGGGCATCCGCCGGAGCTTGATGAGCCGCAATCAATCGCCGCAATCGATGCATTGCTGGCCGAAGTTTCGCGGCAGGCATAGAGCCGAAAAAACAGAAGCATTTCCGGCGGCCATGATTATATGGGTGAATTCGGGGCTTAAGCAGGAGTGGGGATGTTCAAGGGTTTGAAGCCGATTGTCTATGGCGGCCGCGAAGTCTGGCCGCTGATCGAAGGCGGAAAGGGCGTTTCGGCAACGAACCACGCAAGTGCGGGCGCTTGGGCGGCGGCGGGCGGCATCGGCACTGTGTCTGCGGTGAACGCCGACAGTTATGATCCGACAGGCAAGATCATCCCGCAAGTCTATGCAAGCCGGACACGGCGCGAACGGCATGACGAACTGATCCAATATGGTATCGATGGCGGTGTTGCTCAGGTCCAGCGCGCCTGGGAACTTTCGGGGGGCGCAGGCGCGATCAACATCAACGTCCTTTGGGAAATGGGTGGTGCCCAGCAGATCCTCCACGGGATCCTTGAAAGGACGAAGGGCATGGTCTCCGGTGTGACGTGTGGGGCAGGGATGCCCTACAAGCTGTCCGAGATCGCCTCCTCCTACGGCGTTTCCTATCTGCCGATCATCAGCTCGGCCCGCGCCTTTCGTGCGCTCTGGAAGCGCGCCTATTCCAAAGCAGCCGAATTCCTTTCGGCTGTGGTCTATGAAGATCCCTGGTTGGCGGGCGGGCACAATGGCCTGTCAAATGCCGAAGATCCCTTGAGGCCGGAAGATCCCTATCCCCGGGTCAAAGCACTGCGGGAAACAATGCGCGAAGGCGGCATTCCAGACGAAACGCCGATCGTGATGGCCGGCGGTGTCTGGAACCTCAAGGAATGGGAAAACTGGATCGACAATCCCGAACTCGGCCAGATTGCCTTCCAGTTCGGCACGCGTCCGCTGCTGACCCAGGAAAGCCCGATCCCGCAAGGCTGGAAAGACCGGCTGATGACTCTGGAGGAGGGCGATGTCCTGCTTCACAAATTTTCCCCGACCGGCTTTTACTCTAGCGCGGTGCGCAATCCTTTCCTGAGAAGTCTCGAGGCGCGGTCGGAACGCCAAATACCCTATTCGGGCGAACAGGCGGGTGATCATACGCACCAGCTCGATATTGCTGTGAAGGGGAAGAATTTCTGGGTGACGCGGGGAGACTTGCTCCGCGCGCGGGAATGGTTTGGCCAGGGCTATACGGCCGCCCTCAAGACGCCGGATAACACTCTGGTCTTCGTGACGACTGCAGAGCGTGATGTGATCCGAAAGGATCAGACCGATTGCATGGGCTGCCTTTCGCATTGCGGCTTTTCATCATGGAAGGACCATGATGACTATTCGACCGGCTATCTGGCGGACCCGCGCAGTTTCTGCATCCAGAAGACGCTGCAGGACATCGCCCATGGTGGCGATACAGAGCAGAATCTGATGTTCGCCGGCCATGCGGCCTTCCGCTTCAAGAAGGATCCCTTCTATTCGAACGGATTCGTGCCGACGGTGAAACAATTGGTGGACCGGATCCTGACGGGGGATTGAGGGTCGATTGACGCATCGACCTCAATCAGTTTGCCGCAGTCCGCCCTGTCACCAATGGCCCTTCAGGCGGTGCGGGAAACTCCAGCGGGGCTATGTTCGCACCGGGTGATCCGCTCGTGACGGCATCATAGAGCGCGGTCCCGACCGGACTGTAAGTGATCGCTTCGGTCAGGATCAACGATCCGATCATCACGCCGATGCCCCATTTCCATGCCGGATGAACAGCGCCCGTGCGCCGCAGGTCCGCCCACATTCCAACCAGCGGGAAGATCATGACGGCAGCAAATGTCGCTTCAAAGGCGAGGGGCTTGAGCAACGGCATCGGGAGCAGCCGACCAAATGCCGGGCCAAGCAGGAGCGACATTCCACAATATTGCAAGCGACGATGCCAATCGGTTCGGCGACGCAGCCGGATTGCCGCAATCACCAGTCCCATGAACGCAATCAAGGTGAGGGGATCAAAGACGAGAAAATGCAGCGGTCTGAAGAAGAAGGGCACCTGTCCGCGGCGGGCCATTGCAACTGTTACCATGCACCCAATGACCAGCATTGCAAAGATCCAGCCAGCACCAATCCAGCCGAGCCGTTTATGGAGCGCGGAATTGCCTTTGGCCGCAAAGACGTTCTGCAGCACGTAAAGCGTCACCCAGCCCATGAAGACCAACGCATGGGCATGCACAAGTGGCGGTGCGGCAAACGACGATCGGCCCATTGCCAGTTGTAGTGAAAAACCTGCCGCAACGGTGAATGCCATGCCAAATGCCGCAAACATGAAAAAGCGGGTATCGTCTGCTGCTGGAGTGAGACGCGTCTCGGCAAGTGTGGCCATGTTAGCTTCTCTCCCTCAAAGAAGTGCAGCCAAGAGTATACCGCCCCCAAGCCAAGTCTTCAATCGCTGGCATCTCGCGGCAGAGCATGGTGGCAAGCGGGCCCGGACAACCAGAGACAGCGCATAGCGCCGCAGCTGCCAATTCAGGCGCGATTCCAGAATGGCCGCCAAATCGCTGCTTGCGAGGGCCTTTGAAAATAAAGACTGCGGTCGGTGCTTTGAAGGGCGACATGTCCTTCGGGCTGATGTGAAACGGCACGTTCGAAGGCAGAGTCGCGGCCGGCAATCCAGTCGGAAAAACGGTCCGGGACGATGATGTCCGGCATGATCCAAGGCCGCTTGTCCTGCGGCGATGAATCGAACCATGGCAATGTCGAAATGATTGCGCTGATCCCGGTAGCTTCTCCGGCAAAGAGCGTTGCGTCCCCATAATGATTGGGCGCACCGCCAGTTGGCGTGCCGACGAAGATTGCGAGCGTTTCGCGTTCGAGCCTGTTGGCAAGGTTCTGAGCAGCGGAGAATGTTTGCGGGCCAATCAGGAGGTAGAGACCTCCCCAGCGATTGAAACGTGACGCACCAATGATCTTGCGCATTGGCTCTCCAAGAAGGTTGTTGCCACCGCCATTGCGCCGCAAATCGATGATGAGCCGGTCAGTTTCAGAATGATCGAATGCTGAAACCATTTCGCGCGTCAGACGCTCGAAACTCATGCCTTCTGAATCGGCCATCTCGTCGATGCTGACGTAGATTGCACGCCGGTCAGCCAGCAACCGAACATAGTTGCCCCGGCCAGCAGCCCCGGCCCAATTCTCTCTATCGGTTTTAAGCCGCGCCACATCGACACGAGGCGGGTTATCCTTTCGGTCGGGGGCAAGCCTCACCGCTTGTCGTTGTCCATTCCTGAGGAGTGCAAAGGGGATTGGTGCGGCGGGATCGCCAATGGCACCGAGCCCTTGGAGCAGCGCCGGGCGGGAAAACGGCATTGCCGCCCATCGGTGAGCCCAAGCCAGATTGCCGGGCCATTCCCGCGCGACAGTCATGATCAAAGTGCTGGCGTCGGCATTGCCGACGCGGGCAATCTCGGCGCCAAGAATTGCCTGCCGGGAATCCGTTGCCGAAACGATGAACACTCCGTCATCGAAGGCGCGCGCACGAAATGGCAGGGTGAGCCCGAAGGGACCAGCCTTGAAAGTCTCTGGAACGCCGCCAGTGAATTCGAACGGCAATATCGTTGTGTGGCCATCACCGAACCAGGCCAGTGCGCGCCGCGCTTCCATAAAATACGAGCCATCGGTCAGCGTATCGGCAATCTGTTCAAGTCGGTTCCAGCGGACCTGCCAGTCCGGGTCCGATCGCGCCTCGCACGCCCGGGGATGGGTTTTTTCGGCAAAGAGCCGAAGGGATCGGATCTCCGCACCGCGCGGCATCTTGGGAGTCGGCACTGCAAGGGCGCGGCGCGCTACAGACGCGGACATGGTGCCGATCATGAGATGCCCGAGGCGACGGCGCGAAATAGCTGTCATGTCCGGGAAGGTCCTTTCTGGGAGGCGACGATCCTGAGCGCTTTTTGCGCGTGGGGCAATTTAGGCCAAAGGCGCTGGCAGAAATCCTGCCCCCGTTTGTCGAAACCGCGCCTCAGAATATTCCCAAGGCGAGGCCAGCACCAAGGCTGGTCCCCAATTCTAGGCAGCGGGTCAGATCGGCGGGAGCAATCGTCTTAGGCGCCAGGATGGCCTCCGCCGTCTGCGCATGAGTGCACACGATCAACGGCTCTGCGACAGGTTTCAGCCGCCAACCGGTTGCGATCCGTGCGATCTGGCGGGCAGCGCCTTCCCCATCCGATCCGGCGCATATCATCGTCCCAAAGGGCCTGCCGTCGATCCGCCCGAGGACGGGATAATAACTCCTGTCGAAGAAATCCTTCATCGTTCCCGCCATGCTCGCCAGATTCTCCGGGCAGGCGAATAGGTAGCCATCGGCGGCAAGGAGGTCGTCCGGCCCAGCATCTTCCGCATGCAACAATGTCACTGCGATTTCGCTTGATGCCCCAGCCGCCGCAGCTCGCGCCATCTGCTCACTCCCGCCGGTTCGCGAGTGCCAGATGATGAGGAGCCCTGCCACCGTTATCCCATGAACCCGAACAAATGCCCGGCGACCTTGCGCATCTGGATTTCTTCCGCGCCTTCGGTGATCCGATACCGCCGGTGATGCCGGTAGATATGTTCGAAGGGCTTGTGTCGCGAATAGCCCATGCCGCCGTGGACCTGCATGGCAAAATCGGCGGCGTTGCAGACCAGGCGGTTCGCCTTATAGTTGCACATGCTGACCTTGTCGGACAGCCTGATCGCGACTTCGGGCTTGGTCATCGTGTCCATTTCAGCGGCTGTCTTGAGGATCAGCAGGCGCAGCATTTCCGCGTCAGTCGCAAGTTCGACAAGCGGAAACTGGATCGCCTGGTTTACGGCCAGAGCCTTGCCGAAGGGTTTGCGTTCGCGCGCATATTTGACTGCTTCGTCGATGCAATATTGTGCCGCGCCAAGCGAACTCGCGGCTTGGCGGATACGGTTTTCGTGGACGAAATGCTGCGCAACGGCAAGGCCTTCGTCCAGCTTCCCAAGGATCGCGCTCTCCGGGACCCAGACATTGGTGTATTTCACCTTGGGATGGTCGGTCGGCATGTTGAACGTCCACATATATTCGCCGATTTCGAATCCCGGTGCGTCGGTAGGTACGACAAAGCAAGTGATGCCGCGTGCCTTGCCATCCTCTCCATTGGTGCGGGCGAACGTCATGACATGGCTCGTGTAGGGGAGGCCCGTGGTCCACATCTTGTTGCCATTGATGAGGTAGCCGGCAACGCCGTCGCGCACTTCGGGAACGGCGCGCGTGTCCATATGGGTCGCGTCCGAACCGTGATGCTCTTCGGTCAGCCCGAAGCTCCAGCCCATCTTGCCTGCAAGCATCTGCGGAATGAAATCGCGCTTCTGCTGCTCCGTCCCGAAATCGCGCAGCATCAGGACCTGAACCAGATTGCCGACGATCGAGCTTTCATTCTGCAGATCGTTGTGGAGCCCCAGGCCCTTCTTTGCGAGGTGATAGCGGATCGCCGCCATTGCCAGATTGGATCCGTCCTTCCCGCCGAATTCGGTCGGAATGGCAAAGCGATAGTGTCCAGCCTTGTCCGCCACAGCTCGCATTTCAGCGAGCAGCGCCCACCAGTCGGCACGGGGATGTCCATCATTGTCCCAGTCCGTGCGCGCGTTTTCACGACGATGATCGAAGAAGCGGATATTGTCGTCGCGTTGTTCGATCGGCTTGATCTCGCGCTCGATGAACGCGTCGAGTTCAGACAGATAGGCCGTGATTTCGGCAGGAAGTTCGAACATCATTGCTTATGGACTCCATTTTCTGGTGGCAGCGGCGAGCGCTGAATATTTGGGCTGGTCGGCAGCCAATTTTGCGAGAGATGATTTCTTGAGTCGAGCCAACAGGCCCGGTGTTGCCAGCGTCAGGCGTCCGGCAAGTAAATCGTCGGAAAGGGATTTGTCATGGATTGCCGCGGGGTTGGCTGCATCGCGGCCGAGCATTCCCAATGCGTTCAGGGCAACGGCCGCCATGAAGCGATCCCGCCCTTCGGCCTTGGGTTTGACGTCCTTTTCCAGCCAATCCGAGAGGGCTTCAAGCATTTCGACAGTGCTTGGCTCGCCCTGCCGCCTCGGCTCCGCGGGCTGATCCAGACGAATGGGCAGCCTTTGCGTTTCGGGCGCATCGTCCTCCAGCAGCATCAGCAGATCGACTTCGGTTTCAGAGACACGTCTGCCGATCACGGCACGCTCCAGCGTCTTGTCCAGCCCTGTTCGCCAAATGTCAGCCATTTGAAGGCAGCACATACCCCACCAGAGTGTCGAATAGATCAGCCAGAAGCGAAACCGGTCCGGCTCAACAGAAAATCCGCTCTCAGCCTCATAGGCTGTCCAGAAGTGCGACACGTCGCCAACGCCAAAAGCAGGCCGGTCGATATGGCCGAAGCGCCAGCTGTTGATGCAGCCAAAGGCCAGGTCCTGATGCCTGTCGCCAAGGTGGCAAAGCTCCCAGTCAAGCACTGCGGCCAACCCGTCCGCATTGGCCATCAGATTGCCGATCCGGAAGTCACCATGAAGAAAAGTGGCTGGAACAGGATCGGGAACGTGATCCTCCAGCCATTTTATCGCCAGCGCAAGGACAGGACGATCACCGCCGTAACTTGCAAAGCGCGTCTTCAAGTCCTGAACCATCGTCACTGCGTCCGCTGATGGCAGATGCTGAAACTCGCTGACTGGAATTGTGTGGATCCGGGCCAGTTCGCGGGCAATATCAGCGAGCAATGCAGCCGGAGGGTCGCTGAGGATCCGGGCAGGGCTCACGTCTGCCTCGATCCGCCGCATGACATAGCCGCTGCCAAGCCTGTCGTCAGGCACAAGTTCGCCGACCACTTCGGGTGCCGATACGCCTGCCCTGCGCGCGGCGCGGACAATGGCGGCCTCAACATCATGGCCGAACGGGCGACCGTCCATCATTTCGGCAGAGGGCGCCCGTCTCAGGACATAGCCACCGCCGCCCCAATCGAACGACCAGCTTTCCATGTTTGCGCCGCCAGAGAGGCGGCCGAGATGTTCAATAGGCAGCGCGATGCCGCCGGCCATCCGGGCGAGGGCCTGTGCAAGCAGTGTCGGATCGAGACTCACGATTGTCCTGATAAGCATCAGGCAGCATTAGGCAATCCCGACGGATTTCCGCTCTAGAGGCAGGCCTCGAGCAGGGGCTGGTCAAAGCCGTATTGCTTGGCCTTGTCGAGCGTGTAGGGCCGCAGTCCCATGGAGCGGTACTCGCCCACGATCTTGCCGTTCTCGTCTTCCGAAATATATTCGAACTTGAAGAGTTCCTGCGTGACGATCACGGGGCCTTCCATGCCGATCACTTCGGTGATGTTGGTGACGCGGCGTGATCCGTCGCGCAGGCGTTTGACCTGAACGATCAGATCGACCGAGTCCGCAATCTGGCGGGAGATGGCTTCCTTTGGCACCTTGATGTCCGACATCATGACCATGTTTTCCATACGGCCCAGCGCTTCGCGCGGGCTGTTGGAGTGGAGCGTACACATTGAGCCGTCATGGCCGGTGTTCATCGCGGCGAGGAGGTCGAAACATTCCGACCCGCGAATTTCGCCGAGGATGATGCGGTCAGGACGCATACGCAGCGCGTTCACCACAAGGTCGCGGATCGTGATTGCGCCCTGGCCTTCAAGGTTTGCGGGACGGGTTTCAAGCGGCAACCAATGTGGCTGTTGCAGGCGGAGTTCGGCGGCGTCTTCGATCGTCAGCACGCGCTCACCGGGATCGATCATCTTCGAGAGCGCGTTGAGCATCGTTGTCTTGCCCGATCCCGTGCCGCCCGAAATGACGACGTTGAAACGGCAGGCCCCGGCGATTTTCAGCGTCGTCGCCATTTTCTCCGACATCGAGCCGCCCTTCGCCATCATGTCGAGCGTAATTGGCTTGGCGGAGAATTTACGGATTGAGATGGCCGTGCCGCGGAGCGAAAGCGGCGGCACAATCACGTTTACGCGAGAACCGTCCTTCAAACGGGCGTCGGCCAGCGGCGTGGTCTGGTCGACGCGGCGGCCGACCTGGTTCACGATGCGCTGTGCGATCTGGAACAGGTGCGCCTCGTCCCGGAACTGGATCGGCGCGATCTCGAGCTTGCCCTTCTTTTCGATATAGGTCTGCTCGGGGCCGTTGACCATGATGTCGGAGATCAGTGGATCGTTCAACAGCTCTTCGAGCGGGCCAAGGCCCAGCAGTTCGTCGACCAGCACTTTTTCAAGCGCGAACTGTTCGCGCCGGTTGAGCGTCAGCTTCAGCTCGGCCAGCACTTCGCCGATGATCGGACGGAACTCTTCGGCCAGCTCGTCCTTCGACAGAGTCGCAGCAGCTTCCGGATCGATGCGCTCGAGCAGCCGCGGGAGAACCTGTTCCTTGATCTTGTGTACGGAAGCCTCGAAGCCTTCGGCTTTTTGCTGCGGGGCATCCACGGCGTTTTCGCGCTCGCTCAGCCGCTGCATGGCCGTCAGCTTTTCGCCGACTGGAACCGGAATGTCTTCATCGGGCGGAAGTTGGGCGGAACCGATCGGAGGAAATTGGGAGCCGCCATTTGCCAGATCGTCCGGACGCTGCGGGGCGGAGCTTCCCCCCTGCATCGGACGCGCGACGCCGAAGGTCGGGCGATTGCCGCCCGGCCCACTGGGCCCATTGCGTCGTCCAAAAGCACTCATGTCTTACCCTCGCCCTGCTTCAGGGCCACTGCACAGCCCGTTAAACCTCAGGGTGAATAGGCGGTAAACTTTGACAAATGCCTAATGGGTGAAGATCAGTCGAGATTGGGCCGGAGCCAGCGCGAGGCTTCCTCGACGTTGATCCCGCGCCGGACAGCATAATCATCGCGCTGGTCGGCGCCTATACGGGCGACACCGAAATATTCGGCTTGCGGGTGGGCAAAGTAGAAG
>Ga0075163_10012847_pt1 | contig 10896 bp, 5 predicted proteins | sample JI1023141ADNA_FD_71478 | JGI IMG/M metagenome (GOLD analysis project Ga0075163, IMG submission 71478) | Wastewater effluent complex algal communities from Wisconsin, to seasonally profile nutrient transformation and Carbon sequestration -... | ecosystem: Engineered > WWTP > Effluent > Algae...
TAATTTGATAAGTCTGACCAATCATAAATAAAGTACGATATTCTCTATAGTACATCAAAGTAAGTAGAATTTGATCTTCAACAATGAGTGTGGGTGGACGACCAGGATATTTGCGAGTAGAAAGTTCAGTCTTTACACACTCTACCATAGTGTTAAAGATATCATAATTAACGCCTGTTGCACGAACAAATAAGGGTTCAGAGATATTTTTAATATCAGACCAATACATAAAGAAGATACAACTATTTTTTAATCGTTCTAAAAACAATAAAATAACCACGAAATTATGCACAATTTAATTAATAATTCCGAATTGTTAAAATATATTTCGCAAGAGGTCTAATACCAATTCTTGGTCGTCTGAAATTACAAAATTTAAGAATGAATCAGGCCGAGACGGAACTTCCCTTTATAATCTTGAGCCTGGCACAAAATATGAGGTTCGTATTTGCTATTATAATGGATCACTCGAATGTGAATGTGTTACCAAAATTGTAGAAACTAAAACAAATATTTGTGTACCACCAGCAGACCTACCTGGTAACTATACGTATGATTGGGAATGTTTACCTAATGGTTTGGTAAAAATAAATTTTAGAATTCATGTAACGATGCCTGATATTTATCAAATTCGATTTATGTATCGAAAATCATGTTTATCTGGTAACAATCCTTGGAATTATGTAACAATGACAGGAACACCATATTTATTAGATCAACAAACGGTTTCAACTTATGTAACTCGGGGATGTTATGAATTTGGATATAGCTATGTAAAATGTAGTAATGGTTATTATGCAAACCAAAAAGTATATTGCGCTATTCCTCAAGATTTAAATTGCACAAGTGCGAGATTTAGAGGTGGTGCTGGTGGTGAAGAGGATAGTTTAAGTGTTTCCATAACTGATTCTACTTTATTTTCATCGTGTGGCGAAGCTGGTAAAGTTACAGTTACATCTCACAACGATTACGCCAATATTACTTGGAAGCCAGTAATTGGAGCAACTGGTTATAGAATTATCTGGAAAGATTCTACTCTATTTTCTAATGATTCTGTCTCAAATTTCTATAATCAGGCATTAGTATTTGATCAGGATAGTTCCTATACTTTATATGGACTTGATCCATGTAAAACGTATGAATTAGCAGTGATTACCATTTGTAGTGATACGTTAGAATCATTATGGCGTTACAGCACGTTTTTCAAGGCAAATTCAAGTTGTGATGCACCGACCTTTGTAACTTCTGTAAACGTTTTGGACGAAAGTGCCAAAATAGTATGGGGTAGTGTATTGGGAGCTAATGAATACAAAGTTCGCTATCGACAAATTGGTTTGGGTGCTGGTGGTAGTTGGACAGAAATTTCTTCTCCTATCAACGAAGCAGAGATATTAGGTTTAATACCAAATAGTGATTATGAAGTGGAAGTTAGAACTTTGTGTTGTAATGGAGACAGTTCTGCATACAGCGTTAGAGATACGTTCCATACTTTAACGATTGCTTGCCATAGCCCTTTAGTAATTGATATTATTACGGGAGTAGAGTCTGCAACTATTTTATGGAATTCTGTACCAACTGCCACATTCTATTCTATTTCTTGGCATGATGTTGATAGTTTAACAACTTTTACCAACAATGTTGAAGCATCAGATACCAGCTTTATCTTAACTGGTTTAGATCCATGTAAAGAATATGCAGTTTCCGTTGTATCAATCTGTAACGACACTTTGGCTTCATTAATAACAAATGAAAATATTGTGAGTACAAGAACTTGTTCTTCTCCAGAATCAACCTATACTTATGATTTATATACAACATCTGTAAAAGTTGCATGGAATGAAGTTGAAAAAGCCACAACCTATGAATTCATTTATCGTAGAGAAGGTGAAGTAAATTGGGATACCCTTACTGTTATCAATCCAAATGTTCATTTAACTACCTTGATTGGAAATAGCATCTATGAATATCAAGTTCGTTCGCTTTGCTGCGGTGATGTTTGGTCTAAGTATTCAGTTATAGACACTTTCTATACTCCTTATGATGATTGTGGTACTCCAATTATTCAAACTATTGTACCTCAGACAAATGAGGCAACCATTAGTTGGAAATCAGTACCATCCGCATCAGCATATCGAATTTCATGGAAACCAGTTGGTAATGATACAACGATAATTGTTGAAGATATTTTAGCTATGGATACTACGACAACCATAAGCGGGCTTAATCCGTGTATTGATTATGTAGTACACATTGAAACGATTTGTGATTCTATCGGCTCTTCACCAAGTAATGATGAAATAGTTAAACCAAATGCTTGTGGTAGTATTCCAGCCCCTTACATATTTGCAGTTCATACAAATGATATTCAATTATCATGGAATGGTACCCTTTATGAATTAGGTTATGAAGTAAGATATAGACAAGTAGGCCAAAACGTTTGGCAATCTCTAAACATAGATACTAATTTCGTATCTATACAAGGATTACAAGCAAACACAACTTATGAGTATGAAGTTAGGGCAATTTGTTGTGTAGGTGATACATCGGCTTATTCTACTACAGATACGATTACATTACCAGAGTTTAACTGTCAAGCACCATCACGAGTTGGAATACTTAATAGTCCTGAGTTCGATAATGTGTATGTTTATTGGGAAAGAGTACCTGCAGTTCAAGGTTATGAAATAACATGGTATGCTGATACACTGAATGCGCCAAGATTTACAACTTTTAAAAATGTAAATGAATATAATTCATTAGTAATTTATCCAGAAAGTAAATGTATAAACTACAAAGTTGAATTGACTGCCATTTGCACAAATGGGGATAGAACAACTACAGTAGATACTATTTTCAATAAACGAAAATGTACGCCAATTTCATTCCTTTCAGCAGTAAACATTACATTTAATTCAGCTCAACTGATATGGGATCAAATCGAAGGATCAACAAACTACATTGTACGCTACAAAGCAAACAGTATTTTTGATTCTGTTTGGACTGTTGCAAATAGTATAGGAAATACTTACGCTATGGATAGTTTAAAATCTTCAACAGTTTATGATGTTGAGGTTAGTTCCGTTAATTGCTTTGGAGATACTTGTTCATCAAAATTGTATAGCTTTATTACAAGAATTGATTGCAAAAGACCTACTACTCATATCTTTGTTGAGAACAATGGTATTAGGGTAAATTGGAGCACTTATTATGTAGCAAACACCTATTTTGTAAGTTGGCAGGCAGATACTTTAAATGCACCAATCTTCCAGGTAGGGGTAAATTCACCAGACACAACCTACTTAATTCAAAATTTAAATCCTTGTGTAAGCTATAAAGTAAGGTTAGATAATTTATGTTCATTGAGTGAATATCCAGAAGAAACTTACGTTACTTTGCCATCGGTTTCATGTGTTAATCCAACATTTGTTACTGTGAGTAATGTAACTTATAGTTCTTCAAAAGTTTCTTGGCAAAATGTAACTGGTGCTACAAACTATATCGTGAGCTATCGTTTGAAGAACACTAACATCTGGAATTCATTATCAACCCAATCTGATAGTATTGTACTTAACAGCCTTGCTCAATTTAGTGAGTATGAGGTTAAAGTCGCAAGCATCTGTTGTAACGGTGATACTTCTAATTTCAGTAGTGTAACGAATTTCAAAACAAGAGGTTGTTTAGATGTTGTTAATCTACGATTAAGCAATATCACAACGGGTAGCATATTTGTAAGTTGGGATAGATTTGAATTTGCAAACGGCTATCATCTTCAATATCGTAGAATTGGGGTTAATAACTGGCAAAATGTAAATCAAATCCAAGAACCCTATTATGATGTTACTGGCTTAGACCCAAACACTCAATATGAGTTTAGGGTAAGAACCATTTGTGATATTGGTTTCTCCAATTGGAGTACCAAAGATACAACCACTACCGATGTATGTAATGCACCAACGAACGTATTGGTTACAAGTGTAACAACCAGTAGTTTTGCCTTAACATGGGATGTACAACAAAATGCCGTTTCTTACGATATTCATTATCGTGTAATCGGTGTAAACGGTTGGAGAAACATTAGAAATATTGTAGCTAACACCCATAACATCACTGGATTACAACAGGATACAGATTATGAGTTCCAAGTATTGACCAACTGTACAGGAGGTGGAAACTCCGACTGGTCGGTTATGGATACTGTTATGACGTGTACTTGTGGTATTCCATTAACGCCAACATTCAGTGATATTGCGGCTACAAATCTAAAAGTAACTTGGAGACGTGTACATAATGCCACTACTTATGGACTACGTTATCGTCGAGTAGGAGTAAATTCTTGGACAACCATTAATAATTTGGTGGATACAACCAGAACAATTAGCAATTTGTTGCCTAATACTCTTTATGAGTTCTCGCTTAGAAGCGTATGTGGTTCAACGCATTCTATTTGGACGGTACCAGTTCAGGTTAGAACTTTAGAATGTTTGACACCTACAAATGCGCAGGAATCGAACATTTCGTTATATGGCTTTAGATATAATTGGGACGCAGTTCCAAATGCAGTAAGTTATCGTTTGAGGTACAAAGCAATTGGTGCTAATAATTGGCATACAGTTAGCAATATCAATACCCTTTACCGAGACATTACAAATCTGAATACACAAACTATGTATGAAGTTCAAGTTCAAACAGATTGTGGAAATCAAAATTCAGGCTGGTCTAATCTCGATACGGTTACAACTTTAAGTTGTGGAATTCCAACTAATACGTTTGAATCTAACGTTTTGGTTAATAGCTTTACATATAATTGGAATTCAGTTCCAAATGCAGTAAGCTATCGAGTAAGATATAGAGCAATTGGTGTAAATAATTGGCAAACAGTTAGCAACATCAATACTCTTTATAGAAACTTGACAAACCTTAATCCACAAACATCTTATGAGATACAAACTCAAACAGATTGTGGAAGTGAAAATTCAGGCTGGTCTAATCTTGATACGGTTACAACAATCCTTTGTGAATCACCGATCAATATTATTGCAAGTAGTGTTACCAATTCAGGATTTACACTTTCTTGGAATAATGTCATAGGTGCAACTGAATATCAAGTTCGCTACAAACGAAGCAACCAAAACAACTGGCAAACAATTAGCAATATTCTTCTTAATTCACGTCAATTAACAGGATTACAATCAACTACTAATTATCTATACGAGGTACGTAGTAATTGTAATGGAGATTGGTCAGCTTGGTCAAGTACTCAAAATGTAACAACACTGGGTATTCGTCAAAGTGGTGAAACAATTGTTGAGCAATTAAAAATTCAACTCTATCCAAACCCATCAAAAGGTGTATTCAATCTTCAAATAGAATCTGCTGAAATCAGAGACTTGAAAGTTACAATTTTTGATGTAGCAGGACGTTTAATTTTTGAAAATAATATTACTTTACGTGAGGGATTAAATGAATACCCTTATAACATTACTGGAATTAGTTCTGGTATGTACTTCTTAGAAGTTGGTGAAGGTGATACTATGAAAAGAATTAAATTAGTGATTGAATAGTCTAAAGATTAATCAATGAAAAAGCGGCAGTCTAAATTTAGATTGCCGCTTTTTTATATTTAAACTTCAGGTATTAACACCCAAATCTTTCACATACTTATACAATGTTGGCTTAGATATTTTGAGCATCTCACAGATTTGATTAACAGGTATTTCTTTTTTATTGTATAGGTCTATGGCAATTTTGATTTTATCAGCTTGGAGGGATTTAGGTCGTCCACCTTTTTTCCCTCTGGAGCGGGCAGCTGAAAGACCAGCCAAAGTTCGTTCTTTAATCAAGTTGCGCTCAAACTCAGCAAGTGCCGCAAATAAATGAAAAACTAATTTTCCCGTTGGGGTTGAGGTGTCAATTGTCTCATGGAGGCTTTGTAAAGCAATTCCTTCTTTCTCAAGGTAACTCATCCAGTCTATGAGATTTCTGAGAGAGCGGCCTAATCGGTCGAGCCGCCACACTACCAGTGTATCCCCTTTTCGTAAAACTTCTTTTACTTTTTCTAATTCTGGTCGAATGGTGGTTGCACCGCTAATTTGGTCTGAAAATATCTTTTCGCAACCAGCCGCTTTTAATGCGTCATTCTGTAAATCAAGATTTTGTTCGTGAGTAGAAATTCTTGCATAACCAATTTTCATATCATATCCATTAAAACCAATAAAAATGTAAAGATACTCATTACATTTGATATTATCTTTACATAGATTATTTTACTGAGTTTATTTCCATAAACAAGGGGTAAAATGGAGATAAAATAAGGTTGGTTTTGAGAGTAAAATAAACGAACGTTTGTTTTACTATACTGTTTAGAAACAACAAATTAGTAAATACTATGATTTTCATTTATAATCACATTGATTTCTATTTCTTTCCTATTAAAATCTGATTAGTTTCTATTTGATTCCAATTAATTACCAATTCCTACCTATTTGATTAACTATTAATTACCAATTAATTTCTGGTTAATTTCAGATTGATTACCAATTGATAACCATTTACGAACTCATTAATTACCTATTAACCCCTATTTTCTTACATAATGAATTGCATTAATTACCATTATTACAAGAATATCCAAGAATAAGCAAGAATATGACAGAATAAGCAATTTTAAGCAAGATTATGCTAAAGATATGACAAGATATGTTAGACCTATGTTAAATTAAGCTCTTTATTTGCAAGAATATGCTAATCATTTGCAAGAATATGTTAGAATAAGATAAAAATCAGAGAATTTGGCAAAAAAAATAGCTTTCAAAATGAAAATCTATTTTTTTTCAACTCCAAACTATAAATTCGATTTTATTTTTCCGAAAAAGAAGAGCTAAGTACTTACTTCGTAGCTTTTTATCTCATAAAAATAAATTTTTAAATATTACCATTAGCATCATTATCAATATAGAGGATATTTGTGTTTATTATTGACCAATAATTTCTAATTTTGTGCCTGAATAGAAGAAATGCAAGTATTAAATTAGTTACGAAATCTATATTTTGTAATCCAAAAATAACATCGAATGCCTAAAGTTTTTGCAATTATAAACCACAAAGGAGGAACAGGTAAAACAACAACTGCTATAAATTTAGCAAGTCAGTTTACTATAAAAGGTTTTAAAACTTTAGCTATTGATTTAGATAGCCAACGAAATCTCAGCATTGGATTTGGTATAAAAGAAACTCCTAATCACATAGGTACTTTACTATTAAATCAAACAAATTTTGAGCAAACGGTACAGAAGTCTAAATCTGGTATCTGGATTTTACCTTCAACTCGAAAATTACTTACATTTGAATATTTAATTGCAAACGAAGCTGAACGAGATTTTTTTCTAAAAGATATTATTCAAGATTCTGGAAATACTTTTGATTATGTCTTTATTGATTGTGCGCCATCATTAGGAGCATTATCGTTAAATGCTTTAGTTGCCGCAGATTACTACATTGTTCCTATGCAAGCCGAAAATTTTGCATTTATTGGACTTGATGCAATTTTAGAAATAACTTCAATGATTAAGAAAAGAACAAATCCTAATCTTAACGCAGGTGGAGTTTTATTAACTCGTTTCGATGGTAGAACTCAATTTGGTCATTCAATTATAAAAAAAATCAAAGAAGATAATAGACTAATTGACAAGTTATTTGAAACCACTATTAGACAAGATATTGCTTTAATGGAATGTACAGCCCTAAGTCAATCAATATTTGAATATTCCCCTAAAAGTAGGGGTGCTCAAGATTACGAAAAACTAACTGAAGAAATCATCTCTAAATTTCACGAAGAGTAACTTCCAAAATGTGTCCCAGTGGGACACATTTTGGGAATAATCAATTATATAATTTACATGAGTAAAAAGAATTTTACCAAATATGTGGGAAGCGGTGAAACTTCAATTGGAAATAATGATCAAATTTCTAACGAGGAAATTATAACAATTGAAAGTGAAATTAATATCCCACTTTCACTTCAAGAAGAAGAAGATTTATTTCACTATGAAAATATTATAGAAAAAGGATTAGAAACTTTTTTTGAAGTGGGAAAAGTACTCACTGAAATTAGAGATAAAAAGTTATATAGAAAAGACTATTCAACATTTGAAGACTATTGTATTAAACGATGGGGATTCCAAAGAAGAAAAGCATATAGACTTATAGAAGCGGCGGCGGTTCTCAAAAATGTTTCACATGGAACACAGATAATTTTTCTTCCCCAAAATGAAAGACAAGCTCGTGAATTAGCTCGTCTTCCTATTGAAAAACAACAAAAGGTATGGTTTGATCTTATCAGTGAAAATAGTTCGCCTCCAACGTCTAAAATGGTTGAAATGAAGGTAAAAGAATGCTTAGGAATATTACCAGTACCAATTAAAACAAAAGAATTATCTTCTAAAAACGCAGATAAATTAAAAATACAATTATCTGTTACTAATGAAAAATACCAGTTAATAAAGGAAGCCTCTGATATTTTACAAATAACAATAGAAGATTATGTATTAAAAGCTATTGATAAGTCTTTACTTTTAAATTCAGTAGATATCTAAAACATATTCTTTTCAACTACTTTTCAGTTTTATTTAAATTCCATTTCACCAGCCTGCAGTCAGCCTGCTTTTCCATTTCGTTACCCTGTATTCACCCTGCTTTTCCGTTTCATTAACCTTTCCTTAGCCTACATTAACGTTTCATCACCCTGCAATTCCCTGCAGCAGCCTGAATTTCCCTACATTTCCATTTCCTTAACCTTTCAAGACCTATTTTAGCTGTTATCATGTTGTTATCTGGTTGTTATTTAGTTGTTATCATGTTGAATTTAGATGATTTCACTTGTTATCTTGTTGAATTTTGGAATTTAATAGAAAAATTCAATACATTTGCAGACAAAATTTACAGACAAAAAAATGAAAATCACAGAACTATCCTTACAATCATCTAACGAAGCAGTAAACTCAATAATTAAAGAATCAGGTCTTAGGATTCAGGGCAAAGATGACAAAAAAGAAAATGAAAAATTGATAAAATTAGGAAGCGTTGTTGCACTAATTGGAAAAAATGGCTCAGGAAAAAGCAGATTCCTTAAAATTATTTCCGAAATTCTGGAAAATTCTACAATTAAGCAAATTGAAAATGTAATATGGTTAGAAAATGAAAGTGATAAATTAAATATATTAAGTAAAAATATTACGCTTACATCTTTGGATTTGAACAAAGTAAAACAGAAAACTGGTGTTCCTAAAGAGCAATTTAAAATATTAAGACCGATAATTGGTAGAGTTCTTTCTCATTTAAATGATTTTGATATAATTAAAAAATTATATGACTTTACAGAAATTGTGAATGAAATGGAGAATTTTGAATATAATTTTTCAGAAGCTGCGACTTCTGAAAATGTTTTTATAATTCAGAATTCTATATTAGACAAACTTCAAAAGTTGTACTCTGATATTATGGAAATTAAATATTGTAAATGTAATTATATTTATATAAATAACGAGACTGAAATTTCAAGCGAGATAAATATTGAGACTATATTTGAGATGTTCGTTTCTGCTGATAATAATTTTACACTAAACTCTGATATATTTATAACAATTAATAATGAGTTGGAAAAATTAATAAGTAAAATTAGTAATAGATATACGGCACTAAGCATTAAAAAAAATCCTGATAAAAATGACAATAGACAAATAACAAATATTGAAAAATTCGTTGAAAAAATTAAAGATTTTTTGAAAATAGATTTTATCATTGATATAATTACTTCAGATATTAAAGATGATTCAGATGGTATTTCTGGAATAAAAGGTCGTTGGTTTGATAATACAAATAAAAGGTTTATTGAAATAAAAGAATTATCTCCAGGTCAAAAAATAATGCTAACCTACATTACTTTTTTATTTTTGAATGAAATTAAAACGGGAATTCCTTTACGTGAACAAATAATATTAATTGATGAGCCAGAAAATCATTTACATCCTAATATTCAAGTTAAACTTATTGAACTACTTCGTGAATTAATAGGATCTACAGGACAATTATGGATAGCTACCCACTCGCCAATAATTATGGCTCATTTAACCCCAGATGAAATATTTCATATTGATGATTCTACAATATATTCGCCAAGTAAAGATATACCTAATGAAGTTTTAAATTCTCTGTTTGAAACTGAAGAAAATATCGAAAAATTTGCAGATTTAATTATTAATCTTTATAAATGGGAATTTGAAAGATTTGCTCGTCAATGTTTCGATAATCCTGATGTTATTTTAAATGTCCCTGACGACCCTCAAAGGGAGCAAATTCTCAATACCAATTTAATTAGCAAGTCGTCAAATCCTGTTATACTTGATTTTGCTGCAGGAAAAGGAAGACTTACTAAAGTAATATTGGAGCATTTTAATGAAAACGAGCAGGAGGTTAAATACGAAGCGTATGAAATGCTAACAAAATTTCATGATGATATTAAAGGAAATGCTAATGATCCAAATATACAAATTTATGCTGATTTGAATAAATTGAAAGATATAGAAAACAAATATGACTATATCCTTCTTTGTAATGCTTTGCATGAAATTCCAGTTAAAGAATGGAAATATACTATTGACATTATCGTAAAAATAGGCAATACTGGTGGTAGTTTTATATTTATGGAAGATAATATTTTACCTAAAGGAGAACTACCTAATGAAATAGGTTTCTTATGTCTTAATAAATCAGCATTAGCCAAACTATTAGGAATAAATGAACGTAACTATTCAGCACCCCAAATTTATTTCTCACAATTTTATTAAGGTTTCAAAAAAGTGCGTAACTTTGTATCATGGAAACGTTGCCGACTAACATAGA
>Ga0075163_10012848_pt1 | contig 10896 bp, 10 predicted proteins | sample JI1023141ADNA_FD_71478 | JGI IMG/M metagenome (GOLD analysis project Ga0075163, IMG submission 71478) | Wastewater effluent complex algal communities from Wisconsin, to seasonally profile nutrient transformation and Carbon sequestration -... | ecosystem: Engineered > WWTP > Effluent > Algae...
TGATCACCTTGCTCAAACTGTAGAACAAGTTACCCGATTGGAGAAATGCTTCGACTCAATGGGCAAAAAAGCTGTAGCTAAAAAATGTGAAGCAATGGCTGGGTTATTAAAGGAAGGGGAGGAGATAATTAAAGATACTGAACCAGGATCCGTAAGAGATGCAGGTATCATAGCTGCTTCCCAGAAAGTTGAACACTATGAAATCGCTACTTATGGTACTTTGGCCGCATTTGCAAAAGTTTTAAATCAGAAAGTTGCTTTAACAAATCTCCTGAAAACATTGGAAGAAGAGAAAAAATGTGATGAGCTTTTGTCTTCAATTGCAGATACAGCGTTGAATACAGCAGCAATAAAAAATTAGAATCTTTGAAATAGTAAATGAAGTTGTCTTTACAGGCAACTTCATTTTATTTACATATCCAGCTATGCTAAGTTGATTGATATTAACCTTAAACATCAGATTAGCCATCAATGCTCTTAATTATTGTTAATTAAAATTGTGTAGCCATGTATTCAACCAGTTTTTCGTCGCTCATTTTATTAGAGGTTGATTCTGTTGTTTTGCATGATTTAAACTGTGCTGTATCTGCCAGATAGTGCATAAATTGTTCCTGCGCCTGGCCGGTTCCCGTTATATGTATATTAGTGGCATTGGTAATATGCGACGCTATTTCTTTAAAGAATTTCAGTTGTACTGTTTTTTCATGATTGTTTGAATTTTTCTCACTTGAATTCGGCGAACTGATTTCTCCTTTTATATGTGCTAGAATGGTAAACTTCTTTTCTTCACCTGAAATGGTTCCTAAAACAGCGGCCCAATGGTTATCCATCCAGATACCAAATAATTTCTGATTGTTCATGTTGATAGTTTTATAGTAACGTATAAGTCAATAACCATACCGTAACTGGAACCTAAGATTAAAAGCTTATCAGGCTGCTCTTTTAGCTCTTTCCCAGTTTACTGATTGTGTTTTTTTAATGTAACGGAAGAAGCCAAGTATAACTGATAGGTTCATAATGAAAAAGTAATAGGGGACAAACAATACTTTTATCCTGGTTGATTTGTTTTCTAAAAACCAGCCTGTTAATGCAGCAAAGTAAAATAAAAGCTGCAGCCAGAAAAGTATGCTGTATGTGCCGAGTTCAATGATTCCTTCATTCCAGGCAAGCATGAATCCGATTGGGATAATCAGGAAGAGAGAAAGCGGCGTAATTGTCCAGCGAAGTACCCTATGCGAAATGTATTGAAAAGATAAAGTACCGTATTTGAAAATATTCAACAATGATTTCAGTCTGACAACAGATTGAATGCCTCCTGCTGAGATTCTTACTTTACGTTTTAATTCTTCTTTTACATTGGCAGAGGCCGTTTCAATTGCATATGCTTCAGGATCGTATTGAATGGTATATCCACTTTGAGCTACCCGGAGTGAAATGATAAAATCGTCGAGCAATGTATCTTTTTCAACTTCCTGGTAGAGTGCTGTTCGGATGGCAAATAATTCGCCTGCAGCACCAACCACTGAATACAATTCGGCATCCCATTTTTTGAGTGCCGATTCATATTTCCAGTATAAACCTTCACCTGCACCCGATGCTACATCCGTTTCTTTGTTTTGAATTCTTTTTTCTCCGGATACGCATCCTACCGTAGGATTTGCAAAAAGATGCACAATTCTTTGTATTGAATCTTTGCCCAGCATTGTATTGGCATCGCTGAAAATAACAATTGGTGTAGTTACAAACTTTATCCCGCGATTCATGGCACTGATCTTTCCATTTCTTTCAGGAAGATGATGAACAGTTACCTGAGGGTATTCCTTCAGTAAATCCGGAGTGCCGTCATCGGAACCATCGGTTACCCAAACAATTTTTAATTTGTCTTTCGGGTAATTCAGCTGCAATGAATTGTTCATCTTGCTGTGCACATAATCTTTTTCATTGTATGCTGAAATGAACAAAGTGACATCCGGTTGATAATTGCTGGCAACCGTAGTTGTTTTATTTCTCCTGAATATTCTCCTGATGCGAACGAGCAGGTATAGCACTAATCCATATCCGAGGTATGTATATACAACAATAAAGGCAAGCGTCCAGAATAGTGTTTTTAAGATCAGCATATAAGTCAGTTTTGTGTTGAGTTAATTTTGATTTAATGTTTTTCCTGTTTCGTTGTAGATGTTCAGTACTTCTTCGGCCATGGTTTTCCAGGAGAATTTTGTCGCCTGTAAAATTCCTTCCCTGATCATTTCTGCTTTCAGGTTGATTTCACTGGAAACAATCTTCATCGCTGTGGTTATTTGTTCTGGTTGATATGGGTCAATCATAATGCCTGCTTTTCCGGCAATTTCCGGCATAGAGGAAGTATTGGATGTAATAACCGGAGCACCGGATGCCATTGCTTCCAGAATCGGGATGCCGAAACTTTCACGGAGTGATGGATAAAGAAACAATTCACTCTGACTATAAATCGCAGGCAGATCTGTATTGGCAACATAGCCAGTAAGCACTATGTTCTTCATCAGTTTTTTATCCCCGATTTCTTCCAGTAGTTTCTCGAGTTCTTTTTTGTCATAGTCGAGCATAACGAGTTTGTAGTCTTTGCCAGTCTGTTTACGAAAATCAGAGAATGCTTTTAAAGTGCCTTTTGTGTTTTTCTTCGGATCTGTATTGCCAAGAAAGAAAAAATATTTATCCGGAAGACCATACTTTTCTTTCACCCGTTTCAGTTCGTCACTGTTTTTTACCGGTTTGAAATGTTCACTCACGCCATTGTATACTGCCATTAGTTTTTCATTTTCCTGTATTGAAAAGAAATCTGCAATGCGTTTCCTTTCAAAATTTGATACGGTAATGATTTTGCTGCTATTTTTCACAACGGCAGGCACAACCAGTTTCCTGTATATATTACCCAGTTTCTGATAGGCACTTGCAGCACCTGTAGCAATTTTTATAAAACTGCTTTCCATATAGATAATATCATGAAGCGTTGTAATTAATGGAATGCTGCAATTAACGGGTGCTGTATTGCTGGTACAATGCAAAATTTCACAGCCGTATTTTTTAACCGCTTTTGGTAAAGCGATTTGTTCCCAGGCCGGGTAGGAGTGCGCTTTCAGCCTGATGATATTAAAGTTGGGCGTTTCTTTTATGACTGTATCGTCTTCATCGGGACGAACAAAAATATAGTACTCATTTTCATGATCAATCTGCTGCAGGTTTCGGATCAACTCCAGCGCCACCATATCCATTCCGTGCTTTTTTTTCCTGAATATCCTTTGCGCTTCAATGCCTATTTTCATGTCTTTGTTTTTATCTGTTTAATTTGATTTGTTAATCATCCAATGATTTTATTTTTTATTTTTTCATACAACACTACTTCCAGCAGGTAGGAAAAAGCAATCATCAATAAAATATATAGTGTGTATTCTGCTACCGAATTATTGAGAAACCTTAGATAAGTCGCCTCTACTACCAGGTAATGATGTGATATGTAGATCACATAAGAACAAGGCGCCAGGTATTTAAATACACCGAAGATTGCATTGAATCCTACCCAGTTTAATTTTTTCCAGGCAACAGCGCCAAACATTACCATACTTGCAAAAACAAAATGCCTTAATTCAATGAATGGATAAGCAACCAAAGGATAACTATATATTTTTGTGTATGAATAATTGAGGTATAAATTCAATCCCAGTAAAGCTGTGATGATAAACAGTACGATGGCGTAAGGTTGTATTGATTTAAAGCTGAAATCTGCTCCTTTGATATAAGTATCGGCAAACCTTACGCCAATCCACCAGATGGCAAAGTACATGGCCAGTCTGTTGATAAAGAATGGATAGATGAGATAGGATGCAGCAGCAAGTATTACTATGATATTTACCCATGTATTCATCTTCTCCGATTTAATGTTTGTAGCCAGGAAGAAGAACAACATGTAAAACCACCACTCATAAGAAAGTGACCAGAGCACACCATTGCCCATATAGCTGGCAGATAATACATTTGGTTTCTGTGATATCACGTCCTGCAGCATGAAGATATTTCCCAGCAATGTTTTCCATTCCGGATCTGCCAGCATTCCCTCATGGTAACATTTGATGCCATAGCCTAATAAGAAAATAAAGAACAATGGAATATAAAGGCGAATAAACCGACGAATAAAGTAGTAGCGGAAAGATTTGTCTTTTGATTTTTCAAAAGTGTATTTGATTACAAAACCACTCAGTGCAAAAAATACAATCACTGCTTCCGGACCAAAACGAAATAGTAAGCCAATATTGATATTACCCAGATAAAACTTTTGTGGAAGTGTGTGAAATAACACTACATACAAGGCTGCAAATCCTCTCAATGCTTCCAGTTTTTCCAGTCTGTTCTTTTTCATTGTATAGTCTGTTTGAATAAATGAGATTTCGTTATTTAGTGTTGGCTGTATGCCTGGTATGAATAAATTGTTTATTGGCGCCTTTTATCTTCATCAATGAACGAAGCATCAGCAACATACCGCCTGGCAGATTTACCAACGCAGTTAGTGTACGTACATTAAAGAAATGTCGTGGCATGGATATAATAAGCGAGAAGATGCAGGCAGCACTGATGAGCACCCAGCTTATTGAAAACATTGAATTATTGTTTAATAAATTATTACTGAATATGAAAATCGTGCTCAGTAACATCAATGAACCCAGCAATAAAATCCTTGGTGGTTGAATAAACTGAATAGCTTTGTCGAAGTAGTCGAGGTTGCTTTTTAGCAACAAATCTTTGAATGCATGTAAAAAATCTTTCCTGAAATAATGCAGTTGTGCTGAAAGCCAACGGCGGCGCTGGTTACCAAAAACGTCTGACTTTTGTATCTTTTCATCATATACAATCGCATCGTGAAGGTATTGGATACGGTTTCCTTCTTTCAGCATCTTTAGTTCTATCTCTTTGTCGAAACCGCCTACAGCAGTAGCTTCAGACATCAGAGATTTAAAATAGTCATATTTAAATGCCATGCCCGATCCGATGATAGCAGATGATAATCCCAGGACCCTGTGCCCTTTTCTGAAAATATGATTGTTGATCTCTTCACTCACCGCATCCAGAATCGCCCAGGAATTATTCTGGTTTTTTGCAGTGCGATGCCCTTGTATGGCTACTGTTTCTTTTGAAAAGGCAGCGTTTATTTTCGAGAGAAAATCCTGCTCCATTAAATTGTCGGCATCCAGTATTACAGCAATGTCATATTCCTCAGGAAGTAATGCCATGGCACTGTTCAGGGCTTTTGATTTGGTGCTCTTGTCGAAGCTGACTTCTATCAATTTTACCGGGAGTTTTTTTAATGCATGAACCGTTTCCTTTTGAAATGAATCAGCAATAATGATTACATCAAAATCACCAAAAGGGTAGTTTTGCTGTAATGCTGATTCTGCCACTTCCAGAATCACTTCATCTTCCTTATATCCAGGTATCAGTACAGCGATCTTTTGTGCTTTGCCAGAATTTACATAAACACGTTCTTTGTAGAATAATCCTGCAACCGAAAAAATTAAAATGTACAAAGTTGCCAAGCCCAGTAATAGCAGTAGTACAAGTTGTATGGAATTATAGATCAGCATAAAATAATTATATCATTGTTTTAAACACTAGTCTTGCAGACTTTTATTTTCTCAGTTTATTTCTCACTTTTAAAGCATATTTCCTGAGGAAGGGCAGGTGTTTGCCACTTTTCAGATTGTACAGCAATGATTCTGATTTAAAAATCATTTCAAAGTTTTCGGTGCACAGTACAGGCTTTTTAGATATCCTGTTTATCTCTAACGCTTGTGTATAGTCGCTTTCAACGAATAGTACATAAGGTTTCGACATATAGGCTTTCGCTTTATGATCCCCATGATTGTTGGCTTTTTGTCTGGCAGCCATATCAGGCAGGTCAAGCATGACGAGGTCATTGTATTTCACATTGTTTGCTTTTAACCATGTTTCCGTTTCCTTGCGGTATTTTTCCAGTCGGGATGTAACAATCGTTCCTATTTTACTGCCAGGTATGAACAAGGGCGGTGCATTCAGGATAAAGTCAATGTATTTTTCACCGTCATCATTTTGTTCGGGCAGCGGATCTGCACATAAAACCCCATCAATATCAAAACAGGCTTTTTCCAGCGTTGTATGATTCAGGATATTCCACTGAAAGTATCTGGGCAGCGGCACTACTTCAAAAAAATAATCTACTGTTTTTTCTTTCCCGGGAATCACATAAACAGCGCAATAGCTGATATCGAATTTGTCTGAAAGATGTTTAAGGCTTTCTTTGCATTCCGTCATTGCAGAACCTGAAGCGACACTATCATCCACTACCAGTATTTTTTTAAATTCTGTAGTATCAAAGAACTGACTTCTGGCACCGGCTTTATATATATGGCCATTCAGAAAAGAATGGATGTCGGTATATGGACGGTTCAGGTACAACGATAACAGGTTTGCAGGTAGCATTCCGCTTCTGGGTACACCCACAATCAGATCGAAGTCACGGGGAATGATGCTCAGTTTTTTGAGAATGATGTTGTTCAGGTCTCGTATGTTTCTGTAGTTCATAAGGGTTATTTTAAATGCTGTTCAATAGATTTATAAATCATGTTCACATTATTCTCCCAGGAATGTGATTGGGCAAATTGAATGCGTTCTTTTTTCTTAGCTTCTGTGTTTTCAAGCAGGGCATTTTCTACTGCCTGCTTATAATCATCCAATGAGTTACACAGGTAAACATGGTCTTTGAATAATTCCATGGTTTTTGTTCTGGTGGCAATAACCGGTTTACCCAGGGCGAGGTATTCATCAACTTTGCGTGGATAATTGCCAATGGTTATTTCGTTTACGAGTTGCGGATTCAAACAAACATCCAGCGAATGCATGTATTCCGGAACTTTATTTTTTGGAATGCTGCCCGTGAAGTGTACATTTTTCAGATTGTGTAAAGCATGTGCTTCAAATACTTTGTCCTGGTTTCCTATCATCACAAATGAATAAGCTGGTTTACTCTTTGCGAGTTCGTATATCAGATCAGCATCGAGTCGCATGCTGTTGATATCGCCGATATAACCAATCCTTGGCCCGGGAATCGACTGGATTGCATCTGGCACTTCAAAAGGAATGGCTGTATTGTAAGCCGACAGATCAACACCTTGCCCCACATCATAACTTTCAGTATTGAATGATTGAGCATATTCGGCCAGTTGAGCTGAATTGCAAACAACGAGATCTGATTTCTCAATTAGCTTCGGCTCTAATCTAACAGCATGTTTTTTCCAGTACGCATAAGGCTGAACGTTATCTCTACGGTAGTATACTGAAAGCGATGAACCCAGTGTTTCTTTTGAATAGTAACTACGATAGATATCATTGTCGATAAGATGAATAGGGTTCGAGAAATTCAGTTCTGCAGCAACCTTCCTGGTATAGTTAAATATTTTTTTGTTGTTGAGTTTGTTGAAGAAGTCAAACAGGAAGCCATCGGGCAAGCCGTTCACCGACCATACATAGAACGGCAGATCGAGTACCCAGAGGTTACCGGATATTTTTCTGATCGGATTCGTTTGTTTTTTCAATACTTCCAAACGGTGCCTGGTTTCAACAGTGGGCTTATTTCTGTAAAGAGTCATCATGTCTAATGGACTGTTTACATATAAAACCCTGTTGTGTACTGCTATTTGTTTCGCAATATCAATAGCGTTGGAACCAATGGGAATGTCCCATGATTGCAGACTTGTTATGATGAAATCTTTATTTTTCATTTTATGTTACTTGTGTTATTTATTTTGATGAGTTGTTTCAGTTTCTGCTATTGTGTCAAATTTTTCACTGGTCACCAATACTGCCATTGAAATGTAGAGCAACACATTGGTCGGCATTTGCCCCAGTACTGCATTGCCATAAGATGCGACCATCACACCAAACATTCCGGATGCCAGCGCCGACATTTTAATTTTGAGCATCGGGTCTCGTATTTTGAACATTATCTTATAACATGCTTTTATGAAAACATATAGCAGGATGAATAAGTGTAACAGCAATCCAACAATTCCCTGTTCAACCCAGATAAGCACATACCAGCTGTCTGTTGCGATCTGCGATAAAAAAGCATTGGGAAGAAAACGTTGTGCCTTTACGCCACCGTGGCCAATGCCTCCGCCAAATGGTCTGGACGCCAGGTAATTTTTCAGAAGCCGCTGATTGTTTAATCTTACCTGTAATGAAGCATCGTTTGGATCAAAGGCAGTTCTCATTCTCCTGATCTGATCATTGTTCTGGCCAATTGTTGTGAATTTGAAGAAAATGAAAACGAGGCCCAGGAGCGCTACGCCGAAACTCAATACCCGAATGTTTTTCCTGAGTACAAAGAATGCCATGAACCCTGTAAGCGGAATGCTGATGGCACCTCGGGTTCCCGAAATGATCATACCATAAAATCCCAGAACGGCAACAATGATAAAAAACCATTTTCTTTTCCATTCTTTGATTGCCATTGCATAAATACTGGCTACAACTGCAGAGAATGCCTGTGCACCACCAAACTGTCCGGCATCACTCAAAAAGGAGAAAGCCCTCAGTTTACCAAACAGCACATGGGTTTTATAATTTCCCTCATCAAGCCAGGCCTGCTCTGCACCATCGAGCCCGAATTGTAACTGCATGATGCCTTTCAATGATGCGAGTATTGAGAAAGTGCCCCATATATACAGTATGAAATCGAGTTTCTGCTTTGTGTTGATAAAAATCAATGTTAAAGGAACAATGAGAATCATGTACAAGCCAACGCCTCTTCCGGAAAACCAGGCAGGCATACTCTGTGCTTCGGGATTAACCAGTTGAAACAGCGTATACCCGAACCAGATAGCAGCCAGATAAGTGATGTCTTTATTGGCAGGTGCCCAGTCTATTCTTTCCCTGAACCTGTTCATGAACAAAGCGATGTATGAAACAATCAGTATCGCATCTATGCCGATGCCTACTTGTATGTCTTTTACATAACGTCCCATTCCAATGGCAATAAAACTTAAAACGATTGCTGAATAAAGTCCAATAACCGGGTTGGTAAAGAGTAAGTACAGGAAGATGATCATAAAGATCAATCCTGAAATGGTACCAATACCCATCAATTGCAAACTGGCTGTAATGCCCGCAGATGCAAGCATCAGCAGTAGCAGCAACAAAAGAAATCCAGGTTTTATCAGTCTTGACGAGCCTGCGCTTCTTTCAAAAGGGTGTATGTTGGTTCCTGTATTCATTAAAGTTTTACCAGTTCCGGTTGTAGTTTATTGATCAGTTTATTGTACATAGACCTGTAAAAGGAAATTCCATGTTTGAAAATTTCATTGTATTGCAATGACAATTCTTTGTTCAGGAAACGCATGCCTATCCAGATACCTATCAGGGTAAAAAGAATGGATGATACCGCCACCATTGCCAGTGATTTGAAAACGAAAATGGCCAGGAGATCTCCTCCGATATTCGCCAGCAACATCAAGAGAACTTTTAGTGCATTTACGGCAGGTTTATTGATGCTGTCGAGACCCATTCCTGTCATGCGATCGATCGGTAACAGTAAGCCATAGACGGAGAAAATGCGCAGAATGGACACTGCGTTAAACCCGGTTGCAGCATCAGTTTGAAGGTATTGTTTACCTGCAATCAGTAAAACAAATACTTCCGCAAAGAGAAAAGTAAAAATGCTCATAATAAAGAACAGGAAAGTAAGTGCACCGGCGTAGGTATAAAACAATGTTCTTACTTCATGAATTTTACCTGCTACACTTGCTTTCGACATTTTTGGAAATGCAGTAGCAGCAAAGCTTCTGAGCGGGATTTGCTGGAGTTCTGTTAGTTTAAGCGGAATGCTGTATAATGAAACAGCAGCGCTTCCCAATGGGCTCAGACTGATAATCAGCATATCTGCACTTCGTAAAAGATTGGTTCCAATCAGGGTAAAAGTGCTGTATTTTCCAAAATGCAGGAGAGCGCTGTTGGATTCGGCACTGGCTCTGCTGATGTATTTCAAGCCAGCCCATCCCAATAACATACTGCAGAGTGATGTAATGAGATTAATGATTAAGTAGGTTCCGACAATCTGTAAAACCGACATGTTTAAGAAGCTGTAATTAATTAACAGAATGATGAAAAATGAACCACTGTTGATCAGCTTCAGCGTTAGTATTTTTCCATATTGTCTGTCGGCTTGCAACACGACCAGTGCATTGTTCCAGGGGAAATTGAGCAATGCCAGTAAAGGATACCAGCTGAAAAATAGTACGTAACCGGATTGTTCAATAGCTTGCGGGAAAATGAAAAGTATAATTATCAGTATAACAGAAATCAACAAGGTTGCCATTAATCCTATTAATGCATTTGAACCAATCAGGTGAATGCGTGAACTTTCATTTGCACCGGATAAATACCTGATTAAACCTGTATTGGTTAAACCAAAACGCAACATTTCAACCAGGGAACCGGCGGTGATAAACAAAACCCACTCTCCGAATTTTTCTACCGATAAACTTCTTGCCAGCAGGGCGAAACCAGCGATGCCAAATAAAGCAACAACAAGGTTTCCAGCCAGTGAAAGAAAGTTTTCTTCCCTTACCATCTTATGTATTTGTTTTTTCAATGGTTGTTTTTATATCTGATTTTTTGAGTAGAACTGGAGCCTGATCAGGTTCTTTACTTTTAGCCTGACAGCGCTGCTTTTTTTGGGTAGTTCACCCAGCATAGATTCGGTTTCTTTTAATTCAACGCCATTTATAATGAAATTGATTTTATCCTGTGCTAGCGGCAACAAAGTATTCAGCGCCGATTGATCAGCTTCAGACCAAAGCCTGTTGGAGCGACAAACCAGCACCGACAAATCTG
>Ga0075163_10012849_pt1 | contig 10895 bp, 7 predicted proteins | sample JI1023141ADNA_FD_71478 | JGI IMG/M metagenome (GOLD analysis project Ga0075163, IMG submission 71478) | Wastewater effluent complex algal communities from Wisconsin, to seasonally profile nutrient transformation and Carbon sequestration -... | ecosystem: Engineered > WWTP > Effluent > Algae...
CAGGACCCCAAACTGAAATCTTTGTTCGAGGCCCTTGAAAAGGAACTTTTGCATCCATCCATTAACCCAACCGGGCAACTGGTAATTTTTACCGAAAGCACCGAGACTGCCGACTACCTGCAAATACAAATGGAAAACCATTTGAAACAGAAAGTGCTAAATGTGAGCGCTGCCAATCGCTCCAAAATATTCGAAACCATCCTGGAGAATTTTGATGCCAACTACATCGGAGAACGGAAAAACGATTTCAAAATATTAATTACTACAGACGTACTGGCAGAAGGTATCAATTTGCACCGGGCCAATGTATTGGTGAATTATGATACCCCTTGGAATGCAACCCGACTCATGCAGCGTGTTGGCCGGATAAACCGGATTGGAAGCGAGGCAGGCGTGATTTACAATTATAGTTTTTATCCCTCGGATGAAGGCGACGAAGAAATAAAATTGTACAGCAAGGCCCTGGTAAAATTACAAGCGTTTCACACAGCTTTTGGGGAAGATGCCAAAATCTATACCCATGCAGAAATGCTTGAGCAATTTGAACTTTTTAAAGAAGGGGTGAAAGACGACGAAGACCTTCGGCTGCAATACCTCCGCTTCATCCGGGAGTTTAAAGACAACAACCCCAAAGAATTTAAACGGATCAAAGAATTTCCATTGAAAGCAAGAACGGGAAGGGCAGCTAACTCCGAAAGAGCGGGCATATGGGAAGCAGGTTCCTCGATCATTTTCCTGAAGTCGCCATACAAAACAGAGTTTTTCAAAGTAAAGGATGGAAAAACGGAATCGGTTGGTTTTTTGGAAGCAGCTCAATGGTTTGAAGCACATGCAGGAGAACCGGGGTTGCCTATCCCAGAATTTCATTTCGGGCAGGTGAACCAGGCCATTCAGGCTTTTGAAAAGGAGTTTTTGCTCAACCAAATAGACTGGGCTTCCAGCAGCGATTCTGCAGACGTGCTCTCGAAAGCCATGCGAAAGTACCTGAGAGAAATGAAAGCCATTACCCATAAGCCCGAGGTAAGGAAAGCCGTTGATTTACTTGGGAAACTGGTGGAAGAAGGTGTTCACACGCCCTTGCCTTTGGAGCTTAAAAAGATAAAACAACAACTGGACAAACGGCAGATCACCCTGGCACAAGTGGATAACCTGATGTTGATACTGGCAAAAAAATATGACCTGAAAACCGAAGAAGAACCAGATGTGGAAAAAGAAAAAAATGAGGCTGTAGATTTCAGCGTGCAGCCCGATATCGTAATTTCTGAAACATTTGTGGCCTGATGGATAAAAAAGCAATACAGGAAATTTTGGCTCACCCGTACCAGCGCAAAACTTGGTATGAGCTGCTGCAATCGGTATTCAATTGGCGCCCACAAGTCGCTGAACCCAATTCATTGCCCCTTTCAGACAACGACAAAGTGAGCAAGGCCTGGGAACTTGGTAGTTTTTACACTTCGGATGAGCGGCTGGTTGGTCTTTATGAACTGGAAGTTTTACCAGGTGTAAAGCTGGAGCGCAACAAGGTAGGTTTGCGTGAATTGCTCCGGCAGGTGTACAAATATGAAGTGGATGCAGCCCTGGTGGTGTTTGTACAGGGCGAGAAATGGCGGTTAAGTTATATTTCGGAGATTAGAAGCCGCTACAACGACCTCGATATTCTGGTAAAAACCCCAGCCCGTAGATTCACCTATTTTCTCGGGAAAGATGAGAAAGTAAAAACGGCTTCTGAACGAATGGGAAGTCTGGCTGGAAAGTCCCTTTCTCTAGACCAGATTCGGGAGGCTTTTAGTGTAGAAAGACTATCAAACGACTTTTTTAAGGAGTATAAATTCCATTATGAAAAGCGATTTGCAGACCACCTGTTAAAAAATAAACTACATGTTAACGAAGCCTTTTCCGGAAACCCAAAACTGGTACGGGATTTCTGTAAACGACTTTTGGGAAGAATCATATTTCTATACTTTGTTCAAAAGAAGGGTTGGCTCGGGGCTGAATTTGGCTCCAAAGACTGGAATGGCCCTGGCGACTTTTTGCTAAAGTTATTTCTTCAAAGTGAGCGGGATAATTTTTATGCCTCAAGTCTTGCCCAGCTGTTTTTTAAGGTCTTAAATGAAAAGCGGCCAGAGGATCTTTACCGGATGCCCAATGGCGAAAAGGTAAAAATACCGTACTTAAACGGTGGGCTTTTTTATGATCACCATGAGCCCAATCCAGAAAAAATCCTGTTTCCGGAAGAGTTTTTTCACAATCCCCTCAACAGAGATTTACCCAATACCCGTGGGCTATTCGATTTTCTGGACAGCTACAATTTTACCATTTACGAAGATAGCCCTGAAGACCAAACGGTAGCCGTTGACCCGGAAATGTTGGGGCATATTTTTGAAAACCTGTTGGAGGAAAACCGGGAAAAAGGAGCCATTTACACCCCTCGTGAAATTGTCCATTTCATGTGCCAGGAAAGCCTTACCAGCTATCTGAATACAAAGACAAATCCCGAAAACAATGAAAAGAAGAATGGCCATATAAAGCAATTAGTCAGCCTGAAAACCATTGAAGGAGTGGACGAAAAGCTACTCCATGATATTGATTACTGGCTTGATCAGGTCAAAATCTGCGATCCTGCCATTGGGTCAGGGGCATTCCCCATGGGCCTTTTGCAGGAAATATTTTTCATAAAAGAGGCCATACAATATCCCAAAGGCTACAAGGCGTTTTCTCCGGCAGCGGTGAAAGAACGGATTATTCAAAAGTCCATTTATGGGGTAGATATGGATGCCAATGCCGTGGATATAGCCCGACTCCGTTTTTGGCTTTCGCTCATTGTGGATGAAGAAAGCCCAAGACCGCTACCCAATCTGGATTACAAAATTGTGGTGGGCGACTCATTGGTTCCTAAACTGAAAGGAAAAATTGTAGAGATAGAATGGGAACCGAAAAGCACCATTAAAAGTAATGAGCACATCCGACAATCCAGTAAAGAGCAGCTCAGTCAAATTATTGATGAGAAAAAACGATTTTTCAGCCTGAGTGAAAATTCGGATGGAGGGATATTTGAAAAAGAGACATTTCAGTTAAAGATTCGGAATCATACCATTTCTCTGCTCATCTACCAGATGGCCGACTTGCAGTTGAGGGTAAAAGGGGGATTGGATACCCAGGAAACCCTTTTTGGCACAAGTCAAGAAAAAAAGAAGCAAAGAGAGGAAAGAGAAAGAAGAATTGAAGACTATGAAAATCTGATCAGGGATTTGCAAGCCCTTAAAAATGACAGCGCTGCCGATCTGGAGTATTTTGACTGGAAACTAAATTTTGCAGAAATCCTGCATCCAGATGTGGCAGAGCACCCCGGCTTTGATATTGTGATTGCCAATCCGCCCTATATGCGAGTGCAAGGTCAAACCGAACACCTTAAAGAAGAAAAGGCATACATTGAAAGCGCTGCCGATTTTCGGGACGTGGCCAAAGGAGAATTTGCAAACCTGTTTGTGGTTCTGGCCCTGCGCAAACTGGCAAAAGCCGACGCCTCCTGCTGCTTTATTTTTCCGCATAAGTTTTTCAATGCCGAGAGTGGGAAACAATTCAGAGAGTTCCTGCAACAGGGTCGCTTCATGGACAAAATCACGCATTTTGGTGCCAACCGGGTGTTTAACGATGCAGACACCTATGTTTGCATTGCCTCCTTTTCGCCCAAAGCCACAGAAGGATTTTACCTCCAGAAAATGCCCTACCCATGCAACATCCAGGAGCGGTTGGGACTAGACGAACTTTACACTTGGGTGGACAACCAAACCCTTAAAAAGGCAAGCAGGCTCTATGGCGGAAACCAGTGGGTATTTTTTAGTAAAGCGGCAGAATATGAAATTTTTGAACAGATATATCAGGATGCAATCAGACTTGAAAGTCTGATTGAAATTTTTGTAGGGCTACAAACCAGCAACGATAAACTTTATGTGTTGGAAGTAGAAAAAGAAGAAGGAAATTTCTATTGGGGGTGCAATGGCTTGAGTGACCGGCTATGGAAGGTAGAAAAGACTTTTTTCAAACCCTTGCTTAAGGGCCGGGATGTGCAACAGTACGGCCCATTGGAAACCACCGCCTATGTCTTTTTTCCATATAAAGTTGAGGATGGCAAAGCCAGTTTTGTTGGATTGGATGAACTCGAGGCCAATTGCCCTGCAACATTTCAATTTGTGGTGGAGCAGGAAGGGGAATTTAAAGCAAGGGAAAGTGGAAAGCTAGGAAGAGACAATTCTTGGTATCGCCATGGTAGAGAAAACAACTTGGGAGCTTTTGAAACTTTAAAGCTTTCAAGCATGGAAATTTGTACCTCTAGGCCCAATGTTACTTTGAATCATAACCACCTTTACCATACTACAACAGTATATAGTTGGGTAAAAAAGCCTGACTTCCCCATGAGTTATGAATGCTTGCTAGCCATTGCCAATAGTAGCCTGATGTGGTGGTTTTTAAAAAATACTGGCGATACTCTCCAAGGCGATGCACGGAGACTAAAGAGCAATTACCTTAATCCATTTCCTGTTCCGAAAGACCGCAAACCCGAAGCCGAAAAAGCCATTTCTGATTTGGTGTCCTGGGTGCTCTATCTGAAGGACGAAGACAACAACCCCGTCCGGGAACGCCTCAGCAACAGCGCCATGGCTCAATACCTCGTTCAGGTTATAGATGCCTGTGTGCTGGAATTGTATTTTGAAGACCACATGAAAGAGCGGAAAATAAATGTGTTGGAGTTTGTACAAGCTGAATCCGTGGCATTTCAGCCAGAATATCCAGAGAGGCTTGATGAAATGTTTTCTAAATGGCAGGAATCGAAAAGTGAGGTGCGGAATCGGTTGTTGTTGATGCAGGTTCGAAGCTCAGAGATTATTCAATTAATAAAAAATCCATAAGCCAAAATGCCCTTCAAAGGAATCAAATCAATTACCATAAAGAACTTCAAGGCGTTTCAGGAGCAACGTTTTGACTTTGACGGAAAGCATGTTTTGCTATATGGCAATAATGGTAGCGGAAAGTCGAGCTTGTATTGGGCAATCTATACCTTTTTACAAAGTGCTATAAAAAGGGACAATGTGGGGGCTACGACGAAATATTTCGTACCACCGTCGCTTGATCCGGAGTTTCAAAGTTTAATGAACATTTATGCGCCTGCGGGAAGTAAGGCTAGCATTCAAATTGAATGGGAAGGGACGAAGAATTCTTCTTATAAAGTATCTGATTCTGAGGTCGATGTACGAGAAATCATCAATGAATCAACTTTAATTGAGGCTAGTATGGCCTCTGATTTTATAAGCTATAAGTTGCTTCAGAACTTCTATGATCGTTCACATAAATTTGAACTGAACCTTTGGCCGGTGTTCTGGCGAGATATTTGGCCATTTATATCTTTCGGGTCAAATACTTTTAATAGCTTAAGAAAGGAAATAGAATCTCTGAAAAGGGAAAGTAAAACTTGGGGACCAAAAGTAAAGAAAAATTTTGAAGGTGCACTATCTAAAATCAACAACTTTATAATCAACGAATTAGACCAAATCGAAATTGAGACTAACAAACTACTCACAACGAAATTTGAGAAGAGTCCTAACGGTGTTCAGGTTAAAATATTCCTTTCCAAGCCTTTAACTCGTGGAGCTTTAGAGAATTTCTGGAATCAACCTAGAGGGCAAAAGACATTTCCCGATGCAAGAATTAAGTTAATTCTTTCTTTGAAAACCAGTTTAAATGGTTCAGTAGAACAGAAAGAAAGGCCTCAGTCACTTCTAAATGACGCTAGATTAAGTAAGATAGCATTAGCAATAAGATTAGCTGCCGTTACAAGAAGGATAGTTAAAACAGAATATAAAATTTTGTGTCTGGATGATTTACTTCTTAGTCTTGATCTTGGTAACCGAGAGCAAGTATTTGATTTAATTTTTGATAACTACTCAACTGATTATCAGATATTTTTCTTTACGCATCAAAGAGGTTTATTTGAGGATGCAAGAAAATTGGTTGCCTTGAAGAGTTCTGAAGATGAGCGTCTTAAGGGTGAAAAAGACAATGCAAAACTTTCTTCTGCTTGGCTTAAGAATTGGTGTGCTTATGAGATGTTTGAAGGTGAGGACAACCAAGGTTTTAATGTCCCTAAGGTGTTTCCTTGGCGTTCAAATATTGGAAAAGCGGTTTATTACTTTAGGGATCAAATTGATTATGCTGCCTGTGGAAATAATCTAAGGTCTGCGTTTGAGGAACATTTTAGAAAATTTATTCCCTATGGGTTTGCAAAAGATAAGAAACAAAAAGTAGTCGATCTGGAGAAGGCCCTCCTAAGTGAACTACTAAGAGTTGCAAAAGAGTATTACCTATCAATTAGATTTGATTTATCCCCGTTAAATAAACTTGATGTATATCGTGAAAGGAGTCTAAATAGTGCTTCACATTTTAGTCCTATCGCAGATTATTACAAGGAAGAGCTTAGAGAGATTTTTGAGCTTTATAACCTTCTTATTCAAAACAAGAACGACGAGGTAGTCACTCCTGGTCAAATTGTAACGGTTAGGATTAGAAATACGAGTGGACATCTTGTTACCACCGAATTAAAGTTTGTAACTGGGCTGAGGGCTTATAGAGAAGCAAATAGAAATTCTAGCAATTTTCTTCCATCTGACATAGTAAAGTGTGAACTTAAAATGCAAAGATTTCAAAGAAAAGTCACAAGATTTTCTCTTGAGGATTCAGGAACTTTGGCTACCATATACAACAAATTATGCGACTACCAGGACAGGGGTGGTAATAATACAATAAGGTCCTCGAATATTTATGATGCTTTTGAGTGTAACGGAAAGACATTCAATGATTTGTTACAAGTCCATTAAATTCGTTCAAATCTTATCCCTTCCCGCCCTTTTAAAATCAAAAATAAACCTCACCGAAATAAATGAACCTCAAAACCCGCATTTGGCGCATGACCCACATCCAAAATCTGCCCATCATTTTGGCAGGTGGTATCCATTGCCCAAGTGCAGGAGTTCGGAATCCGGAGTTTGTGTCCATTGGATTCTCCACACTTGTAGAAAATCGGGGAAAGAAGGCGGTGAAAGTTTCACCAGGAGGTGTTTTGAATGATTATGTTCCGTTTCACTTTCACTACAAAATGCCAATGCTGCATAAGATTTTTAAACACCAAGTGGAAGATTACCTGGGGACGCAGGAGGAAATTATTTATCTGGTATGTTCTATTGAGAAGGTTACCAACCTAGGACTTTCGTACATTTTTACAGATCGCCATGCTTATTTGGAAACAGCGGCACATTACAATCACATCAGTGACCTGGATAAAATTAAAATGGAATTGATTACGGATGATCGATGGATGGAAGCATATTCGACTGAAAACAAAGAGATTAAGCAGGCAGAGTTTTTGGTCCACCGGCATTTTCCGGTTTTGGGAATAGAAGGGATCGTCGTACATAATGAAGGAATTGCCCAAATTGCCAGTCAGTTTTTGGCAAATTCAGCACTTGATATTCGGGTAGTGGTTAGGCCAAATTTCTATTTTTCATGATTCAATTTCTAAGCACCAATTTGTTTGACCAGGATGTAGAAGCTTTGGTTAATACGGTAAATACCGTAGGCATCATGGGAAAGGGAATCGCCTTTCAATTCAAAGACCGCTTCCTACTAAATTTCAAACTTTACCAGGCAGCCTGCAAAACCGGTGAAATAGAAATTGGCAAACCGCTACTCACCCGCACCGGTGAGATATCGGGTCCCCAATTCATCATTAACTTTCCTACCAAACGTGATTGGCGGGAAAATTCCAAACTGGAATACATTATAACCGGTCTGATTCGCCTGGTCGAACAGATTAAAGAAAACAACATAAAATCCATTGCCGTTCCACCGCTGGGCTGCGGAAATGGGGGATTGGATTGGAATGTAGTAAAACCGGTGATGGAAACCGCATTCCAGGAATTACAAGATGTTGATATCCGAATTATTGAACCTGGTCATTTGGCCTTTGCCCAGCCCAAACAGAAACAGGATACGCCCCCATTGACAAAAGCCAGGGCTCTGATTTTAACCCTTGCCCATCGGTACGGGGTTCTGGGTTTCGACCTTTCCCACCTTGAACTTCAGAAACTGGCCTATTTTATTCAGGAATTCGGTCAACCAGATTTAAAACTCAATTTTACAAAAGGAGCCTACGGGCCTTATGCCGTAAATCTTAAGCACTTGCTGGCATACCTGTCCGGCCATTACATTCATGGCGAGATGCTGTTTCAGGACCAAAGTCCCACGGCCCTACTTACATTAGATGAAAACCGGATGAAGGAAGTAGAAGAATTTGCGAGGCAAAATTTTGAATCCGAGGAAGTAGCCAGAATAGAAAAAGTGACCCAATTGATCGAAGGATTTGAATCTCCATTTGGTCTGGAATTGTTAGCGACAGTGCATTGGGCAATTCGGGAAACCAACAGTTCTAAACCAGAAACCGTACACCAATACATTGAAAACTGGAATAGCAGGAAGCGCCAACTTATGACAAAGCCAATGGTAAATATTGCGCTGGAAAGACTTGAGCCATTGCTTTTTATACAACAATAGCTGCTTTCAATTCTCTATATTAATGAATTTATATACCCTAAAATCCACCCTTCTTACCGAAGTCAAAGAAAAGCCCTTCAAGCTTGAGCGGGACATACAGCGGATTTTCGAAGCCAATCTACAGGCCATCATGGGTTTGCAGTTGGTAAAGTCCGAGTTCACCATTAAAAACAAACGGATTGATACCCTGGCTTTTGATACCCAATCCCGTGGCTTTATCATCATCGAATACAAGCGGGACCGAAGCGTGAGCGTTGTCGATCAGGGCTTCAGCTACCTAAGCCTGATGTTAGAAAACAAAGCTGATTTCATCATCGAGTATAACGAAAGCCTGAAGGAAAACCTGAAAAGGGACGAGGTAGACTGGAGCCAGACGAGGGTCGCCTTTGTCTCCACAAGCTTCACCGATAACCAGGTTCAGGCTACCAATTTCAAAGACCTGGCCATAGAGCTTTGGGAAGTGAAGCAGTTTGAGAATGAGACACTCATGATCAGGCCCATCCGTAAATCCAATGCAGCTACGAGCATAAAACCACTAACCCAGAATAAAGAAGAACTCCAGAAAGTGGTTGAAGAAACTAAGGTGTATAGTGAAGAAGATATTAAGCAAAGAGGCAATGATGAAACCCAGGAGCTTTACGAGAAATTCAAATCGGCAATCCTCAATCTAAGTGATGGGATAGAGGTGATTCCCCGTAAGCAGTACATCACTTTTAAGAGAGGAAAGACCTTTTTTGATATTACCCTCAATAGCAAAACCATCAAGATGTGGATCAACCTGAGAAAGGGACATTTAGAAGATCCCAAAAAGATTACGGAAGACGTTTCGCAAAGAGGCCATTGGGGTAATGGTGATTATCAGATCACAGTAGATTCGGATAAGGAATTGGAATATATCATGAGCTTGGTGAAGCAGGCGCTTGTTACCTAAAACAAAAATATATGGAATCACACTATACCTTTCCTGAGCACATCCATCGCTATGCCGTATGGACCGCAGCCAGAGCCGTGCAGAGAAGTTTTACCACCACCCAGATAATCCAGAATGCAATCAATGGTTCAGATTTGCCTCAATTCCTGAATCATCCCCTTTCCGATCAGGAAGCCTTTAATGACTGGCACAAGGCCACAGCCCAACAGCTAATAAATAACTTTGGAGGTGAAAAAGTCTGTTCCTATGGACGGGCAGCCAAAATCATTGCCATTTATTTGAAAACCGCCTGGGTTATTCGGCACCCGGAAGATGATGCGGTTTCGGCCGTTATCCATCCACCTATTGACCGGATTCTGTTGCAAAATCTGGCCAAAACTGAAAAATATCAAGGACTTAGAGGTCTTTCAAAAGAAAATTGGACTTCATTTTCGGGAATGCGTTACTGGGAAATAGTCGATCTGATCCGGCATGAAACAAACTCCTTTAACTGGAAGCTGGAGCGATTCTGGGAACCTGCAACACTTGTTGAAAATGAAAATTATTGAAGGCACCACCTATCGGATTAAGGACGTTTTGCCCACTTTATTGGAACGGGCAAATCGGGCAAAAGCAAAAGATGAGAAATTCAGGATGGTGAAGGCACTTGAGGCTTTTTCAGAAAAATCGGCGATCTGGCAGAGAAATGGAAGTGGTTGGGGTGCTTCGGTTTTAAATCCCAGAAACTGGCTCAACCCTGAAACGAAGAAACCGTTTCTATCAGACGAGGAAATAAGGAAACTGAGCAACAAATTCAAAAAACCATGACCTCCTCCTTCCCCCTCAATGCCCTGAAAGGTCGCATGGCCGGGCACCTGGTGCAGGATCTGTTTATCCAAAATGGATACAATGTGTTCAACTTTGGGCTTGAGCGGGTCATGCCTTCGATCGGCAAACTGCTCAAATCCAACAACCAGAAAACCAGCCAGGAACTGCGATATTGGCATTTTTTTGCAATTCTTTGAAAGGCTCTCATCTCTTTTGGCAAGGTTCCATACCCACTGATCTAATGAAAAATGCATACTTTAGCTCCGTCTTTTTGCAACCATGGACTTTCTTACCGATCATATAATTTCGATCCGCCAATTATGTACCCGGTTTGGCGTCAGGCAATTGTATGCTTTTGGTTCCGTTAACACTGGGAACTTCAGAAAGGATAGTGATGTGGACTTTCTTGTAGATCTGGGGGAAAAAGATCCTCTGGATTATTCGAATGCCTACTTTGACCTGGCTGATGGGTTGGAACGCATTCTGGACCGAAAGGTTGATTTGGTTACCATTGCTTCATTGCAAAATCCATATTTCATTCGATCAATCGAAGAAT
>Ga0075163_10012851_pt1 | contig 10895 bp, 7 predicted proteins | sample JI1023141ADNA_FD_71478 | JGI IMG/M metagenome (GOLD analysis project Ga0075163, IMG submission 71478) | Wastewater effluent complex algal communities from Wisconsin, to seasonally profile nutrient transformation and Carbon sequestration -... | ecosystem: Engineered > WWTP > Effluent > Algae...
GAGAACGCCGGCTACTGGCGCTTCTTCTGGCACATGATCGTCAACGTCGAGAGCCAGCTCCAGCAGCAGTTCTTCGAGCTCCACGGCGGCGACACGCCCGAGAACCGGGCCTTCGAGAAGCGCCGTGCCTACACCAGCTACGCGACCAACCTGGTCTTGATCGCCTGCTGGTTCGTGTTCCTGGGCCCGATCGGGTTCGGCTTCTTCTTCGTGCCGGCCTCGATCATCGGCGTGCTGCACCTCGCCCACTTCAATTGGTCGACCCACAACGCCGCGAAGCCCGAAGAGGGCTACCACCCGGTCAACCTCGACCAGGGCTACTTCTGGGTCGGCAACCGGATCTGGTTCGGCATCTACTACCACGGCAACCACCACAAGCAGGCCAACCTGTTCAACCCGATGCACTTCGAGGCCCATCAACAGGCCAAGGCGGAGCGTCGGGCCGCGATGCTGGCCGAGGCCGACGGCGAGACGCGACCCTCGGTCGCTGCCTGATGAGCGCTCCCACCACCGTCGAGGTCCACGGCGCCCGCAACGAGGGCATGCTGATCTACTTCGTGGTCTTGGTCGTGGTCGCGCTCGCGATCTTGGCCCTGACCTACCGCAACGACTGGGGCTTCTGGGGCTGGATGGGCGGCGCCGTGCTGCTGCTCTCCGGCATCGGCGGCGCCGCGGGCATGGCCAAGACTGGCGGCGCTGGGTTGGCGACCTGTCCCCACTGCGGCCACGCCAACGAGGTCCTGCACATCAGCGAGCACCGCTACCTGTGCTGCGCCGGCTGCAAGACCTGGCTCGAGGGCTCGACGCTGACGCAGGTGGTCGCCGACGACCACGTCGCCAGCTACCCGGCCTTCGAGCTCGCGCTGCCCGAGTCCTTCGCCTGGCCCGAGGGCTGCCCCGTCTGCGGGGGGCCGGTCACGCGCCATGTCCAGATCGAGGGCACCGACGTGGTCGGCGACGTCTTCGCCATGGTCGCGCCGGTCTCGGTCCAGAAGGTCAGCAAGCTCGAGGTGCCTTGTTGCGACCAGCACGACGACGGTGTCGCCCTGCTCCGCGAGGGCGGCCAGCCGATCTTGCGCCTGCGCTCGCTCGCCTATTGGCGCCGCTTCATGGCGCTGAACGATCTGGCTCCGCGCTGAGCTCCGCGCGGGCCAGCCCACGCGCCGCGATCGAGCCCGCGAGTGCGAAGCTGGCCGCCAAGCCCAGCATCACGCCGTGCTGGCCGAAGCGATCGACGCTCCAGCCGATCAGGGGCCCGACGACCAGGAAGCCGAGCCGGAAGACCATGCTGCGCAGCGAGACGAAGCCCGCCCGATCGCGGCTGGTCACCAGCTGCTGCTCGCGGTGATCGAAGATCGGTTGCTTGGCCCCGCGCATCAGCGTGAGCAGGTAGTAGAACGCGAAGCCGAAGAGCGCGTGGCTGAGCCCGAGGCCGAGGTAGCCGACGACGACGAGTCCCGTGAGCCCGAGCGCGACGCTCGGCAGCCCGACGCGGACCAACACGCGGTGCCCGAGCAGCGCCGCGATCGCGACGCTGAAGTTGGCCAGCGCCCACATCGGACCGAGCCCGCGCGGATCGAGGCCGGCGTCGAGGGCATAGAGCTGAATGGTCCAGACCGGGATATACGAGGCCAGCGAGAGCACCACGCTCGCGCCGATCAGCGCGCGCAGGCGCCGATTGTCGACCAGCGCGTGGCGAACCATCGCGCGGGCCTGGCCGATGCTGTCGCCGAAGTCGGGCCGCTCGCGCTCGGGCTCGACCAAGCTCAGCGCGATGACCAAGCCGACCGCCGAGGCCAGGGCTTGGGCGAAGAAGGGCCAGGCCTCGCTGCGCGCGAACATCCACCCGGCCAAGAGCGCCGCCCCGCCCTCGGCGATCTGCCCGGCCGAGATCTGCCGACCCGACCAGCGCGGATAGTCGGCCTCTCGCCCGCTCGCCAGCAGGCTCTCGTAGAGCAGCGCGCTGTCGCAGCCGGAGGCCAGGCTCAGCCCGATGCCGAGCAGGAACTCGGCGACGACCACCTGCGGCCAGGCGCTGGCGGTCCCGTAGATCGGCCACGCGATCAGCCAGATCAGGCAAGCGAGGACCAAGCAGCGGCGATAGCCGATCCGATCGGCGAGGTAGCCCGAGGGGAATTCGAAGAGCGCGACGGCGAGGCCGAACACGGCCTGGAGCAGCATGATCTCGCCGACGTCGAGCTCGATGTGCTGGTGGAGGAACACGCTGAGCACGGCCATCGGGAACATGGCCATCTGCATGGCCCGCAGCGCGCACAGGCGCAGCGGGTTGCCGCGCAGGCGCTGGCCGGCGCTCCCTTCGTCGCTCATGCGTTCCGTGTGCGGAGTCGGGCGATGCCTCGCACGACCAGCTTGGCCAGCTCGAGCAGCGTGACGGGGATCAGCGCCAAGCCGAGCGCGATGCCCAGGTCGGACCACGAGAGCACGCCGAGCTGGAAGAGCTCGCGGCTGAAGCTCCAGCGCTGCAACGCGATCTGCATGACCATCGAGATTGCGATGACCAGCAAGAGCCAGAGGTTGGCGAAGGGTCGCGCCGCCCAGAACACCCGCCGGGTGCTACGAAACGCGAACGCACGCAGGAGGCCGGCCGCGACCATGGTCGTGAACGCGAGGCTGCGGGCGTCGGCCAGCGGCCGCCCCCACAGCTCGAGCGCCGACCAATAGACCGCGAACCCGACGCTGGCCTGGATCAGCGCGTTGAAGCCGATCACCGCCCACTGCTCGCGGCCGAGCAGCGGCTCGCTCGGGTCGCGTGGGGGTTGGTCGAGCACGTCGCGGTCCGGCACGTCGACGGCCAGGGCCAAGCCGGGCATCGGCTCGGTCAGCAAATTGATCCACAGCAGGTGGAGCGGGAGCAGCGGAAAGGGCATGCCGAGCGCGGCCGCGATCAGCATCAGCAAGAGCTCGGAGAAGTTGCCGCCGAGCAGATAGACGATCGTCTTTTGGATGTTCTCGTAGATGACCCGGCCCTCGCGGATCGCCGTGAGCACGGTCGAGAGATCATCGTCGACCAAGATCATGTCCGAGGCCTCGCGGGTGACCTCGGTCGCGGTCTCGCCCATCGCGAGCCCGACGTCGGCCTCGCGGATCGCCGGCGCGTCGTTGACCCCGTCGCCGGTCATCGCGACGATCTCGCCGCGCGCTCGCAGCTCGCGGACGATCTGGATCTTGTCCTCGGCGGTCGAGCGGGCCCGGACGCGGGCAGCGATGGTCTCGGCGTCGCTGGACTCGTCGATCAGGCCGAGCTCGAGCGCGATCGCGTGGGCCGTGATCGGGTGATCGCCGGTGATCATCACGGTCTGGACCCCGGCCGCGCGAGCGTCGGCGATCGCCTTGCGGGCCTCGGGTCGAGGTGGGTCGGCCATGCCGATCAAGCCCGCGGGCTCGAGATCTCGAGCGTCGCCGCAGGGATCCCAGTCGGCTTTGTCGCGCGCGCTCCGGCTCGCGATCGCGAGCACGCGCAGACCTCGAGCCGCCATCGCCTCGGCCTCGGCGAGCATCGCCGCGACGTCGAAGTCGGCCCGCGCTCGCTCGGCGATCAGCTCGACCGCGCCCTTGATGTAGGCTCGGCCGTCGCTGCGAATGACCGCCATGCTGCGGGTCGCGGGCGAGAAGGGAAACACGTGGAGGCGCGGATGCTCGCGCTCGATCGGACCCCGCTCGACCCCATGATCGCGGGCGTAGCGAAGGATCGCCAGCTCGGTCGCGTCGCCGCTCTCGTGCTCGCCGAGCTCGGCGTCGCAGCAGCCGACCGCGATCCGCAGCAGCTCGGGCTCGTGCTCGGCCGCGCCGGTCCAGCAAGCCCGCACGCTCATGATCCCGGAGGTCAAGGTGCCGGTCTTGTCGGTGCAGATGATGGTCACCGAGCCGAGCGTCTCGACCGCGGCGAGCCGGCGAATCAGCACCCGATGCTTGGCCATCCGCTGCATCCCGACCGCGAGCGCGATCGTGATGATCGCCGGCAGGCCCTCGGGCACGACCGCGACCGTCATCGAGACCGAGGCCATGAAGAGCTCCTGCCAGGCCATCCCGTGCAGCCAGCCGAGCAGGGCGACCAGGCCGACCAGACCCAGACAGACGAAGAGCAGCACGCGACCGACCCGATCGAGGCGACGCTGCAGCGGCGTCCGATCGTCGCTGGCGGTGTCGAGCAAGGTTGCGATCCGGCCGAGCTCGGTCTGCATCCCGATCGCGACGACCTCGGCGACCCCGGTCCCGGCCGCCACGGCGCAGCCCATGAACACGTGATCGCTCCGCTCGGCCAGCGGGATCGGCTCGCTGCCGGCCGGCGCCTCGACCTGCTTGGCGACCGGCATGCTCTCGCCGGTCAGCGCGGCCTCGTTGGTCGCGAGCGCGTGGGCCTCGACCACGCGCGCGTCCGCGGCCACGACGTCGCCCGCCTCGAGCACGAGCAGGTCGCCGACGACGATCTCGGTCGCGACCACCGAACGGATCGAGCCCGCTCGACGGACCCGCGCGTGCGGGCTCGTCAGCTCGCGCAAGGCCGCCATCGCGCGCGCCGCCTTGCGCTCCTGAAAGAAGCCGATCGTCGCGTTGATGCCGACGATGATCGCGATCGCGATCGCGTCGACGATGTCGCCGATGATCGCCGCGATCACGATCGAGACGACCAAGATCAGGACCAGCGGACTCTCGAATTGGGCCAGCACCAAGCGCCACGCCGGGGTCGCGCGCCGCTGGACGATCGTGTTGGGCCCAGCCTGGGCGAGTCGCCGCGCGGCTTCTTCGGGCTGAAGTCCTTCGAGGCTCACGGGCCGGAGGCTAACAGGTTCGCCTCGAGCGAGAGTCATGCCGACTCAGTCGTCGCCGGTGCGGGCCCAGCCCTCGGGCCAGTCGCGGGTGCCCGCCAGCGGCGGGATCCCATCGCGCAGCTCCTGCAAGGCCGCGCTGGCGCGCTGGCGAAGCTGATGAGGCATGGCCAGGTGCTCGAGCGCGTCGTCGAGGTGTCGCCACTTGAAGCCGAGCGTATTGCTGCCCAGCCAGCTGGCCGCGCGCGTCATGGCCAGCGTGATCGCGTGCTCGGTGACGGTCGCGACGGGGTAGGCCCGCTGGCGGATGATCGAGGCCGCCATCCGCCACTGTTTCTTGGTGATCTTCGCGAAGCCGTCGCCGCCGGTGGCCGAGAGCACGCCGCGCAGGCGCTCGCCATCGATCACGATCAGCACCTGCTCCCACAGGTCGTCCGTGATTGGGGCGTTGGCCTCCGTGAACAAGATCAACCAGTCTTCGACGAGGCGCCAGCGAGCGGGTGGGAGGCGCGTCGAAGACGAGTCGCTCATCACCCGAAGCATAGGCCGTGGCGCATCGAAGCGACACTCCTCCCGAACGGGGCGCTGTCGCCCCCGCCCTGGCCGAAGCTCGCCCGAGCTTCGGGTCCGCAGACGCTCGAAGCCGCGACCATGCGGGCGGGTAAACGCACGGGCTGCGACCCGACCGCGGCTCGTCGAACTCGCCTGCGTGGCGCAACACAGATAGCATCGCGCCGTGACCCCCCTTGGCGGCCCGGACGGTCACCCGTGGCTCCCGACGCCCCACGACGTCGCGCGAGCGCTCGATGGTGACCGTCGAGCCATGCAGGCCTTGGTCGAGCGGCTCTTGCCGATCGTCCAGGCCGAGGTCGGATACGCGCTGCTTCGTGGCGCGAGGGCCGAGAGCCGCGACGCTCGGCAGGAGATCGCGGACTTCGTCCAGGAGGTGTTCATCGGCTTGCTCGGCGGCGGCGGCAAGACCCTGCGGACCTGGGATCCTGCGCGCGGACGCAGCCTCGACAGCTTCATCCGCCTGGTCGCGCGCCGCCAGGTCGCGACGATCTTGCGCAGCGGTCGACGAAGCCCCTGGACCGACAAGCCGACCGCGCACGAGGACCTCGAGCGCGCCCATGTCGGGGCCAGTGGTTCGGGCCGCTTCGCGAGCGTCGAGCAGCTCGATCGCCTGCTCGAGCTGCTGCGCGAGCGGCTCGACGAGCGCGGCATCCAGCTCTTCGAACTGCTCTACGTCGAGGAGCGCGCGGTCGAGGAGGTCATGGATCTGACCGGCATGACCCGCGACTCGATCTATGCCTGGCGATCGCGCTTTCGCAAGCTGGTCGCCAAGCTCGCCAAGGAACGTGAGTGAAGGCGCCCGAATGGCAGCATTTTTCATGACCGTGTCAGATCCCGGCGTCACGACCACAAGGGGGAATTCGCCATGAGCGAAGGGCCCGAGGACGAGCAGGACGAAGGCGAGCAGGACGAAGGCGAGCAGGACGACGCCCTGCTGCTCGCGCTCGCCGAACATGCCCGCGAGCGGCCATCGGTTTGGGAGCCGGTCGTCCGTGGCGAACGCTCGGTCGAGGAGGTCGCCAGCCAAGCAGGCGCCGAGCTCGAGCGCGCCCGCGCTTACTTTCAGCCCTTCGACGCGAGCGAGACCCGGGCGATCGTCGAGGGTGTGCTCGCGCGGGCCCTGCCCGCCGACGCCCCACCTGCCGACGCCCCACCCGCCGGGCCCGTCGCCGAGGTCGTCCAGCTTCGACCTCGCGCGGGCAATCGCAACGCGATCCTCGTCGGCGTACTGCTGGCGGTCGCCGCTGCGGCCGCGCTCTGGTTGATCTGGCCGCGCAGCGAGATCGCCAACACGGCCCCGACCATCGCCGCGCGCGAGCCCATTCCCGAGTACGGCGTCGAGGCGAGCGGCTGGCTCAAGACCCTGCGCGACGACACCCCAACAGCCCCTTCGCGCTATCGATATCGCCAAGAAACATCGTTCGAGTGGGTTTTGAGGCCACAGGCCAAGGTCGTCGACGCGCTCGCGCTGCGGGCCTTCGTGGTCGATGAAGGCCGGCCCGAGGGGGTGCCGCTGGAGATCGGTCCGCTGAGCGAGATCGCCACCACCGGAGGGATTCGAATCCACGGGACGATCGCCCAGCTGAACCTCGCGCCGGGCCGATATACCATCGTGCTCGTCGTCGGCCGACCGGACGCGCTGCCCGATCAGGCCGCGGCGCTCGCCGATCCGACGAGCGAGCCGGCATGGCGAGTGGTTCGGATCGACATCGACATCGAGGGCTGACGCTCGGCCTGCTGACCCTCCTCGCTTGTCCAGCCCAACCGGCCCAGTCTGGGCCCACGGAAGAGCGCGCGAGCGATCCGAGCGAGCTCGCGCTCGCCCGGGTCGACGCGGGTCCACCCGCCATGTTCGGCTGCGCGGGTCTCTTCCTCGAGGATGGCCTCGATCAGGACCTCGATCAGGGCCCGCTGCGCTGTCTCTTGCGCAAGCCGAAGCCGCTGGCCGCCTGGCTCGAGGGTCGCAGCGACGCGACGATCGAGGTCTGGTTCGAAGGCGAAGCGCTGAGTTCGAAGCTCGTCCGCGACCGCGCGGGCCTGCTGCTCGAGTTCGAGCCGCCCCGCGCTCGCGGACGCGTCGAGCTGCGCGCGCCGACGGGCGAGGTCTGGAGCGTCGAGCTCGCGCCGACCTCGACCCGCTACGCCGAGCTGCGCAAGTCCGCGAACGAGCGCGGCCGCGCGGGCGACTTCGAAGCCGCGGCGGCGATCTTCGCCGACGCGGCGCTCGAGCTCGATCCGATCGAGGCCGACTTGCTCCGCTGCGACGAGGCCCGACTCGCGATCGCCGACCGTCGCTTCGAGCACGTGATCGCCACGGCGCGCGGCCTCGCCGACTCGCCGGTGATCAGCTGCGCGGGCGCGGCCCACTCGCTCGCCGCCTACGTTCAGCTCTTCGAGCAGCCCGACTTCAACGCGGCCGAAGAGCAGCTCGAGGCCGCGGCCAAGGTCGGTCGCTTCGACTTCGAGCTGGCGATCGGCGCTCGTTACCTGCGCGGCGTCTTCGACCATCGAATCGGCGACATCGACGAGTCGCTGATCGAATTCGAAGCCTCCGCGCGGCTCGCCAACCTGGTCGGGGACGACCAGCAATTCATGTCCTCGGCGACGATGCAGGCGGTCGCGCTGGCCCGGCTCGGACGCCTGCGCGAGGCCGAGGCGCTGGCCGACTCGATCGCCGCACGGGTCGACGACCTCGCCGACGCGGGCCGGCTGATCGACGACATTCGCTACGACCTGGCCTGGATCGCGCTGCTCCGGCGCGAGGCCGATCGCGGCGCGCCCGATCCGAGCCCGACCCTGCGCCAGCTGATCGCCGACTACACCCGCAGCGAGAGCCTCGGCGACGTCGCTCGGACCCGGCTGCACCTGGTCTTCGCCCGGCTTCAGTCGCGCGACTTCGCGGGCGCCCAGGTCGAGTTCGACGCGATCGATCCGGCCTGGCTCGACGCGCACTCGCTGGTCTGGTTCGAACTGGGCGGGTTCGAACTCGCGCTCGCGAACCACCAGCTCCGCGCCGCGCGAGAGCGGCTCGATCGGGCCGAGCTCTACGCCGATCTCACCCACGATCGCGAGCATCACTTTCGCGTCTGGGCGGCTCGCGGCGCGCTCGCCCGGGCGCGTGGCGATCGTCCCGGCGCACTCGCGGCGCTGCGCCGAGCGAGCGCGATCGCGGACGAGCTCGCGCTCGCGGTCCCCGGCAGCTCGGGCCGCAGCATGTTGGTCACGGCGCATCGCCAGGCCGACGCCGAGCTGGTCGATCTCCTGGTCGAGCTCGATCAGCCCGAGGCCGCGTTCTGTGCCGCCGTCGGGATCCGGGCTCGCCATCTTCGCGCGCTCTGGGCTCGCTTGCGGCCGCCCTTGTCGGGGCCGGATCAACACGAGTACCAGGCGCTGCTCAGCCAGCATCGCGCGCTCCGGATCGGCATCGACGATCGGCTCGCGGCCGCCTGGCAGCTGCCGGCGCCCGAGCTGCAAGCGCTGCGCGACGAGCTCGCCGACCAGGGCGAAGCGGCCGACGAGCTGCTGCGCCGAGCGACCGCGCTGCTCGAGCGCGACGCCCCGCGGTGGAGCTGCGATCGCGTGCTGCCCGAGCGCGAGGGGGATGCGATCTTGGCGATGGCCCCGAGCGCCAACGAGGGTCGGTGGTGGTTCATGCTGGCCCGACGCGCTCGCGGATCCACGCCGGGGGCCAAGCTCCGCGCCACGCTCGTCGAGGTCGTCGAGGTCGTCGACATCGCCGCGCCCGACGATCGTGCGAAGCAGGCGATCACCGAGCTCGAGCCCGAGCTGGCCGAGGTCGCGCGGCTCGATGTCATCCCGGTCGGCGAGCTGCTGAGCGTCGACTTCCACGCGCTCGTGCGACCGCGGGCGATCGCGGTCGCCTACTCGCTGGGACTCGGCCGGATCGAGGCGCGCGCGAGCGAGGGCGTTCGAGCCAGCGTGGTCGCGGGCTCGAGCGATCTGCCCGCGGTCGTCGACGAGGCCGAGGGCATCACGACCCGACTCGCGACGCTCGGCTGGGAGGTCGCCGCCAGCTGGGATCCGCTGAGCGACGACCAGCCGCAGCTGCTCCACTACGCCGGCCATGGCCACCACGCGGGCGAGGGCGGCTGGGACAGCTACGTCGAGATCCCCGGCTTCGGTCGACTCAGCGCCACGCAGATCGTCGCGGGTCAGCGCGCGCCGAACATCGTCGTGCTCGGGGCCTGCAGCTCGGGCGCGCTGAACGAGCAGATCGTCGACGGCGGGATGAACCTCTCGGCCGCGTTCTTGCTCGCGGGCGCCGAGCTGGTGATCGCCCCGACCGGCCCCGTCGATGATCAGACCGCGCTGCGCCTGAGCGAGGCGCTCTACGGGACGCTGCGAGCCGGCGCGCTGCGAGAGCAGGACGCCAGCCCAACCTTCATCCGCGCGCTCGACCTCGCGCAAGCGACTCCGCTCGGCGAGGCCGAGCCGAGCGGCCCACGCAGCTTCTCGCGCTGGCGAGCCTGGCGACCTTGAGATCCGATCGGCTCAGGGTCCGACGGGGACCTGGTTGCCGACGCTGATCGGCCGCCCGCTCGGATCGAGGAAGACCATCGTCACCAGCGCGCTGACTGGCGCACCACCGGCGCCGACGCTGGTCAGCTCGGGATCGACGAAGACGGTGACCGTCGTGTCGCTGAGCCGCAGCGGTCCGTAGTCGAGCCGCTCGGAATTGCCGACCGCATCGTAAATGTTGACCTGGACGTTCTGCAGCGGGAGGCCGACATAGTCGGGCGCGAGGCTCAGATAGATGTCCTCGTCCTTGATCTCGCACATCGGACAGGGCGGCTTCTCGGGCTGCGGCAGCGTCCAGGGATCGGGCATCGCGATGGCCGGGAGCGCCGGCCAACTCGGCAGGTAAGCCACCTCGCTCGCGCCACACAGATCGCAGTCTTGCTCGTCCCAGAGCGGCGTCTCGCCCACCTCCATCGCATCGAGCCCAGCGAGCGCTTGTTCGAAGCTCTGCCACCACACCGCCTCGAGCTCGGACGGGTCGCTGGTGTAGCTCGACTCGCAGGCGAGCTTGGCCGCGTTGCACTGGTTCATGTTCAGGCTGGTGATCTGGGTCGAGGGCGTGCGCACGTAGAGGTCGCAGGCGTGCAGCAACGCGCCGCAGGCCGTGATCACCCGCTGCTCGGGCGTGCCCGCGCCCGCGAGCGCGAAGTCGGCGGTGACGCTCTGGCCATCGAGCATGCGCAGGCTGCCGCTGGCATGGATCACGTCCATGACCTCGTCGGCGTCCAAGCCCGGAAAGTACGACCAGACCAGCGCCGCGATCCCGCTGAGCGTCGCGCTCGCGACCGAGCTGCCGGTGAGCGGCCCGTGATCGGCCTGCGCGACGCGGCCGACCCCAGCGAAGCCGAGCGTGGCCATGCGGGCGTCGGAGCCCGGGCGAAAGTCGGCGAGGTTGCGCCCGCGCCAGTCGAGCGGGGTCGCGGCGTGAACCAGCGGCTGGTAGCTGGCCGAGGAGCTGGCCAAGCTGAACCCGAGGTCGTTGCACTGCATGGCCGA
>Ga0075163_10012852_pt1 | contig 10895 bp, 6 predicted proteins | sample JI1023141ADNA_FD_71478 | JGI IMG/M metagenome (GOLD analysis project Ga0075163, IMG submission 71478) | Wastewater effluent complex algal communities from Wisconsin, to seasonally profile nutrient transformation and Carbon sequestration -... | ecosystem: Engineered > WWTP > Effluent > Algae...
AATTGCCAGGTGCCTTAGAAATAAGACTTAATTTTTATGGCGGAGCTTCTATTGGATTGCTCAAACCCGTTTATTTAGAAATTTACAAACAATCTCTTGCCGTTCCCGATAGGTATGAATTAGTAACTGAAAAATATGATCCTGAAACACATTTCCTAGAAAACATCTATGGTAAAGCTCCCTTTTTAAAAGGTATTAATGAAGTAAAAATAAATCCAGGCGCTTATGGAAAGTTTGGTGTTAGTTTTGAGTATGGTGCAGAACAAGAGGTGATAAGGACTGTTGAAACGGGTGTTATTTTGGATTTTCATCCTAAAGCAATGCAGGTGATGGCTTTCAATACAAATAATCCGCTTACTTTTTCATTTTATGTGGCAATTAATTGGGGTAAAAGATGGTTATAATTTATAGAAAATGCTAGTCGAAGAAAACAATAAAATCATTGAAAAGCAATTCGTGAAAAAGCCCGATTGGTTAAGAGTAAAACTCCCAACAGGTAAAGAATATGCCGAAGTTAGAAAAATTGTAAGTGAACATAAATTGCATACGATTTGCGAAAGTGGGAATTGTCCTAACATGGGTGAATGTTGGGGAGCCGGCACAGCCACATTTATGATTCTAGGTAATATTTGCACACGTTCTTGTGGCTTTTGTGCGGTTGCCACTGGAAAACCAATGCCAGTTGATTTTGATGAGCCAAGAAGGGTAGCAGAATCAGTAAAACTCATGAAAATTAAACATTGTGTTATTACTTCTGTTGATAGAGATGAGTTGAAGGATGGTGGAAGTATTATTTGGGCCGAAACTATCAAGGCCATTAGAAAAGAGAGTCCTAATACCACATTAGAAACATTAATCCCTGATTTTCAAGGCAAATGGGAGAATTTGCAGCGCATTATAGATGTTGCACCAGAAATTGTTTCCCACAACCTTGAAACGGTAAAAAGATTAACCAAACAAGTTAGGATTCAGGCAAAATATGAAAGAAGTTTAGAAGTTTTGTCCAGGTTAAGTGCTTCAGGTATTAAAGCAAAGTCTGGTATCATGCTTGGCTTGGGCGAAACAGAAGATGAAATAATAGAGGCCATGATTGATCTTAGAAAAAGTGAAGTTAAGATTTTAACATTGGGTCAATACCTGCAACCAACGCCTAAACATTTATCAGTAAAAGAATTTATTAGGCCTGAACAATTTGCTAAACTTAAAGAATTGGCCCTTGAAATTGGATTTAAGTATGTTGAAAGCGGCCCATTGGTGAGATCATCTTATCATGCTGAAAAACATTTATAATTTGTCTTTGTTTATTTATAAAAATATTAGTTTATTTGTATCATCTCATTAAAAATTTATAATATGAAATCAAAAAAAATTACTCTTAGTAAGTTGTTACTTGGTGTAAGTTCTATTGGTGTTTTGTTAGCCTTCGGACTATCCTCGAATATTAGCAAATACGAACCAAGAAAAGATAGTGTTGCAGGAGCTAATAGTAAAAGATCTGGAGCAGCGGCATCTGAGTATTATTTTAATTTGCGCAAAAATGCCATTACTGGAGATATTCCTTATGATGCTATGGTTGCAGCAAGATTAGCTGCTAAAGAAATGTACAGCTCAAGGGCAGGTTCATTAGGTTTAAATTGGTCAGAAATGGGCCCCGACAATGTTGGAGGAAGAACCAGATGTTTTTTAATCGACAACCAAGATGCAACTGGGAAAACCCTTTATGCAGGTGGTGTAAATGGAGGTTTATGGAAAAGCACCAATGGCGCTGCTACATGGACTTTGCTGAGTGACCAATGGGATAATATTGCTACTGTGAGTATTTGCCAAGAACCTGGTGGTAAAATTTATGTTGGAACTGGAGAGTTTTTGCTTGGTGTAAGAGGGGTTCCTGGAACTGGTAATTCATCTTGCATAGGTAGTGGAATCTGGCAATCAACTAATGGAAGTACATTTACTCAAATTCCACAAACAGATCCTTCAGTTTCTAGTCCATACAATAATCTTTACAATCAAGCATTTTCCTATGTGTATTCACTTGAATATGCCAATGGTAAATTATATGCTGGTACTTCTAAGGGTTTAAGAATATCTACAGATGGTGGTGCCAATTGGGTCAATCCACTTGGTAGTATTCAAAATGCTTGTAAAGATGTTGAAGCAGGTGTAGATGGAACTATTTATGCAAGTATTGGAAACAAAATGTATGTTTCTGAAAATGGAACTACCTTTGTATTAAAATCATTGCCTGGCTTTACAGGTTCAATGTCTAATCTGCAAATTGCTACCGCCTTTAGCGATCCTAATTATGTATATTGTATAGGTGCTGAAAATGGAGGTAGTAATCCAAATGCTTGGCAATTAGCTGGTGTTTGGAAATCAGTGGATAAAGGAAATACTTTTACTTTACTTCCTAATTCTACTGGTGGTACTGTTTTTCAAATTTTAGGCAACCAAGGTGATTATGCCTGCGCTATTGGTGTTGATGCTGCTAATAAAGAAAGAATTATTTGTGGTGGATTAGATTTATGGAGTTATACACCTTCCGAGGGTTGGCTTCAAATTTCAGCATGGAATGATCCATCGTATGGTCAATATTATAATCATGCAGATCATCACCAAGTGATTTTTGATAACAATCATCCTAATATAGTTTATTTTACAAATGACGGTGGGGTTTTTAAATCCACAGATGCAGGACAAACTTTTGCTGCTACCAATAGAAATTATTCTGTTACCCAGTTTTATTCTGTAGCCACATCTATTAGAGGAGAAGTTCTTGGAGGAACACAAGATAATGGTACAAACCTAATTGATTTTAATGGTGTTACCTCAAGATGGGCAACTGAAGTGATAGGTGGTGATGGATTTGACTGCGATTTTTCTGCTATAAACCCTGAAGCCTCATTTGGTTCATTGTATTTTGGAAATTTACTAAGATCTGGTACACTTGGAGGTTCCTATGCAAGCTTTTTCAGAGGTGCTCCTACGGCACTTGTTGATGCTTCACCTTTTCATACGGTAATTAGATTATGGGAAAGTTTTAACAACCAAGAAAGTGAAGATGTTGTTAAATATATTGTTCCTGAAGATGATACAATTCAGCCTGGGGCTAATTTTATAGCTTATAGTAACAATTCAACTTATCCTTTTCTTACCACTTACAATGGAACAACAGCAGCCACAGGAGGAGATACCATCAAAAACATCAAGGACATTGTTTCTTCGAGAATGGCAGTTGGTATGGGTTTTGGTAGCACTTCTAAAGTTTATCTTGCTGTAAGACCTTTAAATTTTGGTGATAGCCCTTATTGGATGCCAATTGCAGTAGCTGGTAGTTCTGGTAACAACGATGGATTAAGTGGTGAAACTTCTTGTTTGGCATTCACTTCTGACGGAAATCATTTGTATGTTGGAACTTCAGGTGGAACAAGTGGTGCTGTTTACAGAGTTTCTAATTTAAATTCTATTAAATTTAATACTTTAAGTGATACCCTAACAGGTTGGATAAACAGACCAGAAAGTTATCTTACTTGTACTAGAATTGCTCAATTTTCAGGTCAAGCTGTAACAAGTGTTTCGGTTGATCCAAATAATGCAAATAAAGTAATTGTGACTTTAGGCAATTACGATGAGGCTGCTTACGTTTATCGTTGTAATAACGCTACAACTGCTCCTTCTGTTACCAATACCTCTAACTTTACAAGCATCCAAGGTAATTTACCTAAAATGCCAGTTTATTCTAGTTTAATTGATTATAGTGATGGAAACAGAATTATAATTGGAACTGAATATGGTATTTGGACATCAAATGTTGGTGGCTCTACCTGGACAGTGGATAATGATGGAATGGCCAATTGTGCTGTGTTTATGTTACGTCAACAAACACATCCATTTTTTAGATGCTGGAACTCTGGCACAATTTACGCTGCTACTCATGGAAGAGGAATTTTTAAAACATCAACTTTAACGGGTATCAAGGAAATCAATAGTAATAATGTTCAAGCTGATCAATTGCTAATATACCCAAATCCTGTTTTCGAGCAAGCAACACTTAAATTTAGTTTGCCAGAAGCTGGTAATACCACACTTACAATTTATGATTTGCAAGGAAAAGTAATCCAAAACATCAATATTGGAATGTTAAAGAAGGGTACCAACATGTATACTTTCCAAAATGAAGGTTTCAATAATGGAACTTACATTGCTTCAGTAACTTCTGGTAATTACAAAAAAGTAGTTAAGTTTGTTGTTAAAAATTAAGTTTTAATTTGAAAAATTTAAGTAACCCCATTGGTAAATTACCTGTGGGGTTATTTTTTTGAAGCCTATAGAAAATTAACGTATGAAGATTGGGATAAATGGTTTAGGAAGAATTGGAAGAACTTTGCTTAAAACCTGTATTTATAGAGGTGATATTGAAGTTGTTTTAATAAATGAATCAACAGACAATAAAACTATTGCCCATTTAATTAAATATGACTCTATTCATGGTAAATTCAATGGAAACGTTATTGCTAATGAAAATGGCATTTTTGTTAATGATAAATTTATAAAAATCACCCATCATACCAAGCTCGATGAGTTAGATTGGAAAGCAGCAGAAGTAGATGCTGTTGTTGAATGTACAGGTTTATTTTTAGATGAAAAATCAGCTGAACTGCATTTAAAAAATGGGGCAAAAAAAGTAATATTATCAGCCCCTCCAAAGGATGCAAGTATTAAAAGTGTGGTGTTAGGTGTGAATGAGAATATCCTAAATGCTAATGACAATGTAATTTCAAATGCTTCTTGTACAACCAATTCGGCAGCACCTTTAATAAAGCTTTTAGATGATTTATGGCAAGTGAAATCGGCTTTTATAACTACAACTCATTCCTACACAGGAGACCAAAGATTAACAGACTCGCCACACCTTGACCTTAGACGTGCTAGAGCTGCTGCCCTATCAATCATTCCAACTACAACAGGTGCTGCAAAAGCTTTAACCAAAATTTTTCCAAAACTGAGCGGCAATATAGGAGGTGGTGGAATTCGTGTTCCCGTTCCTAATGGTTCATTAACTGATATTACAGTAATTTTGGCTTCAAATGTAAGTGCTGAGGAAGTTAATCAAGCCTTCAAAAAAGCTGCAAATAATGAATTTAAAGGAATTATTGAATTTACCGAAGACCCAATTGTTTCTTGTGATATTGTTGGAAATACACATTCTGTTGTTTTTGATTCTTTACTAACTTCAGTGGTTGGCCCCATGGTAAAAGTAGTTGGTTGGTATGATAATGAAGTTGGCTATTCTAACCGATTGTACGAATTACTTTTAAAAATTAATAACCTAAAATAAACAATCCTTACTTATGACAATTAAAAAAACTTTAGCTCTTTGGCTTTGCACACTTTGTATTTTATTGAACAATTTCAGTTCATTTGCACAAAATAATTCTAAAACAATTTATGATTTCAAAGTGAAAAATATAGATGGTAGTACGTTTGATTTCGGTACTTTAAAAGGAAAAAAAATTATCATTGTAAATACTGCTTCAGAATGTGGAAATACGCCACAATATGCTCAATTAGAGGAAATTTATAAAAAAAATAAATCAAAAAATTTAGTGATTGTTGGATTTCCAGCCAATAATTTTGGAGGTCAAGAACCTGGTTCTGATAAAGAAATAAAATTATTTTGTTCAAAAAATTATTCTGTTACTTTCCCAATGATGTCTAAAATATCTGTGAAAGGGAGCGATATGGCACCTATCTATAAATGGTTAACCGAAAAAGCCGAAAATGGCGTAAAAGATGCACCAGTTACCTGGAATTTTCAGAAATTTTTAATTGATGAAAAAGGAAAATGGGTGGCAAGTGTTGCCCCTAAAACTTCTCCCCTATCATCTGATGAAATCAATGAGTTTATCTCTAAATAATAAAAGAGTTTGTAGGTTTAAAGTTTCTGCTTAACAAAGAATATAATACTTTTGAACTGCTTTATAGGGAAAATTAAAAAAATAAGATAAAATTTAGAAAATTGAAAATAGATATCTTGGCGTTTGCGGCTCATCCTGACGATGTGGAGTTAGGGTGTTCGGGCACATTAATAAAACATCAAAAATTAGGTCTGAGTACTGGTGTAATTGACCTCACAAAAGGCGAGTTAGGGACAAGAGGGAGTGCTGAATTGCGCACTCTTGAAGCAAAAAAAGCGACTCAAATTTTAAAATTATCTGTGAGAGAAAATCTTGGCTTTGCTGATGGCTTTTTTAAAAATGATCAAGAACATTTGCTTCCTATCATACAAAAAATTAGGAAGTATAAGCCAGAAATTGTTTTGGCAAATGCTATTGAGGATCGACATCCTGACCATGGCCGAGCTGCCAAATTAGTTGCAGATGCTTGCTTTTATGCTGGGTTAATAAAAATTAAAACACTAGATGAAAGCAATTCAGAACAAGCAGCTTGGAGACCCAAATCACTTTTCCATTACATTCAATACAACTATATCAAGCCCGATTTTATAATTGATATTTCTGAAGAAATGGAATCAAAACTTAAATCCATCTTGGCCTATTCATCCCAGTTCTACGACCCCAATTCTAAAGAACCTGATACCCCAATAAGTTCATTAGCATTTTTAAATAGTTTAAAAGAAAGAGCATCTGATTTAGGCCGTATAATTAACGTAAACTATGCAGAAGGATTCACCACAACAAGATTAATGGGTGTTAACAATCTCAAAGATTTAATCTAAAATTTGGAGACAACTAAGCAAAAAATATTGCTTTTACATGGTGCATTAGGATCTAGAAAAACCTTTGATTCAATACTTGACTTAATTTCCGATGCTTACCAACCCATCACATTTGATTTTAGAGGACATGGGGTTTATAGTACCGACAAAACTATTTCGGCTGATTTATTATGCAATCAAGTAATTGAATTTATTGAAAATCAGCAAATAAGTGGATTGCCTGTTTTTGGATACAGCATGGGAGGTTATATTGCTTTAATGGCATGCCTTAAAAAACCAAAAATATTCAGTAAAATAATTACTTTGGGAACCAAATACGAATGGAATAATGAAATAGCAGCTAATGAAATAAAGCAGTTACAAACTATCCTTAATTTACCGCAAGAGCATCCTTTTATTAAGAACTTAATTGAAATGCATGGTGCTGAAAATTACCAAAATTGTGTGAATGTTACAGCTGAATTAATGAAAGAATTGGGCTTAAAAAAATATCTAAATGATGAAACTATTTCAAAAATATTAAACGAAACACTTTTACTCCTTGGTGCTTTAGACAGCATGGTTAATATAGAAGAAACCTCCAAAGTATTTGAATCTCTTCCAAATGGCAAATTCATAGTTTTAGAAAATTCTAAGCATCAATTTGAAAAGGTTAATCAGCAAGATTTACGAGACAGGATTTTTGATTTTTTAATGTAATGTTAAAAGAACAGGATACTTACAAACTCAACTTTTTTCGAAATTTTAATTTTAATAATATTTACCTTATCAAGGTTATATTTCCTTGGGTGTGCTTAATTTTATCATTATACAACACATAATCAATAATATAAACATATACAGCAGCGGCAGCATCTTTACCTTTATAGGTGCCATCCCAACCAGTTTCTATACTTTCTGTAACAAAGACCAATTCACCCCATCTATCATAAACTTTTAAAGTAACCTCTTTGATGCAATTACCCCTTATAAAAAGCATGTCATTATTTTCATCACCATTCGGGCTGAAGGCACTCGGTAAAAATACCTCAGGTTCTGGATTCAAATAAACGATAGTTGAATCTTCAGTAAAACAGCCATTTTTAGGATCTAAAACTGTAACGAAATACCACGTAGTATCAAGTTTAGTTGTTGTAAAAGGATTAATACAATTGTTACAACTCAATGAAGCATTAGCATGCCAGTCGAATACCGGATCAACAATATTTGTAGAAGTGATTAATTGTAATGTATCACAAATATTCATGTTGTATTGATAGTATATCATATCAACAATTGGATTATCGTGTACAGTGATAATAATTGGATTGGAAGCAATGACAGGAGGGTTAACACAAATATAAGTAGATACTAACTGGCAAGTAACACTATCCTGATTTGCAAAAGAATTATAACTAAAAATTGTATCTGGCCCTACAGAAATGAGTGCATTGTTTACATACCAATACAATTGCACGGCACTCGATCCTGCTCCATTGATGTGCGCAATAAATGTAACCATTTGTTGTTCGCAAATAACAGTGTCATTAGAAGTGATATTAATTGTAGGTGCAATACTTTGAATTAAAGTTACTATTATACTATTTGAATAGGCAACTGTATTGCTAATACACTCAAGATCGGAATAGGCATTCAAGGTAACAATGTCGTTATTTTCAAGAGAGTCTACAATTAAGGTATCATTTGTTCCACCTTGCACAGCAACTCCATTAATAAACCATTGGTAGCTTGGATTTGCGCCACCATTCACGATAAAAGAAGTAAAAGTTATTGGTCTGCCTGAACATGCAGGAAATTGCTGATTTGTGATAATGGAAATCGTTGTTGTTAGTGGAATAGTTACCTCTTGAGTAATGATATTCGAAATAGAAATTGGGTTAGAAACACAAGGTTCATTAGAAATAAGTTCAACTGAAACAAGATCTGAATCATTCAACGTAAATGATATAAATTCATTCAAAGTTTGGCCAGGGACAGCAATACCATTCACAAACCACTGATACATTGGCGTTGTACCTCCATTAATTGAACCTGCTGTAAAGGTTACTGGATCTCCATAACAAATTGGTCCAGATGGGCTTGAAGCTATTTGAACATTTGCCACTAAATTATTTCCATCTGTTAAAACGGTAGTAATAATACTATCGCAACCAATCTGATTTGTAAATATGACATCATAAATACCAGGGCTATTTACAATTGTTCCATTGGGTAATTGGTAGGGTTGTGAATTACAGACCTGAGCATTAATGGTATCAAAACTTAAGCTTAATACCCCTAAATTTACTTGAACGACAGAATCACAACCGGCTGAACTTGGCAAAGTAAAGTTATAGGTTCCAGCTATTGCGGTTGAGGATCCGTCAGGTAATATGTAATTTTGCCCTGCACAAATCTGTGCATTCAAATTTACATTGAAGGTTGGTAATAATTGTAAGTTGGTTACAATAATTGAATCGCATCCTGAATTAGCTATTAATGTGTCTGTGTAAATACCAGCTGAACCAACCGAACTTCCATCTGGCAGAATGTATAATTGACCTGAACATATTTGGGTGTTTACGTTTGTGTTAGATGAATTATTTATAGTAAGATTCAAGTTAATTATTGAGTCGCAACCATTTGTTGCCCCAGCTGAAATAATAAATGTTGGTAAATTGGTACTTGTATTATAAGTAATGCCATCAATCCATACAAAAGAATCGCACGCAGTTTGTGAGTCAATACTGGCAACTGCATTAATTATTGTTAAGTTCAATGTTACTATACTGTCTGTGCCTTGAGCACTACCTCCTACTATAGTAAATGTTGGTGTATTGGTGCTTGTATTATAGGTAATTCCATCAATCCAGGTAAAGGAATCACAAGCGGTTTGAATATCGATACCTGTAACTGAAGTTATTATTGTAAGATTTAAAGTAACAATTGAATCACAGCCATTTGATGCACCGCCAATTATTATGAATGTAGGTGTATTTGTACTTGAATTATATGTATTTCCATCTATCCAAGTATAGGTCGCAACTGCTGTTTGAACATCAATTCCTGTTGCAACATTGTTAAGAATTAAATCTAAAGTTACGATTGAATCGCAACCTGTTGAGCTTCCTCCAACAATGGTAAATGTTGGTGTATTAGTTGACGTATTATAAGTAATACCATCAATCCAAGTATAAGTGTTACAAGCTGTTTGAACATCCGTTCCAGCAACAAAATTATTAATGGTTAAATTTAATGTAACAATTGAATCACATCCCGATACTGAACCACCTGCTATCGTAAAAGTTGGTGTATTCGTTGATGCATTATAAGTGATGCCATCTATCCAAGTGTAGGTGTTACAAGCTGTTTGAACATCTGTACCAGCAACAAAATTATTAATCGTTAAATCTAAAGTTACGATTGAATCACACCCTGTTGAGCCTCCACCAACGATGGTAAATGTTGGTGTGTTGGTTGATGCATTATAAGTGATGCCATCAATCCAAGTATAAGTGTTACAAGCTGTTTGAACATCAGTGCCAGTAACAAAATTATTAATCGTTAAATCTAAAGTTACAATTGAATCACATCCTGATACTGAACCACCTGCTATCGTAAATGTTGGTGTGTTGGTTGACGCATTATAAGTGACACCATCAATCCAAGTATAAGTGTTACATGCTGTTTGAACATCTGTACCTGTAACAAAATTATTGATTGTTAAATCTAAGGTTACAATTGAATCACACCCTGTTGAACCACCTCCTACTATTGTAAATGTTGGTGTGTTGGTTGATGCATTATAAGTGATACCATCAATCCAAGTATAAGTGTTACAAGCTGTTTGAACATCTGTACCAGCAACAAAATTATTAATCGTTAAATCTAAAGTTACAATTGAATCACATCCTGATACTGAACCACCTGCTATCGTAAAAGTTGGTGTATTCGTTGATGCATTATAAGTGATGCCATCTATCCAAGTATAAGTGTTACAAGCTGTTTGAACATCTGTACCTGCAACAAAATTATTAATCGTTAAATCTAAAGTTACAATACTATCACAACCTGTTGAGCTTCCTCCAACGATGGTAAATGTTGGTGTGTTGGTTGATGCATTATAAGTGATACCATCAATCCAAGTATAAGTGTTACAAGCTGTTTGAACATCTGT
>Ga0075163_10012853_pt1 | contig 10895 bp, 3 predicted proteins | sample JI1023141ADNA_FD_71478 | JGI IMG/M metagenome (GOLD analysis project Ga0075163, IMG submission 71478) | Wastewater effluent complex algal communities from Wisconsin, to seasonally profile nutrient transformation and Carbon sequestration -... | ecosystem: Engineered > WWTP > Effluent > Algae...
ACCGCAGGAACTCCCAGCTCACGATGCAGCCGGCCGGCGGCCACTGCGGAGATGGTGTGCTGCGCGAAGAGCAGATCGAAGGCGAGCGGGGCGGCGGATGAACCCTGGATCGAAGCCCGGACCAGGGAGGCCAGTTCCCGGGGATAGAGCAGGTACTTGAGGTTGCGCAGACGCGCGTAGCGTCCCATGCGCCACCGGGTGAACGGATGCACCACCACGCGGAATTCCCGGGCGACTTCGGCGGCGTCCGGAAACTCCGGACAAAACAGATGCACCGCGTGTCCGCGCCGCACGAACTCCCTCACCAGATAGGGCGCCTCGGCGGATCCACCCCCGCTGGGCGGATGGAAGGGCTCGTGGGTCAGAAAGGCGACGCGCATGCGTTGGCGGACCCTAATGGGAGCGAGCGCCGGGGCGAAATCCGGATTTTCACCACAGAGGCACAGAGACACAGAGAGAACCGAGGAGGATCCCTTCAGAAGTGATCGGAGCCGGAGCCGTTCGTCAGAAACAGCAATTCATTTGATTGGTTCGGTTCCTCCTCTGTGCCTCTGTGTCTCTGTGGTGCATCCCCTCTGGGGTCCTGCCGAGGAAATGGAGCGGAATCCGCTGGGCCTCCCGGGACGGCCCGGTAGATTGATTCCACATTCTCCCGCTCCCATGACCGCGCGATTCTTCCTCCGGCTGGCGACTGCCGGCCTTCTGCTCGCCACTTCCCTGTTCCTCCACGCCCGTCCGGAGTCTTCAGCCGCCGTGGAGTTTCAACCCTTCGCCGCCCAGGTGCGGCGCCTGATCGAGGCCACTGACGCCCTGGGTGCGCCGCTTCCGGCGACGGATCGCGCCCGCCTCCAGGCGCTGCTGCAACAGCCGAGTCCGGAGTCCGTCCGCCAGATCGAATCCCTGCTCGACCCTCAGTGCCTGCTCCACATCCAGATCAATCCCGAGATGCGGGTCAAGGTGACCAACGGTCTCGCGCGTCCCGACCTTGTGGAGGGGGGATGGCGGACCTTCTTGGTCAAGGTGCAGAATGAGGCGGGCACCACCGCCAAGTTGGGGATCCAGAGTCCCAACGCCCGCACGGCCTTCAATTCCCCGGCCTCCGATGTCGCCCAGCGCTGGCTGGAAACCTCCCTCGCGGATCGTCCACCCCTGCCCCCGACCCTGACCGGTCTCCCGCTGGAATACCGAATCCTGCAACTCTACAGCCGGGATGCCGGATCGCGTCAGGCGGCCTTCTCCTTCAATGTCGGCCAGGGCACGCAGGATCTGGGGTTTCGTGCCGAGACCGACGTGCTGTTCAACTGTCTCCCCGCCCGCGAGGTGACGCTCCGGTTGCGCGATGAGATGGGCGCTCCCACTACGGCGTCCCTTCTCATCACCGATGCGCAAGGGCACGTGTATCCCTCGCCCGGACGCCGCCTCGCGCCGGACTTCTTTTTCCATCCGCAGGTGTACCGCGCCGACAACGAGGTGCTCCGTCTGCCCGAGGGACGCTATACGGTCGCCTTTCAGCGCGGACCGGAGTCACTGCCCCAGCAGCGCCAGTTGACCGTGGGAGCGGGTCCCAACGTCTGGGATTTCCAGGTGGAACGTTGGATCGATCCCGCGAAGTCCGGTTGGTGGTCAGGCGATCACCACATTCACGCCGCCGGTTGCGCGCACTACGTCAACCCCACCGAGGGAGTGCATGCGCCGGACATGATGCGCCACTGTCTCGGCGAGGATCTCAAGATCGGATCCAATCTCACCTGGGGACCCTGCTTTGACTATCAGAAGCAGTTCTTCACCGGCAGCAACGATGTGGTGTCCCTTCACCCCTACCTGTTGCGCTATGACGTGGAGGTCTCCGGATTCGGATCCCACCAGAGCGGCCACCTTTGCCTGCTGCGCCTGCGGGAACAGATTTATCCAGGCGGTGATTCCAAGAACCATTGGCCGAAGCTGGGACTCAACACCCTGCGCTGGGCCCACCGCCAGGGTGCCCTGTGCGGACCTGCCCACAGCGGCTGGGGACTTCAGGTCAATACCGCCGAACTTCCCAATTTCGTGGTGCCGCCCTTCGACGGCATTGGAGCCAACGAGTACATCATGGACGTCACCCATGAAGTGCCAGGACCGGACGGCAAGCCCGTGCCTGCTGTGGACTTCATCTCCACCGTGGACACGCCGTACGTTTGGGAACTCAACATCTGGTACCACACGCTCAACGCCGGTTTCCGGACGCGCATCAGCGGAGAAACCGATTTCCCCTGCATCTACGGCGACCGGGTCGGACTCGGACGCAGCTACGTGAAGCTTGACGGCAAACTGGACTATGAAGCCTGGTGCGAAGGGATCCGCTCGGGACGCAACTACGTGGGCGACGGGCGGACGCATCTGATGGAGTTCGCCGTCAACGGCACCCCGATGGGGGTTGGGGCCAGCGAGGTGCGCCTCGACAAAGCCGGGACGGTGAAGGTCGCCGTCCAGGTGGCGGCCCGCCTCGATGAGAAGGCGCATCCCGAAATCAAGGAGCGTCCCTACCCCGAGAAGCCCTATTGGGATATCGAGCGCGCCCGCATCGGCACGACTCGGGAGGTGCCGGTGGAAGTGCTGGTCAACGGACGGCCCGTCGCCCACCGCAACATTGTGGCCGACGGTTCCCGGCAGGATCTGCAGTGGGACATTCCGATTGAACGCAGCAGTTGGGTTGCCCTGCGGGTCCTGCCCAGCGCCCACACCAATCCCATCTGGGTGGTGGTGGACAACAAGCCGGTGCGCGCCTCACGCCGCAGCATCGAGTGGTGTCTGAAGGGGGTGGACCAGTGCTGGTCGCAGAAGGAGCGGTTCTTCTCCGAGCCTGAATTAACCCAGGCCCGCGCCGACTATGAGCACGCCCGGACGGTCTATCGGCGTTTGCTGGCCGAGACGGAAGTGGAGTAGGGAAGACAAGCTGAGGGACACGGATTCCACGGATGCACACGGATTGGGGAAGAGGCGGTTGGGTGCGTTTCCGGTTGAAGGTCCCGACGTGTCGCCGCCTGCCCATCCGCATCCGTGAGAATCCGTGCAATCCGTGTCCTTCCATCTCCGTGACGTTCAGACTGGAGTGGCGTCAAACTGCCATTGCGCCGTGAGCGCCGACTAAAACCAGAATGAACGGAGGCAGGAACAGAATCTGGATCGCCGCTATCGCGATTCTAGTGATCACGCTGGCAGGAGGAGCCTTGTGGTCCTGGCGGACCAATCCTCACCTGAAGTCCCTGGTCTCGGATGATCCCGACATCATGTGTCATGATGACGAGATCCGTCGCGGGGAATTGGAGGCGGCTGGACCGGACGCCGTGCCGTTCCTGCGCGAGCAGCTCCGCCGAGAGCCCAGTCTCGCGATGCAGGGATTGACCTGGTTGGACTCCCGGGGGGTGGTCGCCTGGATTCACGATTGGGTCTCGGGATCTCTCGGCGATTCGATCGCGGCTCGTCTACAGAAGACTCTCTTGACCCATATTCAGGCCACCGAGTCGTTGCTTTTGCTGGGGCCCGACGCCGTTGCAGCCCGCCCGGAACTCACGATGCGGGCAGCCGGGGGCGGATCTTATCTGTCTGGTATCGCGTTTGCGGCACTCACAGCGCTCTCGCCTACGGACCCCTCCACCGTTAGCAACTACCTGGTCCGGTTGTCCGGAAACAACCAGCCGGAACGTTTCCACCTGGTACGCGACTTCCCGCTCATCTGGCGACAAGCCCCGCCCCATCTCCACGCGCTGGTGGACCGACTTCAGGATGCGGATTCGATGGTCCGAAAGGGGGCCGCAAAATCCCTCGCGTATTACGGCACGGCAGCCGCCGGCGCTGTTCCTCGGCTGCAGGAAATGCTGACCGATCCAGACCGAAGGGGCCGTCCCACCGCCGCCTACGCCCTGGGAATCATTTCGTCCAACCATGCGGATTTGGCTGTAGCGGTCATGCTGGAGCAGCAGCAGACCAACAACGCGTGGACTGGGGACCTCGCCCACCAGCTCTATGCTGCCCTGGGGCCTGCGGCCCGCCGGGCTGAGCCAGCGCTGCGCCTTGAATTGAGCCGATCCGCCACCAATGGCTTCTCCGGCCCGCCCGCCTTCGCGCTCTGGCGGGTCTCCGGAGAGGCATCGCCGGAGATCATTACTGGACTCACCCGGGGATGCACGCAGGGCATCCAACGCTTCCAGATCATGAGCCTGAAGGGTCTGCGGGAGATTGGTCCGCCTGCCAGCAATGCGGTGCCCGTGCTCCGCCGACTTCGGAGCTCTCCCCACTGGACGATCCAGCGCCTGGCGGACGACGCCCTGAACCGCATCCATCCGAATGAGACACCGATTTCACGGACTCCCACGGATTGAGCGGGAGAATCCAAGCTGACCTCCGATCTGCCTCAGAGCCTGTCGGGGTGGGCCGTGGAAAAGCGCAGAACTCCCGTGGGGGAGTAAACCCACCCGGCAAATCACCCAAGCCCGGGAGCACCAAGCAAAGGCCATCGGGAGCTTGGATTGATCCGGCTAGCCACGACGAAATTCAGTCGCTCGTGAGCGAACGTATGAACCCTCTTGAACCAAAGCCGGATGCCTTGATTGGGCACGTCCGGTCTGACGGGCGGGGAGTGGAAACGGAGTGAGTTGCAGGATATGCGGGCACCGACCACCGAAACGGTTGGTCTCCGCTACGGACTTGCCCAAACAACACCGCGTCACTCCTCAACTCTACATTGTTTCGGTCTGTCGGATCCGTTTCAGTTCCGGCGCAGGCGAAACCAGCGGGTCGCTGAGTCCTCGACCGATGTCCGCACGCGAATCTGCTCACCGACGACCTCGACGGGGTCACCCACCAGGGACCAGGTCGCGCCGTTCAATCCGGGGGCGACCGAATACTCCAGAGAGTAACCCCCTGCGGATAGTGGCCAACTGAGTTGAATCCGCCCTCCGGAAAGTTCGCCGACCTCAATGACGGGCGGTCCGGTGACCAGGAAACTCCGCACCTCATCCAGCGGCAGGAACTGGAGATCGCCGTCTTGTTGGGCCCTCAAGGTGACGGTTCCCAAGCCGGTCAGGCGCAACACCGGGCCGTCCACCACAGCCGGACCCTCGGTGACCGAGTAACGCACAGGGAGCCCGCTGTCGGCGACTCCGGGTAGCGGGAGAGGAAACAGTTCCGCAGGCAACTCGACGGGAAGGTCTCCCAGCACCGACTGCGGTGATCCCACCCGGACGTCGAAAACATGCAATCCCCGGCTCGCCAGGTACGCCCGGCCGTCCGCCACGGCGACGTCGCGGATGCGGCCGAAGCCGGGGAGTTGACCTGCCAGACGGGGATGGGAGGGATTGGCAACCTCGAACACCGACATCCCGTCGAGCCCCGCCACGAACACGAGATCGTTGTCCGCTACCACGCGGTAGGGGTTGTCCCTGATCGGTACGCGTCCCCGCTCCCGGACCTGCGTGGGATCGGAAAGGTCGAGCACCAGGAGCTGGCCCAAGCCTTGCACTGCCCAATAGCCCTGCTGACCGACCACGGCGAGCGCCCCGCCCAGATTGACGCCCGGGGGCACCCACCGGTAACGGAGCACCGGCCGGCCCGGTCGGGAGAGATCATAGCGTTCGAGTCCATCCCAAGTGACGATATAGGCCTGATCCCCGCTTAACTGGACGTCATTGACGGTTCTCGATGCCTGGATGACCGCCAGCGGAGCGGGCGGGGCGGAATCGCTCCAGCGGACCACACGGACTTGGGTGGGCGCTGCCCCCGCCACCACCAGGGCGAGATCCTCGCTGACTCGGGTGTGCAAAACGTTGCTCTTGAGATCCAGGCCGCCAAGGCGTCGCGGCTGTTCAGGAGCCTGGACGTCCACCGCCTGAAGGCCCGCCAAACCATCGGCCACCGCCACCCGGCCACCCACGAGGTCCACTCCGGAGGTTCCCGGCCCCCGCTCGTCCAGAGTGGCCAGGGATCCGCGTCGTCGCGGCTGATCAGGATCGCTTACGTCCAGAATCTGCAGGCCGTCCGATCCATCGGCGAGGAAGGCCCAGTCACCGGCGACTTGAACGGAGCGTGCCGTTTCGGTCGTAGGAAATGCACCCACTTCAACGGGGTTGCCGGGCGAACTGACATCAAACACCAGGAGTCCCAGCGACCCGTTGGCGACAAAGGCCGTGGTGCCCCGCGCCCGTACATCGACACTGGCCGCAGTCGTCAGTTCCGCCCCGATGAGCTGGGGATTTCGCGGATCGGCAATGTCATACACCTGCCAGCCTGATTCTCCGACGGCGGCGTACAGCCGGTTGCCGATGACATCCAAGCCGCGGGCAAAAAGAATCGGAACCTCCACCGAGGAGAGCGGCTCCAGGGCGTCCGACCCCGTCACCCGGTACACCGTCAGGCGGGACCCCCGGTCTGCGATGAAGGCCAGGTCGTTGGCGAAGTGGATCACTTCGCTGCGGTGGGCAGACGGCTCGGAGAAGACCAGTTGTGGATTCCTCGGATCCGCGACATTCACCACCCGGTAATACACGGAATCTCCGGTGAGGTAGGCCCGGTGCCCCTGGACCCGCACGTCCGTGATCGCACCCCCAACGGGCAGGCGGGCGAGGACGGAGGGTGTGCTGGGATGGGTCAAATCCACGATCAGCAGGTCCGTCCCGGTACCCACGTAGGCCAGCGAGCCGACCAGACGAACCGGACCAGGTTCGCTCAGCGCAACGGTTGCCCGGCGAACGGGGGCCTGGGGGTCCGACGCGTCGATCACCACGAGACCCTCCAGGGTATCCGTCAGGCAGACCAGGGGGCCGGACACATCCACCCAGAAGGCGGCGTCGGCGGTCGGAAGAAACCCCTGCCGCACCGGACGCCGCGGATCTGCGATGTCGTAGATCACCAACCCGCCGAACCCGTTGGCGAGGTAAAGGTGGGAGTCCTGGAGGGCCAGTTGAATGGCGCCGCCGGCCGGCAGACTCAGGGACTCGCCCCGGGGGACGAGTTGAACCGCGGGCAGGTTGAAATTCTTTTCGAACGACGCAGGGAGGAAGGTGTCGTTGCCGTCTTGTTCGGCGACCACCCTCACACGGCCCACATTGGTGATGACGAGCTGCCCCTCCAGGATGAAGGCCGGTCCCCCCAGCACCCGGAAGTGGACGGGCAACTGGCTGCTCGACGAGGCTGTCAGGGCGTGCGGTTGCTGGATCCGCAACACCTCGTCGGGCGGGAGAGTGGTCCAGTCAATCTCCTGCTGAAGGGCGACCCGGACCGGATCTGACCGGGCGGTCCCCAGCGGATTGCGGACTTCCACGACGTAGGATCCTCCGTCCGCGATCTGCAACGCATCGAAGTGCAGCACCGCATTCGTTGCGCCTGGCACCGATTCGCCGCCGTGAAACCACTGGTACGTCAACGGCTCCGCACCCTGGGCCCGGACTTTCAGTCGTGCCGGCTGTTGGAGTCGTCCGCTGATCGCCACGGGCGCTTCGGTGATCTCCGGTGGCCGGGTGGGAAAATCGAGGTCGATAATGCCGAATCGTGTGCCGGCCACGAACAGGCGGTTCCCCTGGAGGCGGACTCCATCCATGGTCCCCCAGTCGGCGAAGCGGCCCAGAGGAATGGCATTGGTTGGAGTGGCGATATCGAACAGCCGGATACCGGCGCGGGGCGTTGCTCCCGAGGTGCTGTTGTCGGCGGTCGCCAGAAACCGTCCTCCTCCGTCCAGACCCCAGATGCTTCCCGGGATCAGTCCGACCCGGCGCAGGGTAGGGAACCCGGCGAGGTCGAGCACCAGCAACCCTCCCGCCGTGTCGGCCACATACGCGGCGCGATCATTCAGGAAAAGGTCGTAGTAGGATTGTCCGGCGGAATCGGTCCCCGGATGACGGGTCATCAGAAACGGGTTCGTCGGGTCGGCCACATTCACCGCCTTCAATCCGCCCGACCAATCCGCCACATAGGCGAGATCGTCCCGCAAGCGCACGCCGGCGCCCAGACCGGAGGTGTCGAGTGAGCCTACCAGGACGGGTTGAGTGGGATTGCTCAGGTTTAAGATGGCCAATCCGTGGGCGCCGTTTCCCACATAGGCCAGTTCGCCACGAATTTCGATGGTCACCACTTCGGTACGGTTTCCCGGGAGACGATAGAGGGAATGTCGGACCGGACGACGCGGATTCCGGACATCCACGATCGCCAATCCGTTGAGTCGCTCGGCGAGATACAGGAAGCCATCCTTGAGCGCGGAGTCCTCATGACTGGGCCCCAGGAACGGCAGCGTCGCGACCTGTCGGGGGTCGTCCGGAATGGCAACGTCGTAGATGCGCAAGTCCGGCAGTTGGAGTTCGGTGACGAAGGCGTAGTGGTCCTGCAACTCGATGCGCGCGGGATTGCCGCGATTCGGCCGACCGCGCAGGGGCAGGCTCCCCCGCGGTCGCAGAACCACCTCGCTGCCGGGGAGGTCCACGCTCACCGACACGATGCTGCTGGTGGCGGAGCCCCGGCCGGCGTGCGAGGCGACCAGGTGATAGAGCCCGGTTTGGGCGGGGGCGACGGAGGGGAGTTTCAGTTGCTCCAACGTGGCACCCGGAACCGCCACACCATCGAGATACCATTGAAAGGTGCTGGCCGTGGGCGTGGCCACCGCCGCCTGAAGCGTCACGGGCGAACCCGCGGAGACATTGATCGGCGAGGGTTGGCGGGTGAAGCTCGGCGGGTCGGTGACCAGGATGATTCGTTCCACGGTGGGGGATTCGTAATAGGCGAGGTCGCCAGGTTGCCAGGCCCGGACCCGAACCGATCCGACATCGGTGACCGTCAACCGCCCCCCCTCGATCCGACCGGGTCCACTCAACACTTCGAAATCAACCGGGAGTCCGCTGCCCGCCTCCGCGAACAGGAACAGGTCCAGGCCGCCCGATCCCAGCGTGACCGAGGCGGGTGGTTCGAACTGGAGAGCTTGTTGCAGCTTGTGGGCGAAAAACGTCGCCGTGACCGACGCCGGATAGAATTGCTCGTTCCCCGGAACGTCCGCCTGCACGACCAGCATGCCGGCGTTGGTGACTGTGAGTTCCGAGCCGGAGATCGCCGCCGGCCCTTCCAGGAGTCGGAAAGTTGCCGGCAATCCGGAGGCGGCGGTGGCGGTGAGGGTGAAGGTGATCGGGCCGTTGGTGACATGGACGTCATGGATCTGAAACTCGACGGGTTGGCGGAGTCCTTCGCGCACTCGGCGAATCTGCGTGGGCTGGGTGCCGAACGTGACGAAGGCCAGATTCCCCTGGAGGTCGAGGCCAACGGGGGAAAAGTCGAAGCCGGTTTCCCCTGCCAGCCAAGGGTGGATCGAATCCACCAGGTCGAAGGCCCGGAACCCATACGGGTTGCCCACGGCGAACGCACGGTCCCCGTTCAAGACGAGTTCAAACCAATCCTGCGCCGAAGAGCCGCTGCCGACCTGGAAAGGCAGGGCCGGCGGCTGAAGCTGAAACACCCAGTAGGCGATCGGATCGAGCACATGCAGATACGGTCCGGTCGCGGCCAGAGCCGCCTGGCCTCCGAAGCCGGCAATCTCCCCCACACTGAGCGGTTGGCCGGGATTGGTAAGGTCATAGACGTGGACGCTCCGGGCGGAATTGGCCACGTAGGCAATTTGGTGGTGGAGGAGGAGGCCCTGCGCGTTGAGCGGATTCTCTCCGGGATCAAGGGTCGTGATCCGCTGGGGTGCCGCCGGGGGCAGCCAGGTCAAAACATCGACGCCGGTGGTTCCGGTGGCTACGGCAACCGTGGGAAGCTCCAGACTCACGGCAAGTGCCGGGCCGGAGGTGGACGTCGTGGTAAGAAGCCGGGGTTGCCTGGGGTCGCCGACATCCACCACCAGCAGGCCATCCGCAGAAGTGAGCACCGCGTACGAACCCACGACCTCAACGTCGGTCGCCGGTGAGTTCAGAGGCAACCGACCCAAAACCTGGGGCGACTGCGGATCGGTGACGCGGACAATGGCCAGGTCCTGGCCGGCGAGAAAAACGAGGCCGTTGGCCACCCGGACCTTGGCAGCAGGATCCAACTGTCCCGCCAGTACCGTCTCGATCGTGGAGCGATTGAACGTCCGACTCAGGGAGGCGGGCAGGAAGGCGCCATTGCCCGGCTGTTCGGCCACCAGCACGATGGTCCCGACGTTCGTCGCCATCACGCGGCCATCGGTGATGGTGGCGGGGCCCTTGGCGACCCGATAAACAACCGGCAGACCGCTGCTGGCCGAACCTTCCAGAGGGTAAGTGCGCCCGATGACCAGCGGGGTTTCCTCCGAGGGCAGGTGCCAAAGAATCTGTTGGGCGTCCTGGCTCCGCGCCGGGAGCATCAGCAACAGAAGGGTGAGCAGGGCAATCGCTCGTGCGAGTGGGTGAAGGTGTGAAAACCGGCAAAGGGGGGAGTCCATGAACGGCCGTCGTGGTTGTGGTGTTGGAATCTGAGCTGAAATTCATCGCAACTGCAATGGACGAGTGGCCGTCAGGGATGGGCGACTCGCGAGGATTGGAACAGGATTTCGTGGTTCCGGACTGAAATGCCTCGGTCACCCTCATTGAGGCCAAGGCATCGCGGACGGTGACGTCGGAAATGGATTTGTTTCCACCCACTCTTCTGCGTTCTCGAACGGGATGCATCCGCTCGCGACGGCGTCTGCGCTCGTGAGTGAAAGTCCCCCCCGGTCGAGTTGGACGGTTGACGACCGAACAATCCGGTTCCTGTCCCCCGCAAGGAACGAAGGGCAGTAAGCAGTCCGGATCAAGAACCCATGGGTCTGAACGAAGGTGAATCACAATCCTCTCCCATGAAGCGGCCCGGAAAGCCGGATACGGAAAACCCGTTCATCCGGATTGATGAGGGGTGGGTGGGAAAGTCAGGGCGATGACAACTGCGGT
>Ga0075163_10012854_pt1 | contig 10893 bp, 7 predicted proteins | sample JI1023141ADNA_FD_71478 | JGI IMG/M metagenome (GOLD analysis project Ga0075163, IMG submission 71478) | Wastewater effluent complex algal communities from Wisconsin, to seasonally profile nutrient transformation and Carbon sequestration -... | ecosystem: Engineered > WWTP > Effluent > Algae...
CCAGGAACAGCAGGTGGTCGTAGCCGGTGACCATGTGCTTGGCGCCCAGGTACATGAACGGGAACACGTTCACGCCGCGGCTGGATGCCACGTAGGCGGCATCGCCGCCGGCCACGCCATGGGCCAGCGCCAGCGCGGGAACCAGGGCTGCCAACAGCAGCGCAACGCGGGAAACGGATTTCATTCGCACATGGTAACCCGGTCAGGGCTCGATCGGTTCATGCCCTTCAGGCAGCGCCCAGAGCCGGTGGGAATCCAGCAGCACCCGCGCGTGGTCGTGCAGCGCCGTGAGTTGCGCCATCATCAGCTGCTGCTCGGCGTCCAGCGCCTGGCGGCGCGCTGCCAGCGTCACCGACAGGTCCAGCTCGCCCAGTTCGTAGCCGCGCGCAGCGGCATCGGCTGCGCGACGCATGCGTGCCGCGGCCTCGGAAAGATCCTGCCAGTTCCCGAGGCTCAGTCTCGCGGCTGCGATGGCGGCGCGGGCATCGGAGCGCACGTGGTCGGTAATCAGCCGCAAGTTGGCCTCGGCGGCGCGCGACTGGCTGCGCGCGAGCGCCGCATCGGCCGAACGGGCACTGCCGCCGATGGGCAGCGTCACGGTCAGGCCCAGAAGGCGGCGATTGCCGTCGAGGTTGTCGCTGTAGTGCAGCGCCAGCGTGGGATCCGCCAGGCGATCGGCGCCTGCCCGCTCGGCCGCAAGGCGTGATGCCGCGGCCTGGCTTTCGGCCAGCTCCAGCTCGTGGTTGTCGGAGGTGATGTGCTCGATCCATTCACCATCCGTGCCCGGCAGCGCCTGCGGCTCCGCCAGCGGGATCGGCAGTTTCAATGGCAACCCCGGATAGTCACTGGCAAGTGCCTCCCTGGCGCGCATCGCAGCCACGGCCGCCGCATTGCGCGAGGACTGCATCCGACGGGTTTCCGCATCGGCCAGCTGCAGCTCCACGGCGGCGGCATCGCCGGCTTCCACGCGGCGCTCCACGCTGCGCTGCTGGTCGCGCAGTGACTGCAGCTGCACATCGGCGATCCTCACCGCCTCTTCGGTGCCCACCCACTCGAACCACATGTCCAGCAGGTCGCGACCGGCTTCATGCCAGGCATCGCTGTAGCTGAGTTCGCCCACCAGGCGTTCCTGCCTGCCGAGCCGGTAGTCGAGGGACGCCTTCCAGGGCCAGCGCATGGCGCGTTGCAGGCCGTATTCCTGTTCGTCGAACCGCAGGCCGCTGGCTTCGGTGCGCTGCTGCTGGCTCGCCGAGATCTGCCATTCATGCGGGCCGGCGCGCCGCTTGCGCTCGCGCTGCACGCCCTGTTCGATCGACTCGACCTGCACCTGCAGTCGGGGCGAGTCACGAAGGGTGGTCATTACGTCTTCCGGGGCCGGCAATCCCGCCGTCGCCTGCGCCTGTGCGCCAGTGGCCGCCAGCGCCAGCATCACCAGGGCTGCGATCTGCTTCATGCGAACCTCCCGAAGCCCCTCACCGGCATCGTCCACCAGGCGATCTCGTCGCTGGGCAGGGCCGTACGCAGCACCTCGATCAGCGGCTCGACGCTTGCCGCCGACAGCACCACCTGCAGCAGCCTGCGTCGTGACCGGCCCCGCACCTGCTCCATGGCGGAATGCAGCGTGGTGCCCGAGCCGAAACCTTCCGCGGCCAGTGACGTGAAGCCACTGACCCATTCCGGATGCTCGCGCAGCAGGTCGATGAGATCCTCTTCGACCTCCGCCGGACACGAGAGCGTCAGCAGGCAGTCATGCGCGGAGGGGGGTGTATCCATCTACTTCTCCACGCCGAAACGGCGGAACAGGCTGGGCAGCAGCACCAGCGTCAGCGCGGTGGAACTCAACAGTCCCCCGATCACGACCACCGCGAGCGGCTTCTGGATCTCGGAGCCCGGCCCGGTGGCGAACAGCAGCGGCACGAGGCCGAAGGCAGTGATGCTGGCCGTCATCAGCACGGGACGCAGCCTGCGCACCGCACCCTCGCGCACCACGTCCTCGATGGGCATGCCGCGGGCGCGAAGCTGGTTGAAGTAACTGATCATGACCAGGCCATTGAGCACCGCGATGCCCATCAGCGCGATGAAGCCCACGGAAGCGGGCACCGACACATATTCGCGCGCCGCCGCCAGCGCGAACACGCCGCCCACCAGCGCCAGCGGAATGTTCACCAGCACCAGCAGCGCCTGGCGCACCGAGGTGAACGTGGCGAACAGCAGCAGGAAGATCAGCGCCAACGCCACGGGCACCACCAGCCCCAGCCGGGCCGCCGTGCGCTGCTGGTTCTCGAACTGGCCGCCGAAGGTCAGGTGGTAGCCGGCCGGCAGCGGCACTTTCTCCGCGATGCGCGCGCGGGCTTCTTCCACGAAGCCCACCAGGTCCCGATCGCGCACGTTGCTGCGGATCACGGCCATGCGCGAGCCGTTCTCGCGTTCGATCTTCACCGGGCCCTCGGTGCGTTCCAGCCGCGCCAGCTCGCTCAGGGGAAGCGCGTAGCCGGCCGCGACCGGCAGCCGCAGCTGCGCGAACTGGTCGGGTCCGCCGCCATCGGTGACCGCCAGCGGGCCGCGCAGCAGCAGCGGCAGGCGGCGTCCGGATTCCACCACCACGCCGGCCTGGCGTCCTTCCACCAGCGAGCGCAGGTCATTCTGCACGGCTTCCACGTCGAGGCCGGCGCGACCGATGCGGCCGCGATCCAGCGCGATCTGCAGGTACTGCACGCCCCCGTTCTGCGTGGCGTTCACATCCTCGCTGCCCGCGATCTGTTCCAGTTCGCCGGCGATGCGCTGCGCCAGTTCCTCGAGCGTTGCCAGGTTCGGGCCGAAGACCTTCACGGCCAGATCCCCGCGCACGCCGGAGATCAGTTCCGAAACGCGCATCTCGATGGGCTGCGTGAAGCTGGTGTTCACGCCGGGGAAGCGGTCGGTGACGGCGCGGATCTGGTCGACGACCCAGGCCTTGTCCTGGCGGCGCCACTGGTCGCGTGGCTTCAATTTCACGAAGCCGTCGGTCTCGTTGGTGCCCATCGGGTCGAGGCCCAGTTCATCGGAGCCCACGCGCGCGACGAAGCGTTCGATCTCCGGCACTTCCTTCAGCAGCGCCGCCTGGATCTCCAGGTCCGTCGCGGCCGAACGCGCCAGGCCAATCGAAGGCAGCTTCTCGTGCTGGATGACGACATCGCCTTCATCCATCGTGGGCATGAAGGATTTTCCAAGCAGCACGAAGGTGGCCATGGCGGCAACCAGCGCGCTGCTCGCGATGATCAGCACGATGCGCTCGGAGCGCAGCGCCCATTCCAGCAGTCGCCGATAGCGGTTTTCCAGCCAGACCACCAGTCGCGGCGTGGAATGGCCGCCCTGCAGCAGCCAGGTGGCGGCCACCGGCACCACGGTGAGCGAGAGCAGCAGCGAACCCAGCAGCGCGAACACGATGGTGATGGCCACGGGCTTGAACAGCTTGCCTTCCAGGCCCTGCAGGCTCAGCAGCGGCAGGAAGACCAGCGCGATGATGGCGATGCCGGCCGTGACCGGCGCGGCCACCTCGGCGGTGGCGCGATAGATCACGTGCAGTCGCGAATGCCGCGCCGCGCCTGGTTGAGCCTGGTGCGCCTCGATGTTCTCCACCACCACCACCGCGGCATCGACCAGCATGCCGATGGCGATGGCGAGGCCCCCCAGCGACATCAGGTTGGCCGACAGTCCCTGCAGGCGCATCGCCAGGAAAGTGGTCAGCGCCGCCAGCGGCAGGATGATGATGACCGCCACCGCCGCGCGGACATTGCCCAGGAACAGGAACAGCAGCACCAGCACCAGCACGGCAGCCTCGCCGAGCGCGCTCGACACGTTGCTGATGGCGCGTTCCACCAGCGAGCCGCGATCGTAGAATGTGCTGGTGTGCATGCCCTTGGGCAGCGTGGGTGCGATCTCGGCCAGACGCTCGCGCACCGACTGCACCACCTGCTGCGCGTTGGCGCCGCGCAGACCGATCACCAGGCCCTCGACGGCCTCGCCCGTTCCCGCCTGCGTGACCATGCCATAGCGGGTGAGCGCGCCGATGCGCACCTGCGCCACGTCACCGAGGCGCACCGCGGCGTCGCCGCGCGTCGCAATGACGATGCCGGCGAGGTCTTCGGGACTGCGCACATCGCCGTCGGCGCGAATCAGCCAGCTCTCCTCGTTCTCCTGCAGGCGGCCCGCGCCGTCGCTGCGGTTGTTGGCCAGCATCGCATCGTGCAGCTCACCCAGCGTCAGCCCGCGCGCGGCAAGGGCGGCGATGTCGGGCACCACCTCGTAGCTGCGCACGAATCCGCCCAGCGAGTTCACATCGGCAACGCCCGGCAGGCCGCGCAGCTGCGGCCTGATCACCCAGTCGAGCACGGTGCGCTTTTCCTCCAGCGACTGCGGCCCTTCGAGCGTGAACATGAACATGTCCGACAGCGGCGTGGTGATGGGCGCAAGGCCGCCGCTGCTCGTCGCGGGCAGGTTCGGCACCACACCCGCCAGGCGCTCGCTGACCTGCTGGCGCGCCCAGTAGATGTCGGTGCCATCCACGAAATCCAGCGTGATGTCCGCGATGGCGTACTTGGACTTTGAACGCAGGATGGTCTGGCCGGGGATGCCGAGCAGCTCCTGCTCGATGGGGCCGGTGATGCGCGTCTCGACTTCCTCGGGCGTCATGCCCGGGGCCTTCATGATGATCTTGACCTGCGTCGAGGAGATGTCCGGGAACGCGTCGATGGGCAGGCCGCGCAGCGCCCACAGGCCGAGGCCTGCCAGCAGCGTGGTCAGCACCAGCACCAGCAGGCGCTGGGAAAGACACAGCGCGACCAGGCGCGACAGCATCACGGCGCCTGCGGGGCCGCGCCCAGGCCCAGCCAGCTGCCCTTGATGGCGGCAAGTCCGCTGCTGGCCACCTGCGCACCCGGTGGCAGGTTGCCGCGCACCCAGGCGCTGCCACCGGCGCGGCGTTCAACCTTCACGGCCACGGGCTGCAGTCCTTCGGCGTCGCGCAGGAACACATGGCTGCCGCCGGCGTGCTGCACGACGCTGGCTTCGGGCACTGCCACGAGCCCGGTCGCGGCGCGCGGCGATACCTGCGCCTCCACGAACTGGTTGGGCGCAAGGCAGTCGGCCGCGCGCGGCATCTCCGCGCGCACGGTGAGTGTCTGGCTCTGCGCGTCGAGCAGCACCGCGCTGGCGATGACGCGGCCCGCGTCGGGACAGCCGGCCACGGCCACGGCGTCGCCCGCTGCGATGCCCTGCGCCTGCTCGCGCGTGGCCTGCATCTCGATCCACAGCCGGTCGAGCGAGGCCACGCGCAGCAGCGGATCACCCACGGCCACGCTCTGGCCCGCCGTCACCGACTGCTGCAGCACACGGCCGGCGCGCGGCGCCGCCAGCGTCACCGCAGGCGCGATGTCGCCGGCGTCCTGGATGCGGGCGAGGGCGGCCTCGGAGAATCCAGCCAGGCGCAGCATCTGCGACTGCGCGCGCAGCGCGGCTTCTGCTTCGGTGGCCGCAGCCTGGCTCTCCAGCAGGCGGTTGCGCGAGATGATGCCTTCGGCGTTGAGCTGCTGGTCGCGCTGGGCGCGTGAGCTGGCCAGCTGCGCGCGCGCGCGGGCGCCGATGAGTGCGCTCTGCAGTTCCAGCACCTGCGCGCTGCGGATGCGCACCAGCGCCTGCCCGGCGCGCACGTTCTGGCCTGGATCGACCAGCAGCGCCTCGATGCGGCCTTCCACCGGCGCCAGCACCTGGTCCAGCGCGGCATTCGGCACGACCACGCGGCCGGAAAGCCGCAGCGAATAGCCCGCGCCGGCCGGCGCGACTCCGGCGTCGACGGGCTTCGTGGCCGAGAAGGTGACGCCGCCGGCCCGAAGCTGCGCGACGTTCATCGGTATCTTCTGCGCGCTGGTATCGGCGGCGCTCAACGGGCCGACGCAAAGGACCAGGAAGAGACCAGGCAGGGCGCACTGGCTGAAAGTCATTCGCATCGGGCCACTCCTTGCGGAAACGGCTCAATATTGTCCAATGCGTCTTAAGTGATGCTTAAGGGCGCATCCGTACGCTATGCGACCAGAAGGGGTGTCCCCGCGGCTGGGAAAGAACGCAGATCATGCGACTGTTGCTGGTGGAAGATGATGAGCACATCGGGCGGGCCCTGCAGACGGGGCTGGCGCAGCAGGGGCATGCCGTGGACTGGCTGCAGGACGGGGTGGCCGCCGAGCTTGCCGCTCGCGACGGCCAATACGACGCCATCCTGCTGGACCTCGGATTGCCCCGCCAGGATGGAATGCAGGTGATTTCGCACCTGCGGCGTGACGGCTATGCCGCTCCCATTCTCATCATCACCTCGCGCGACGAGATCCGGGATCGGGTGGAGGGGCTCGACAGCGGCGCCGATGATTTCATCGTCAAACCCTTCGACCTGGAAGAACTCGGCGCACGCCTGCGCGCAGCGCACCGCCGGGCCATGGGGCGATCTCAGGCCGCCGTGGTGCATGGAGACATCCGCATCGATCCGGCAGCCAGGCAGGTGACGCGCGCGGGCCTGGCTGTTTCCCTCACCGGACGGGAATTCATGCTGCTGCTGCACCTGCTGGAGCATCGCGGCCATGTCCGGACGCGAGCGCAGTTGCAGGAATCGCTCTACAACTGGAACAGCGACATCGAGAGCAACGCCATCGAGGTCCACGTGCACAATCTGCGGCGTAAACTCGGCAAGGACCTCATCCGGACCGTCCATAGCCAGGGTTATGTCATCGACAATGCCTGAACCGCGCGGCTGGTCGCTGCGCACGCGTTTGCTTGTTCTGCTGGTTTGCCTGGCGGCCGCGCTGTTCGGCACCAGCGCCGTGCTGAACTGGCGCGCGCATCACGAGGCCAGTGACCGGCTGTTCGATGATTCGCTGCGCGGTTCCGCCCATCTGCTGCTGCAACTGGCCGAGCACGAGATGGCCGAACATGGTGAGGTCCTGGGGCTGGCGCTGCTCCAGGCCGAAACCCAGCCAGGACCCGCCGGGTTTCACTTCCAGATATGGACGCGGGACATGCTGGCCGCAGCGGGCGCGGGCTCGGCACTACAGGCTCCGTTGCTGCCGTTCGCGGCGGAGGTGGAGCGCTTTGGCTGGACCACGGTAAACGGTGCTTCCTGGCGTTCCTACTCCACCTGGAACAGGCCGCGTACGCTCCACATCCAGATCGCGCAGGAGCCGACGCGGCACGCGGCGCTGGACCGGCTCGCACTGTGGCGCATCGCCGGCGGCGCCGCGTTCCTGCTGGCCATGGCCGCGGTGCTGATGTGGGTGGTCGTTGATGCCACCTTCAGGCCGCTGCATCGCACGGCGGCCAGCGTGGGTGAGCGCAGCGAACAGGATCTGCGCGAGGTGGACACAGCCGGTGTCCCGCGCGAAGTGCGGCCCCTGGTCGATGCTTTGAACCGTCTTCTGCTGCGCATCCGGTCGGCGTTGCAGACCGAGCGCCGGTTCACCGCGGATGCCGCGCATGAACTGCGCACGCCATTGGCGGCCATCCGCGCCAATGCGCAGGTGCTCGTTGCCGCGCGCGACCAGGCCGAGCGCGAGGCGACTGCGCGCGATCTGCTGGCCAGCGTGGATCGCAGCACGCGACTGGTCGAGCAGCTCTTGGCGCTGGCGCGCGCGGACCAGCCCCTGCACGACGACAAGCTGCGCGAGGTGGATCTGGCCGACGTGGCGCGCGAGCAGCTCGCGGTGCACCGGGACCGGGCCGAACAGTGTGGCGTTGAGCTGCGTGGCACGCTGCAGCCCGGCGCAACGCGTGCCGATCCGGCGCTGCTGTCGGTGATGGTGCGAAACCTCCTCGACAACGCGCTGCGCTACACGCCTCCCGGCGGCCGCATCACCGTCGCGACCGGCGCGCACGAGGAAGGCCCGGTCCTCACCGTGGAAGATGACGGACCTGGAATTCCCGAGCCGGAACGGGAGCGCGTGTTCGAGCGTTTCCACCGCCTGCCCGGCCAGAAGGCCACGGGCAGCGGCCTGGGGCTTTCGATCGTGCGCCGCGTCGCCGATGTGCACGGCGCGCGCGTGGCCATCGCCGCAGGCGAAGGCGAGAAGGGAACCCGGGTGTCGGTGAGGTTCAGGCAGGCTGCCTGAAGCGGCTATTCCATCGTGCGGGAGCGGAAATCGGCGAAGGCCGCTCGACCGCTGCGCCACACTTCGAACCAGACATCCTCGGGCAGCGTGGCATCGCTGGCGGCCCTGGCCCGAACGCCGATGTCGGTGGACATCGCCCGCAGCAGCGCTTCATCCACCTCGTAAAGGGCCATTACCGCGCCGCGTCCCGGTGGTTTCAACGGCCACTGGCTGATGCCCATGTCGCGCGGCGTGCGACCCGATGGATCGAGCGTCAGTTCACGATCACCCACGCGCAGCTGCAGCACCGGCTTGTCGCCCGCATAGCGCGTTCGGCCGGGAACCGTGGACCACAGGAATGCGGCCAGCTGGTACGCGCGCTTGCCGGCGATGTTGATCTCCACCGCATACAGCGCGATGTAATCGCGCGCGTGGGCGGCCAGGTGTGGCTGGTCGAGCGCCAGCACCCACGGTTCGGTCGACAACTGGATCGTGGCGCCGGTCCTGCGGTCGAGCGTGGTGCTGCTGGCGGCCAGCCCGGACATCGGGACCAGCCCACCCAGCACAAGTGCTCCCAGCATTGCCCGCCGATTCATCATCGCCGCGTGTCCAGCGACAGCCGGTATCCCAGGCTGAAGAAATACCGCGTGCGCCGCTCGCTGGTGGTCGGCAGCGACCTGCTGCCCAGTTCTGCGCCCGCTTCGGCCTCGATGGAGCTGCGGCCATGCAGCCAGTCCAGGCGCAGCGAAGGCACGTATACCCATTCGCTGCCGGAGTCGGGCATGTCGGTGCGGCGGTCCGCGCGGACGCGTGTCGTGAGTCGCAGTCCCGCACCCAGCGGCAACCGGCTGCCGATGCCCGCCGACATCAGCGTGCCGGTGCCGCCGCGCTGGTAGCGCAGCGCCAGGGACTGCGTGTCACCGGCGCGCAGCAGGCTGTTCCACATCAGTTCGGTCGTGAGCGCGTCGTCGCGGCCCAGCGAAGGCACTGCTTCAACGCCACCCGATGCAGGTGTGCTCGAAAGATTGCTCGACAGCAGGTTCACCGTCCACTGGCCCCGATCGCCCAGCGGATGCGAGGCGGTCAGCCCGAACTGAGTGAGGCTCGCGGAGCGATCGGCGGCGAGCTGGTCGATTTCATCCGGCGTGAACTGCACGAACAGGTCATCGAACGCCACCGTGGGCTGGCCGATCAGCGCGTTGCGGATGCTGAGCATGGGGCTGCGCTGGCGACTGGCATCGAAGTTGAACGTCCAGCGCGAGTCGGTGATCAGCGTGCCCAGCACCGCGACGCTGTTCAGGTCGCCGAAGTACAGGTCATAGTCGGCCATGGCCACCAGCGTGCGGCCCGGCCGGATGTAACGCGATTCCAGGCCAACGGAACGGCGATCAATCTCGCCGGAATACTGCTGGCCCAGCACGTAAACGGCGGTGTCCCAGCTGCGGCTGGCGTTGGCGAAATCCGCGCCCAGTGCCACGAACTGCCGATTCGTCGCGATGCCATTGCGGGTGCTCTCCACCGGCATGCCCGCCGAGGCGCTGAAACCGATGTTGTCGCGCCATTGCCAGTTGGTGAGCAGCCCATCGAAGGCGCCGGAGATGCCCGCCATGCCGCGCGACTGCCGTCCCAGCCGCGTGCCGAGTCCCAGCTCGCGATCGTTGAGCTCGACATAGGCTGACGACACGCGCAGTTGGTCGCCGCGGCCGGTCTGCATGAGGTCCTTGATGTAGCCCATGCTGATCCGGCTGGTGAAATCCAGGCGTTCGCCGCGGCGCCGCACCAGGCCATCCACGTCGGTGAGCATCGCGTTCTGCGTGGTGAGGTTGCGTGACAGCGCCGCGCTCGACAGACGCAGGTCGTCACGCCGGTAGACCTGCGAGGCGCTTCCATAGGCGCTCCAGCCCGTGGCGCCATCGCCGCCGCCCGTGCCGCGGCGGCCGGGCAGGCTGGCCGTGCGCAGCGTCTGCAGCCGGCTGCGGATGCGGTCAGCGGCCGGCGAATCCGGATAGCGTCGCAGGTAGTCCTCGTAGGTGGCCTTGGCCTGTGCGAGCTGTCCCTTGCGCTCGCGCGCCAGGCCCAGCAGTTCGGCGGCCTCGATGCGATGCAGGTAGTCCTCGGCGGCGACGATCTGCGTCAGGCGCGTGATGGCGTCGTCGAAGCGTTTGGCGGACAGCGCGCTGCGGGCTTCTTCCAGCCGGGCGTCGAGTGCGGCGTCGGCGCGCGTCTCGGCAGTGCGCGCCGGATTGGCGGCGCGCGCGATCACTTCAGCGCCGGCGTCGGCCGTCGTGGGTTCGACTTCGTCATCGATGCCCAGCCAGGCCGTCGGATAGCTGCCGCGCGCGGCGCGCAGCGCCGCATCCGCCTCGCGGCGGGTATCGAAGGGGCCCGCGCGCAGCCGGAACCAGGTCACGCCATCCACTTCGCGCTGCGAGACGAACACCGGCGTGCGCAGCAGCGCCGCCGCCTTGGCCACGGCCATGTCGCTGAACTTCTCCTGCGAGGACCCGAGGTTCACCGCAAAGCCACCGGGCTTCTGCAGTTCATCGCCGACGACCACGCGCGAGGCCGCGCCGGTCCGCTGCACGCGGATCCGCAGGCCGCGCATGCCGGTGGACGGCGCCAGCACGTATTTCTCGATGCGGTTCCAGCGCACGATCAGTTCGGCGCCGCCGGCGAGGCCGGGCTGCAGTTCGATGCTGCGCACCAGACCCACGGCGTCCCCGGTCAGCAGTCGCTCGACCGCGAACTGCGCCGAAGGCGGGAGCTGGCAATCAGGACCAATGGCCAG
>Ga0075163_10012855_pt1 | contig 10893 bp, 11 predicted proteins | sample JI1023141ADNA_FD_71478 | JGI IMG/M metagenome (GOLD analysis project Ga0075163, IMG submission 71478) | Wastewater effluent complex algal communities from Wisconsin, to seasonally profile nutrient transformation and Carbon sequestration -... | ecosystem: Engineered > WWTP > Effluent > Algae...
GCCGTACCGGGCGATGCGTTCGATGTCGGCGCCCAGTGCGCGGAAGGTGGCATCGGCGCGTACCGCGCCGACGGCGTCGATATCGGCGGTCCGGATCAGGACCACGAGGTCGTGCCGGGCCGGGCGGGAACCGGCGCGGGCCAGCAGCGCGGCGCCCGCCCGGGTGGTCGGAGTGCACCGCCGAACACGACCGCCTCCAGCACGTCGTCGCGGTGCGTGAGTTCTGCGCACCATTCGGCCGCGCGTGCGAGCGCCTGCCGGCGCGATCGACTGGGCCAGGGGAAAGGCCCTGCCCACCGGCCGATCTCCGCAGCGATCAGCAGGTACCCGAAGTCGTTGGGCGCGGTGAGCGTGACCGGCACCGCGTGCTCCTCATCGACGATCTTCATCGCCGGTCCAGTCCGGACAGCTGCAGCGCGAGGCGGCGGCGCGGTGCCGGCACCGCGCCGACCACCCGCAGCGCCGCGTTGCGCAGCGGGCGTCCGCGGGCGGACAGCGTGGCCAGCCCGGTGAGCCGATCGGCCAGCCGCACCACGCGCTCGGCGGCCTGACGGCGCTGGGTGTCGTAGCCCGCCAGCGCTGTGCGCCCGTGACCGAGTAGCGCACCGGACAAGCACTCGGCGGCCGTCACGGCGTCCTCGATGCCGAGATTCATGCCTTGTCCGCCGGCCGGAGAATGGACATGCGCGGCGTCGCCGGCGAGCAAGACCCGCCCGGCGCGAAAGCTTTCGGCGACGCGGTGATGCACCCGGAACCGAGAGCCCCACTGCACGTCGTGCACCACGGCCGAGCGGGATCGCGGTCCGCGCTCATCGAGCAACCGCTGCACGAAGGCGGCATCGGGCACCTCCGGGGCGTCGTCGACGGTGGCCACGATGCGGTACCGGTCATCCGGCAACGGAGCGAGCACCATGAGGCCGGCCGGGGCGAAATAGAGGATCACCTCGTCGACCGGGACGCCGCCGGACAGCCGCACGTCGGCCAGTACGAAGGACTCGGCGTAGGTGCTGCCGCTGAACGCGCTTCCGATCTGTTCGCGGATCGTGCTGCGCACGCCGTCCGCGCCGATCAGGTAGCGGGCAGGTATGCGCTGACCGTCGCGCAGCGTTGCGGTAACACCGTCGGGTCCCTGGTCGACGGCGCTCACCGAGGCCGGACGGGTCACCCGTCCGCCGAGGTCGTGCAGGCGTTTCAGGAGAAGGGTCTCGGTTTCGGCCTGCGAGATCATCAGGGTGTACGGGTAGGGCGTCGGCAGTGTGTCGAACGGGATGGACATCAGCAGGTCGTCGCGGTCGCGGACGGTGAAGGTCGGGATGTGGACGCCCCGGGCGACCAGCTCGGGTGTCACGCCGTAGGGCTCGAGCAGTTCCAGCGTGCGCGAGTGCACCACCGCCGCGCGTGAGGTGTTGGCGCCTTCGGTCTGGCTGTCGAGCAACGTCACCGCGTGTCCGCGCTGGGTGAGCACGATCGCGGCGGTCAGGCCGACCGGTCCGGCGCCCACCACCAGGACGTCCGTCTGTTCGGTGGTCATCTCTCCTCCTAAGTCAACAAACGTTGGTCAACGTGTGTTGACTACGTTAGGGGCGCGGATGCGGTAAGTCAACGAGTGTTGGCCTACGATCGTTGATATGCGTCGTCCCGGCACCGAGACCAAGGCCGCGATCCTGGCCGCGGCGCGGGAGCGCTTCGCGGCGGAGGGTTATGAGCGCGCGACCATCCGCGCCATCGCGGCCGACGCCGGCATCGATCCGGCCATGGTGATGCGCTACTTCGGCAACAAAGAGGGCCTGTTCGCCGCCGCCGCCGAATTCGATCTCGAACTGCCCGACCTGTCGGTAGTCCCCGTCGAGCAACTCGGCGCCGCGCTGGCCGAACATTTCGTACAACGGTGGGAACGCGACGAGGCGCTGCTCATCCTGCTCCGCGCCGGTGTGACCAACGACGCCGTGGCCGAACGGATGCGAACCATCTTCGCCGCCCAACTCGCGCCGGTCATCGGCAAGGCGCTCGGCGATTCACGGCAAGCCCCGCTGCGGGCAAGTCTGGCCGCCTCGCAGGTGCTCGGAATGGCCCTGTGCCGCTACGTGCTGGCGTTCGGTCCGTTGGCGGAGATGACCCGCAGTGAGGTGGTCGAATGGATCGGGCCGACCCTGCAGCGCTATCTGACCGAATAGCTCACAGCGCCGCGATCACCGCGGCCAGCAGGGCGCCCATCCGCGCCGCGGACTGCCGGCCCGCCTCCAGCACCTCGTCGTGACTGAGTGGCTGACCTGTCATGCCGGCGGCCAGGTTCGTCACCAGCGAGACGCCGAGGACCTCGGCGCCGGCGGCCCGGGCGGCGATCGTCTCGTGCACCGTGGACATCCCGACCAGATCGGCACCCAGGGTGCGCAGCATCCGGATCTCGGCGGGCGTCTCGTAGTGCGGCCCGGGCAGACCGGCGTACACCCCCTCGGCCAGCGTGGGGTCGATGCCGCGGGCGACGGCGCGCAGGCGTGGGGCGTAGGCGTCCACCAGGTCGACGAACTGCGCTCCCACCAGTGGCGACCGTGCGGTGAGGTTCAGATGGTCGCTGATCAGCACCGGCTGCCCGACCGCCATGTCGGCCCGCAGCCCGCCCGCCGCGTTGGTCAGGATCACGGTCCCGGCACCCGCGGCGCACGCCGTCCGCACCGGATGCACCACGTGGGCAAGATCATGACCCTCATAGGCGTGAATGCGCCCGACGAGCACCAGCGCCCGGCGCGCGCCGATCGGCACCGAAAACACCTGGCCGCCGTGCCCGGCCGCGGTGGGCGGGGTGAAACCCGGCAGGTCGGCCATCGGAACGGAGGCCGTCGGCTCGCCCAGTGCGGCCAGCGCGGGAGCCCACCCCGAGCCGAGCACCACGGCCACGTCGTGCACCGGCACCCCGGTGCGTTCGCTGATCGCGGTGGCGGCGTCGTTGGCGGCCGACTGTGGATCTGACACGAGTGAGATACTGCCAGGATGTCCACGGTCACCGCGTCCGCGAGCGTCGAGGACGCCGTCCACCGCCGCAGCGGTGACCTTGTCGCGCTGTCGCACGATATCCACGCCGAGCCCGAACTGGCGTTCGCCGAGCACCGCAGCTGCGCCAAAACCCAGGCGCTGGCCGCCGAACGCGGTTTCCTCATCGAGGCCGCCCCCGGCGGCCTCGACACCGCTTTCCGGGCCGTGTACGGCAGCGGGTCGTTGGTGGTCGGTATCTGCGCGGAATACGACGCGTTGCCCGGGATCGGGCATGCCTGCGGGCACAACATCATCGCGGCGTCGGCGGTGGGCACCGCGCTGGCGCTCGCCGAGGTGGCCGACGCACTGGATCTGACGGTCGTGCTCATCGGCACGCCCGCCGAGGAGGCCGGTGGCGGAAAGGTGTTGTTGCTCAACGCCGGAGCGTTCGACGATATTGCCGCGTCGGTGATGCTGCACCCCGGTCCCGCCGATATCGCGGCGGCTCGCTCGCTGGCGCTCTCCGAGGTCGCCATCAGCTACACAGGACGCGAATCCCACGCGGCGGTGGCCCCGTATCTGGGTATCAACGCCGCCGACGCCGTCACCGTCGCGCAAGTGGCCGTGGGGCTGCTGCGCCAGCAGCTCGCCCCGGGCCAGATGATGCACGGCATCGTCACCGACGGCGGGCAGGCCACCAATGTGATTCCCGCACATGCCGAATTGCGCTACACGATGCGCGCCAACGACATGGAGTCGTTGCGCGCGCTGGAGGCCAGGATGGCCGGTTGTTTCGCCTCCGGCGCATTGGCCACCGGGTGCGAGCACACCGTCGTCGAGACCGCACCGCCCTATGACGCACTGGCCCCGGATCCCTTCCTGGCCGCGGTGTTCCGCGCGGAGATGATTCGCAACGGCCGGCACCCGCTGCCGGTGGAATTGGAGGCAGCCTTGCCGTTGGGCAGTACCGATATGGGCAATGTCACCCAGGTGCTGCCGGGGATCCACCCGGTGGTGGGCATCGACGCCGGTGGCGCCTCGCTGCACCAGCCGCAGTTCGCCGCCGCCGCCGCCGGGGCCAGCGCGGACAAGGCGGTCATCGACGGTTCGATCATGCTGGCGCGCACCGTTGTCGCGTTGGCCGAGAACGCGGCCGAACGTGGACGGGTGATGGAAGCGCACGCCCGGCGGAGGGCGTCATGACGCTGCGCGCCCATACCGAGGCATGGTTGGCCGCCCACCACGATGATCTGGTGGCCTGGCGCCGGCACATCCACGCCCACCCAGAACTCGGCCGCCAGGAGTTCGCGACCACCGAGTTCGTGGCGAACCGACTGGCCGACGCCGGCCTGAACCCGAAGGTGCTGCCCGGAGGCACCGGCCTGACCTGTGACTTCGGGCCGGAGGATCGCCCGCGGATCGCGTTGCGCGCCGATATGGATGCGCTTCCGATGGCCGAACGCACCGGACTGCCGTTCGGCTCCACGGTGCCCGGCGTTGCACACGCGTGCGGGCACGACGCGCACACCAGCGTGCTGCTCGGTGCCGGGCTGGCCATGGCGTCGGCCCCGGAACTGCCGGCGGGCGTGCGGCTGATCTTCCAGCCGGCCGAGGAACTGATGCCCGGTGGCGCGATCGACGCGGTCGCCGCCGGTGCGGTCGCCGGGGTCGCGCGGATCTTCGCCCTGCACTGCGACCCCCGGCTGGAGGTGGGCAAGGTCGCGGTGCGGCTGGGCCCGATCACCTCGGCCGCCGATTCGATCGAGATCACCCTGCACTCCCCGGGCGGTCACACGTCGCGGCCGCATCTGACCGGTGATCTGGTCTACGCGCTGGGCACCCTGATCACCGGGGTCCCCGGGGTGCTGTCACGACGCATCGATCCCCGCAAGAGCACCGTGATGGTGTGGGGTGCGGTCAACGCCGGTGTTGCGGCCAACGCGATTCCGCAAACCGGCACCCTGGCGGGAACCATCCGGACCGCCAGCAGGGAAACCTGGCTGACCCTGGAATCGCTTGTCGGCGAGATTGTTTCGTCGCTGCTGGCGCCGCTGGCCGTGGAGTACAGCGTGAACTACCGCCGTGGTGTACCGCCGGTGGTCAACGAGGAGGTGTCCACCCGGATCCTCACCCACGCGATCGAGGCGCTCGGGCCGACCGCGCTGGCCGACACCCACCAGTCCGGGGGTGGCGAGGACTTCTCCTGGTACCTGGAGGAGGTGCCCGGCGCGATGGCGCGCCTGGGCGTGTGGTCCGGGCGCGGTCCACAGCTGGACCTGCACCAGCCGACCTTCGATCTGGACGAGCGGGCGCTCGCGGTGGGGGTGCGCACGATGGTGAACCTGGTCGAGCACTCGGCCGGTCACTGAAATCGCGAGCTAGGTGCCGGGCCCGACGTTGCCGGCGGGGCGGATGCGCAGGTCGTGCACGTACTCCGCGGGCGCGCCGGCGATCTCCGCGGCGTCGGCCATCACGCCGAGATAGCGGGCCGAAGGCACCCCGCCCTCCCAAGCATCGACCACGTAGAGCCAGGCCAGCACCGGGTCGGTGGTGGTGTCGGAGGTGAGCCGGTCGACCCGGCAGCGGATCTTCTTGTGGAAGCCCAGCTCGGAACCCTCCCAGCGGTCCAGGTTCTCTTCGTCCTCGGGGGTGACGTCATAGAGCACCACGAACACCCGGGACAGTGGATCCTCGACCAGGGTCGCCAACGCGCCTTCCCAGCTGAGATCCTCACCGCCGAAGGTCAGTCGCCAGCCGTACAGCCAGCCGGTTCCCGCCATCGGTGAATGCGGAGCTCGCTGCAGCATCTGTTCCGGATGCATGTTCGATCCGTAAGCGGCGTAGAGCGGCACGGGCCCAACTTTAAGGGGTCCGGCGGGGGAGAGCGCAGCGACCCGGGAGATCGGTCGTGTGGGCTCGAGCGCACCGACCCACTAGGTTTGTCACGTGGCAACCCGCATCGTGATCATCGGCGGCGGCCCCGCCGGCTATGAGGCAGCTCTCGTCGCCGCGGCCCGCGGACCCGAGGCTGCTCAGGTGACCGTCGTGGACTCCGACGGCATCGGCGGTGCCTGTGTGCTGTTCGACTGCGTCCCGTCCAAGACGTTCATCGCCTCCACCGGCGTGCGCACCGAGCTGCGCCGGGCCAATGGCCTGGGCTTCGACATCGCCATCGACGACGCCAAGATCTCGTTGGGTCAGATCCACAACAGGGTCAAGACGCTGGCCAGATCGCAGTCCGCGGATATCGGCGCGCAGCTGCTCAGCCAGGGCGTCTCCGTGGTGCAGGGCCGCGGCGAACTCGTCGATGACGTGCCGGGCATGGCGACGCATCGGGTCAAGGTGGTCACCCGCGACGGCAAGACGGGGGTGCTCAAGGCCGACGTCGTGCTGATCGCCACGGGCGCCACCCCGCGGGTGCTGCCCAACGCGCGCCCCGACGGTGAACGCATCCTGAATTGGCGCCAGCTCTATGACCTGACCGAACTCCCCGAGCATCTGGTCATCGTGGGTTCGGGTGTCACCGGCGCCGAGTTCTGCAGCGCCTACACCGAGCTGGGGGTCAAGGTGACGGTGGTGGCCAGCCGTGACCAGATCCTTCCGCACGAGGATTCCGATGCCGCCGCGGTGCTGGAGGAGGCGTTCGCCGAGCGCGGCGTGCAGCTGGTCAAGAACGCCCGCGCCGATGCGGTGACCCGCACCGAGCGCGGCATCAAGGTCGCGTTGGCCGACGGTCGCGTCGTCGAGGGCAGCCACGCCCTGATGACGGTGGGTTCGGTGCCCAACACCGGGGGACTGGGCCTGGAGCGGGTGGGTATCGAACTCGGGCCGGGCAATTACCTCGGCGTGGACCGGGTGTCGCGCACCTCGGCGCCGGGCATCTATGCCGCCGGTGACTGCACCGGTCTGCTGCCGCTGGCTTCGGTGGCCGCCATGCAGGGCCGCATCGCGATGTACCACGCCCTCGGCGAGGGAGTCTCGCCGATCCGGCTGCGAACGGTGGCCGCGGCGGTGTTCACCCGGCCGGAGATCGCCGCCGTCGGCGTCCCGCAGACCGCGATCGACAGCGGTGCGGTGCCCGCCCGGACGCTGATGCTGCCGTTGACCACCAATGCCCGGGCGAAGATGTCGTTGCTCCGCCGCGGCTTCGTCAAGATCTTCTGCCGGCCCGCCACCGGCGTGGTGATCGGCGGTGTGGTGGTCGCGCCGATCGCCTCGGAGCTGATCCTGCCGATCGCGCTGGCGGTGCAGAACAACCTGACGGTGACCGATCTGGCCCAGACGCTGTCGGTGTACCCGTCGCTGTCCGGGTCCATCGTGGAGGCCGCGCGCCGACTGATGGCCCACGACGATCTGGACTAGCCGACCTCGACCAAAGGCGAGGTCTGCGCCCTGGTGGGCCACACCGGCGGGTCGCGCAACGTAGGCTCGTAGCCGTGACTGACCCGATTTCAGGCAATGGTCAAGCTCAACTCGGGCCTACCCAGCGCGCGATCGCCTGGGAACGGCTCGGTAGCGAACAGTTCGACGTCGTGGTCATCGGCGGCGGGGTGGTCGGTGCCGGCGCGGCGCTGGACGCGGCGACCCGCGGGCTGCGGGTGGCGTTGGTGGAGGCCCGCGATTTCGCGTCGGGCACCTCCAGCCGGAGCTCCAAGATGTTCCACGGCGGACTTCGCTATCTGGAACAGCTGGAATTCGGTCTGGTGCGCGAGGCGTTGCACGAACGCGAACTGTCGCTCACGACGCTGGCGCCGCATCTGGTCAAGCCGCTGCCGTTCCTGTTCCCGCTGACCAAGCGGCTCTGGGAGCGCCCGTACGTCGCCGCAGGCATCTTCCTCTACGACCAGCTGGGTGGCGCGAAATCGGTTCCGGCGCAGAAACATCTGCTCCGGGCGGGCGCGCTGCGGCTGGCGCCCGGACTCAAGCGAAGCTCACTGATCGGCGGCATCCGCTACTACGACACCGTGGTCGACGATGCCCGGCACACCATGACGGTGGCCCGCACCGCGGCGCACTACGGGGCGGTGGTGCGCACATCCACTCAGGTGGTGGCGCTGCTGCGCGAGGGCGACCGGGTGACCGGGGTCAAGGTGCGCGACTCCGAGAACGGAGCGGTGACCGAGGTGCACGGGCACGTCGTGGTGAACGCCACCGGGGTGTGGACCGACGAGATCCAGGCATTGTCCAAGGAACGCGGCCGATTCCGGGTGCGTGCCTCCAAGGGGGTGCACATCGTGGTGCCGCGCGACCGCGTCGTCAGCGAGGTGGCGATCATCCTGCGCACCGAGAAGTCGGTGCTGTTCGTCATTCCGTGGGGCACGCACTGGATCATCGGCACCACCGACACCGACTGGAATCTGGACCTCGCGCATCCGGCCGCGACCAAAGCCGATATCGACTACATCCTCGGACACGTCAACAAGGTGCTGGCCACCCCGTTGACCCACGACGACATCGACGGCGTGTACGCGGGCCTGCGGCCGCTGCTGGCCGGGGAGAGTGAGTCGACCTCGAAGCTCTCCCGCGAGCATGCGGTCGCGGTGCCCTCACCCGGACTGGTGGCGATCGCGGGCGGAAAGTACACCACCTACCGGGTGATGGGGCAGGACGCGATCGACGCGGCGGCCGAGTTCGTGCCGACCCGCGTCGCGCCGTCCATCACCGAGAAGGTGCCGCTGGTGGGCGCGGACGGCTACTTCGCGTTGGTCAACCAGACCGCGCATGTCGGTTCGCATTACGGCCTGCACCCCTACCGGGTGCGCCATCTGCTGGATCGCTACGGATCGCTGATCGGTGAGGTGCTGGCCATGGCCTCCGAGAATGGGGTGGTCAAACCCGAACTGCTGGAACCGATCACCGATGCTCCGGTGTATCTGAAGGTGGAGGCGGTGTACGCGGTGGTCGCCGAGGGCGCTCTGCACCTGGAGGACATCCTCGCCCGGCGCATGCGGATCTCCATCGAGTACCCGCACCGTGGCGTGGACTGTGCCCGCGAGGTCGCCGAAGTCGTGGCACCCGCGCTGGGGTGGAGCGCCGCGGACGTCGACCGCGAGGTCGAAACGTATCTGGCGCGCGTCGAGGCCGAGGTGCGCTCGCAGACCCAGCCCGATGACGAGTCGGCGGACGCGCTGCGGGCGGCCGCACCGGAGGCGCGCGCGGAGATCCTGGAACCGGTTCCGCTGAATTGAGCGCTCCGCTGCCCGACCGTGACGGGCTGGGGCCGACGCGGATACGCCTGCGCGGCGGTGCGGTGCTCGTCGAACTGGCTGACCGGTTCGGCGAGAAGGCGGCCACCAAGGTTCTGGCCGGGGAGGTGGTGTGCGCCGATGGCACGGTGGTCGGCGCGTCGACGGTGTTGCCGCCCGGTGCCGTCGTCTATCTCTATCGCGACCTGCCCGACGAGGTGCCGGTTCCGTTCGAGATGCCGATCCTGCACCGCGACAAGGACATTGTGGTGGTGGACAAGCCACACTTCCTGGCCACCATGCCCCGTGGCGGGCACGTCGTGCAGACCGCGTTGGTGCGCCTGCGGCGCGAACTCGACCTCCCGGAACTGAGCCCCGCGCACCGGTTGGACCGGCTGACGGCCGGGGTGCTGCTGTTCACCGCGCGGCGTGAGGTGCGGGGCGCCTACCAGCGGCTGTTCGCCGAGCAGCGCACCCGGAAGACCTATCTGGCGCGCGCGGCCGGCACACCGGCGGTCGACCTGCCGACGGTGTGCAGAAGCCGGATCGTCAAGGTGCGCGGCCGATTACAGGCCTATGAGGAGCCGGGCGAGCCGAACGCCGAAACCCACGTCGAACTCCTCTGCGACGGGGTGTACCGGCTGACGCCACGCACCGGGCGCACCCACCAACTGCGCGTGCAGATGGCCTCGCTCGGCGTGCCGATCATCAACGACTCGTTGTATCCGGATATCCGAGAGGTGGCCGCCGACGATTTCAGCCGCCCGCTGCAGCTGCTGGCGCAGCGGCTGGAATTCGACGATCCGCTCAGCGGCCAACCACGCCGGTTCACCAGCGCCAGGACGCTGCTCAGTGCGACTTGAGCGTGAACTGCGCGATACCGCCCCAATGCTGCAGTGTGTGCGTCTGCGCCAAGGGATTCTCGGCGAACAGCCATTCGACGTAGAGCTTCTTGATGTTGCGGGCCAAATCCACCGGGATGTTCCCGATGACGGCCGCTTCCAATCCCTCGATATCGATCTTCAGGATGTCGATGTGGCCGTGCTTTGCTACGACGTCGCGCAGAATCTGCTGGGAATTGACACATGTCACCGTCAGTGAATTGCCGAGTTCGGCATTCACCCCGCCGTAGCGGCCGGTTTCCTCCCAGCCGAACTCGACCTCACCGTCGACCACGCCGACCGCAACTTCCCGCAGGGCGTAGCGGTCCTCGAACGGTCGCAGGTTTTCCTGCAGGCGGCCGACGTTACGGGGCAACGGCTCGAACAGATAGGTGAAGGCGTCCGGGTTCCGGGACAGGAAGTAGGCCGCGGAGATGCCGATGTTCGAGCCGAAGTCGACGATGACGCGGTCGTCGACGCCGGCGTAGTAGTCGGACCGGCAGAAGATCTCGTTCACCGTCAACAGGTCGTGTGCCGTGTAGAGCCGCAGGGTCACCCAACCCAACGGGGTGCGTACCCGCAGGCTGGTGGGATAGCTGCCGGAGCCGGTGAGGTAGCGCCGGAAGACCTGCGCCGGATGCTCGTATACCCGCAGCATGTTGCGTGCTGCGGTGTAGTTCCGGCGGTGCAGAACCGAACCGGCAATTTTGCCGAACCCGCGCCCAGCGATCTGCATTCCACCTCCAGAGTGACGGGTTCAACCTTTGCGGTAGGTATGCCCGGTTCCGATTGAGATTAGTCGCAAGCCCGGATTCTGACAGCGGAGGCCCGCCAATGTATGACGGAGCGGTTTTCGC
>Ga0075163_10012856_pt1 | contig 10893 bp, 8 predicted proteins | sample JI1023141ADNA_FD_71478 | JGI IMG/M metagenome (GOLD analysis project Ga0075163, IMG submission 71478) | Wastewater effluent complex algal communities from Wisconsin, to seasonally profile nutrient transformation and Carbon sequestration -... | ecosystem: Engineered > WWTP > Effluent > Algae...
TGTGCAAAATCTTTTATTTTGCACTACGCAACCAAGCCCGCCTAGCTCCTTATCACACAAACTACGATGGAACCAAGAATAGGCTTAGGTTTCCCAAGTTTTACATTTGACGATTAATTTATAGCATATAAAGTGGACAAAGTATTAGACATAGTTGCAAACGAAACAAACGGAAAGTGTTACACCTCCTTCCGTTACTGTGCTGACGATGAAATTCGACTGCCAACGCTTGACTTTGATTCAAAAGAAAAAGAAATATCTGTTGTAGTAAAAGAGTTCGGTGAGACTGACACACACCTCAATACTTCTAAAAGTTTAAAGCAACTTGCAGACAAAATAATAAACAACGCCCCGTTATTTCATTTTTTTCTTGATGGTTCGAGACGGACTTACAAAGTTGACGATATTGAAATTAATAGAAATGTTTATCCAATCTTAGCGGGTCAAATTGGTGTTGCTTGTTGCCAACGACACGACCCTAGCCAATTCAAGTGTGCCGAATTTGAACACAGTCTTGTTTTGTCTTTGCCAAAAGGGGCAAATCCGAACGGCGGAGATGCCACCCTATTTTTTAATGCCTTGACTGGGAAAATCAATAAAACGAAGCGTATTGAAAAGGCACAAGTAAGTTTTTCAAAAATCCTTTCTTACGATTCTAAAAAGCAAGATGGACATGTAAAGTATGAGCATTTAGGCATTGCAACAATTCAGGATGAAATGATAGAAACCGAAAAGAAAATTGTTGCACACCTAAGCACAAAAAACTTAATCAATCCTGACAGATATTTGATAAAGGACGGCTCATTGCAATATGCACCTGCGAGAAGTTCAAACTTCAAAGAACTTTCAAAATTCAAAAGTCATTACAAGTGTGTAATTGGTGTCTCAAAAATGTTTGACCCTGAATTGTGCAGAGATATAAACAATAAAAGCAATGCTGATAAAATTGCTGTATTACCAATATATCACAGAACACCAGCCTATAAATACAAAAGTGAAAGAGTTGGAAATGTGTTTTTTGCTGTTTGGTATGTTAGAATTAGGAAATCAGAACACACATTTAGCCCATTTTCTGGTGTAGTAAAAATCGAGAAGATTCTAATCACAGAAGAAGAAATTGAAAACGGTTTGGACAGTCAAGAAATTGATTTAATAACAGCAAACATTATCAACGAAAGAAATCCAGTTTGTTATGGAAAGGATGCAAGATGGGCAAACCATCTTTATCCTGTTTACTTAACCGAGAGTTTCATAAAAAGCAAGTATTTAAGCGACATCAATTTTTTAAATTTATTTTAATGAAGAAAATAGGTAAAATAATAGCCACAGAAAAAGTTCCGACAACCGTTGATGAATTTTTCTTTTGGACAAATCAACATTTAATACTCAAACCTTTTGACGTTGTTAAAGTATCACACTTAAAAAACTCTGTAACTTTTGGAGTCGTAGAAGAAATCTCTCATTTGACTGATGGGGCAAGCTTCTTAGCAGGCTACATTTCAAGCGATTTTGGCGAAGTAGATTCTAAAAGCAATACTCAAAGAATTGGAATGAATTATGTGAAGGCAAAAGTAGTTGCCAATTCTGAGAACATTTACACTCCTGTTATTGATGGCTGCACAGTTTCACTGGCAAACGAAGAAGATGTAAAAATGGCTTTAGGCCTAAAAGGAATTAAAAATCCGTTGCCTTGCGGAATTATAGAAATGTATGAGGACGAAGATAAAATAACAGTTCCTGTTCATTTTAACTCCCACTTTTTAATTGGACCTGAAGGAGCTCACCTAAATATTTCGGGAATTTCAGGACTAGCCTCAAAAACATCTTATGCAATGTTTCTTTTGAAAGCAATACAAGAACAATACATAAAGAATGACCCAAACGAAAGCGTTGCTTTCGTTTTGCTTAATGTAAAAGGAAGAGATTTGTTGGCAATAGATGAACTCAATGATGAACTCACAAAGGAAGACAAAAAAATTTACAAAGACTTAGAAATTGAAACCACACCGTTTAAAAACGTAAAATATTTTTATCCATATTCTAAAGACACAAAGTCAACAACATACGCTGACGTGAAAGATGTTGAAAGTCAAAAGAAACTTAAAAAAGCGTTTCAATACAAGTATCTATTTGAAGAAGATAAAGAAAGTTTGGATTTGTTATTCTCAAACATTGATGACCCAACACAATCAATGGAATCAATTGTAAATTACATTACATCAGGCGAAGGACATTTTAACGGAATAACAAACTGGGAAGACTTAAAAGAAGAAATTAAAAAGCATCAAGAAAAAGGCGACACAGGAAAAGACAAAACTATTTCCGTTTTAAGTTGGAGGAAGTTTTATCGTCTTTTTAGAAAAACTTTAGAGCGAAATTTGTTTTTCTCAAACTCTTTGAAGAAAGACGGAACAGAAGTTCGTTTGCGTGAATCAATAAAGCAAATTAAGAAAAACGATATTCACGTTATTGACATTGCCAAATTGGACGAAGAAGCTCAAGGCTTTGTTTTTGGAGATGTAATGAGAGCAATTTATGATTTGAAACTTGGACAAATTACAGACCGAGAAGAAGCAGAAATACCTTCTAAAATCGTAATCTTTATTGATGAGTTAAACAAATACGGAAGCAAAGACGTACCGAAAAACTCACCAATTCTTAGACAGTTATTGGACATAACCGAAAGAGGGCGTTCATTAGGAATAATTTTGTTTGCAGCAGAGCAGTTTAAAAGCGATATACACGACCGTGTAAAGGGCAATTGTGCAACACACGCCTATGGAAGAACAAACGCAATTGAAATTTCAAAAGCTGATTATCAATTCGTGCCACCAGTATATAAATCAATGTTGACTAGGTTGAAACAAGGAGAATATATTCTACAAAATCCTGTATTCAGATCATTACTGAATATCAAGTTTCCTAGACCACTCTACAAACAGTATAAAAATGGATAAATTCAACAAGACAATTATCGGTAAAGATGTTATTGAATCACTTACAATTGGAATGTATGATGATTCAAGATTTATCTATCGGGAGTATATTCAAAATGCAGCCGACCAAATAGACAAAGCGAGACAACAAGCATTAGTTAGTGAAGGAGAAATCCACATCAACATTGACCCAGATAAAAAAATAATCTCTATTGAAGATGATGCAACAGGTATTGAAGAAAGCAAGGTTGTTGAAATTTTAAAGAATATTGCTCAATCCACTAAACAACGAGGAGTTGACAAAGGATTTAGAGGCATCGGAAGATTAGGCGGCTTAGGCTATTGTAACAAGTTAGTTTTTGAAACCTCATTTAAAGGCGAAACTGTAAAGTCAATAATGACTTGGGATGCAAATAAACTGAAAAATATAATAAATAACAGAAGTCAAAAAGAAGAAGCATCAGCGGTAATTGATGAAGTAACCACTTTGACAAAGGAGAAAGAAAAATCCGAATTACATTACTTCAAAGTTTCGCTAATTGGTGTAACCAATAAAGATTTAATTGATGTAAAGGAAATCCGAAATTACCTTTCAATGGTAGCTCCTGTTCCATTTGGCAAATCTTTTGTTTATGCTCGAAAGATTTATGATGAACTTAAAAGTGATGGAATATCAATTGATGAATACAAAACATTTATCAACACCGACCAACTATTTAAGGGTTACAACTCATACATTTACGAAGGAACAGACCAAACAAACCGGAAGAAAATTGGTGAGGTTATAGATGTTTTGTTTTTCAAAGAATATGACAACGAAAACAATCTTTTGTATTGGGGTTGGTATGGCATAACCGAGAAAAATCAATCCTTGAATCAAATAAATTACTCAAGAGGGTTTAGGTTAAGGAAATCGAACATTCAAATTGGTAATGAAGATACATTGACCAAATTACACAGGGACAGAAGATTTCAATTTTATTTTTTTGGAGAAGTTTATGCTATTCACAAGGATTTAATTCCTAACGCAAGAAGAGATAATTTTTCAGAAACAATTATTTATTCCGAATTTGAAAACAAACTCAAATCATTCTTTCATACGACCATTCACAAACTCTGCTACACTGCATCAGAGGTAAATAGTGCAGTCAAGACAATCAATAGTTACAATGACACAATAAGCCAATTCAAAAAAAAGGAAGAAGAAGGATTTGTTGATGGCAACGAAAAAAAGGCACTGCTAGAAACCCTTGAAAAGAAAAAAGAAGAAGCGTTGAAAGCAAGCTCAAAACTTGAATCAATAAAAAGCAAGAACAGTGAAACTCACACTCCAATTAACAAGATAATGGAAAAAGCATCTTCTAATTCTTCATTCGCGATTGTTGCTGATTTTGTCCCAAGTGTTGAAGCGAAGCCTGTATTCCGAGTCGATAAACTTTCTAAGCTGAATAAAGCACAAAGAAAGTTTTTAGGTAATATCTTCGGCGTAATTAGAAATGTGCTTCCCAAAGAAACAGCAGAATTACTAATTCAAAAATTAGAAGAAGAATACAAATGAGAATTTCGATAAACAATTTCAAGTCGATTGAAGATTTGGTAAGGTATGAACTTAAACCCCTTACAATTATTTCAGGCGTAAATAGTTCAGGAAAATCGTCATTCGTTCAATTACTCCTTCTCTTGAAGCAAACCATTGAACGAAACTCACCGGATGAACAACTATATCTAAATGGAGAATTATACAAGGTTAGAAATTTTGCTGACATCTTATCAGGGAAAAATACTGAAAACAAACTAAGGGTAGAGTTTGAGTTTTCTAAAAAAGAAGATTTAAGAGGTAACAGCGATAAGCGAATTTCAATCTTTGATTCTTTTGAGGATTACAATATTACAGTAGAACTGATTTATGATTTTCTTGATGGAAAAATTTTCATTAGTGAATTTACAGTAAAATATCTGTTACCAGAAGGCGAAAAGAAAGAACAGTTTCTCGTATGTTCTGCCAAGAACGAAAAAGGAAAAATAAATTATACAATTGAAGCAAACAACAATTTATTCGGTAAGGATTTATGGCATGGTAAACCAATAAATGTTACCAGCATTATTTATTCCTCCATATATCCGTGGTATTACCAAATGCACAACAAAGTGGAGCAAGAAAGTCCTAATAAGGAGGCTGATAATATTTATCAAGAAAAATTAGAAACTATTTTCTTCAATCTTGAGGGTATCAAAGAACTTATTGATTCAATATTCAAATCATTCAGTTACATAGGACCAATTCGCCAAGAACCAAGAGATGAATACACTGTGAGAGAAGAACACAATACAGTTGGAAGTGATGGGAGCTTTGTTTCTCAGGTTCTTGAAAACAATTCAAATAAACCAATAGAATTTTATAAGCCAACCTTTAGAGACAATGGAGAAGTTTTTTATGAAAAGGTGAAAACAACATTACTAAATGCTGTCAAATATTGGATGTGTGATGTTTTCAAAATTGGAACTGACATCTATGTTGAAAAAACAAATGATGTGTATGTAATTTATTTAGTTGGAGAGAAAGGAATTAAAACCACAATCAAGCATGTTGGGTTCGGTATCAGTCAAGTTTTACCAATAATTGTTGAAGGGTTATTAATGAAAATCAATTCAACATTAATTCTAGAACAACCTGAAATACACTTGCATCCCAAACTTCAAAGTTTATTATTTGACTATTTACACTCTCTTACTTTGCAAGGAAAGAACATAATCACTGAAACCCATAGCGACCATTTTATTACGAGAATGAGAAGGCGAGTTGCGGAAGATATGCAAAATAATTTAGCAGATAATGTCAACTTGACTTTCATTGAAACGCTAAAAGGAAAAGTTCTATTTAGGAGCATTGATGTTGATGATTTAGGTGCGATTGAATATTTCCCTGAAAACTTTATTGACCAAACCAGTTCGGAGTTGAAAGCAATTCTAAATGCTCAAATCAAAAAGCAAGCAACTAAGAAATGAATTATAAATCAGTAGTTGATATTTCAGCCATTATTTGGAATCCTGAGGACTACGAAAACAATACTTCGGAGTATTATAAATTGAGAGACGGCATAATTAATTTGCTCGACTACTTCAAACGAGAAAAGCCATTTATCGTTTTAAGGCATGAACTGCTTAGCGAACTAATCAACGGATTTCCTTATAACAAAATGCCGAATAGTTTTTATTCCTTCGGAAATGTTGTATATGATTTTTTAACCAGTATTCCACAAGCCAATAGAGTTGTCTTCGTTGGTGCTAATTCCGAAATTATTTCGATTCCAGATATTGTTAAAAAATATTTTAATGCTAACACTCAGTTAGAGGCAAATTACCAGATTACATATTTACATACAGAAAGAGAAATTTCCAATAAATACTTTACTTTCCAGTATTTGCATGGTTCAGAAGATGAACTTGTGACATCTTCCAATGCAAACAGTGAAGGACAAATCACAACGGAAACGATTTTTGCAGATGATGCTTCTGGACTTGAAAACTTTTTCAAAAAATACAGACGCATATTTGAACACAGTCCCAAACATACCTCAGGTCATGAGCATGGAGATGATGCATCACCGTTAAGTTGTTTTACAGACAATGACCCTACAACTGCTCAAAAATATCTTGAAGCTGGAGTCCGAGATGGTAAGAGATATTATAACTTTGACCTTGAAAATGATGTGTATGTGGTATTCATGCCTACACAGGATAATTTCTACCACGGTTATGATGAAGCAGATAGAAATAGAGTTCCGGCAGCAATAAGGAGGAGATTTAACAAATAAACTATGGCAGATAATTTTAAGCCAGTTATAGGTAAAAACGTTTTGGAGACATTGACAACCGGCATGTATGATGATGCTCGTTTCATTTTTCGTGAGTATATACAAAATGCCGCTGACCAAATTGATTTTGCAGTTGAGCAAGAAATTCTTGATGACAAAAGCCAAGGTGAAATTCAAATCACAATTGATTCAATCGCCAAGCAAATTTCGATTGAAGATAATGCTACTGGTGTTTCTACAAACGACATTCTTCAATTTCTTGGCGATGTTGCCAACTCGCAAAAGGATAGAACTCAACGAAAAGGTTTTCGAGGAATTGGAAGATTAGGAGGGCTTGGCTATTGCGACAAACTCATTTTTGAAACTTCCTTTAAAGGAGAAGCCATTAAAACAAAAATGGTTTTGGATGCAAGGCAATTAAGGAGAATTATCTTGGACAAGAAAGAAAAATCTGATGCAGCAACTGTCATTAGTGTAATCACTTTTATTGATCAAGAAATTGAAAAAATTGAAACTCACTATTTTAAAGTAATACTTGAGAACGCACAAGATGCTGTGCTGCATGTTGATAGCGTGAGAGAATATCTATCACTAGTTGCACCTGTCCCCTTCAAAATTGACTTTTCTTTTACAAGTGATATTAAAACCTATTTTGAAAATGAGAATGTTTTCTTTGATGAATACAATGTAATAATCAATAGTGAACCTTTATACAAAGCATACAAAAATGAATTTAAACTTACCGATGGAGCCATTTCTAAATGGATAGGAGTTGATTTTATTGATATGAGAAATGATGAAGGTAAGTTGCTTGCGCTTGGTTGGTATTGCTATCGAGATTTATCAAATGTTGTTTTACCTAATGAAAGTTTTGAGCAAGGTATTAGAATAAGGACTAAGAACATCGCTATTGGTGACGAAAACACTTGCGATTCATTCTTTGATGCACCTAGAACTAATCACAGATTCATTGGAGAAATTCATACTGTTGATGAATCATTTGTCCCAAATGCACGGAGAGATTATTTTGAGGAAAATGACACTTGCTTGCAATTTGTAGCAGCAGCCAAGGCAATATTCAAAACACAAAATTTAGAAAATCGCCTTGCTCAAACTGCATCCAAACTTCACACTAGAATTCGAGAGATTGATCGCTACTATAAGTTAGTAAAGGACTTTGAAAATATGAAAGGTAACTTTCAAAGTAAAGCAGTTGAATCGCATCATTTGAATAATTTAAAAAATGCCAAGTCGAAAGCGACAAAAGCAAGGAATGACATTTCCAAGATTAACATAAAATCATTTAGCGATCCAAATATTGCCACGCTCTACAAGCATATCATTGGAAATAAAAATATAGAGATTATTGCGGACGCTTATGATTCCATGCAAGTAAGCAAGTATGATCCCCCCACTCTTTCAAAACTCTCGGACAATGAATCAAAAGTTGTGTTGGATATTTTTGAAATCATAGAGGAAACTTTTTCGTTTGAAGAATCAGAACTTATTAAAAAGAAAATTATAGACAAGTTTAACTAAGAATGAAAAGAAAAATACTTTTAATAGAACCTAATTATAAAAACAAATACCCTCCTATCGGGTTAATGAAAATAGCTACGTATCATCGTAATTTAGGCGATGATGTTAAGTTCTTTAAAGGTGATTTGAAAGACTTAGTTGTTGACCAACTATTTGACAAATGCTTAAAGAAATTAAACTCAATTGAGAGTTCTATCAATTGGATACAAAAGGCTTTTTTCATAAAACAGTTTATTAAAACTGGCAAGCGTCAAAACTTAGATGTTTTTGAAATCGAAAACTTAAAATATGGGCATTTAATTACCAAAGCTTTAGAGGAGTATTCAACCAAATTCAGAAAGAAGGAATACGAAAATGAACCCTATTGGGATAAAATTTATGTAACAACACTTTTTACTTTCTATTGGAAAATAACAGTTGAAACAATACATTTTGCCAAGAAGTTAGTTAAAGACCCAAAACAAATTTTTGTTGGTGGAGTTTTAGCTTCATTACTTCACGATGAACTCGAAGCGGAAACAGGTATAAAACCTCATCAAGGTTTATTAGACAAACCTGGCATACTTGACAAAGGTGACAAAACAATAATTGACAATTTACCACTGGATTATTCTATTCTTGATGAAATTGAATATCAGTATCCAACACAAAGTGCATATTTCACTTTTATGACAAAAGGCTGCACAAGAAAATGTGCATTTTGTTCAGTGCCAATTTTAGAGCCGACTTACAAGCCTAAAATTGAAACCTACGACAAGTTCTTTGAAATCAAAGAACTTTATGGTGAGCAGCAAAACCTTTTGTTGATGGATAACAATGTTTTGGCTTCGCCAAACTTTCCCGAAATAATTCAAGAAATAAAAGATATGGGTTTTGTGAAAGGTGCAACTTTTATAGAACCAAACCAACTTGATATTTCAGTAAAGAATTTAAAGAAACACAAAAATCAAAAAGCGTATATTAGACGAACCTACAATTTGTTTCAAGATTTAATTACAAGACTAAAGGGAGAAAACAAACAGTTTGCTTACAATGTGCTTGACAACTATCAGCTTTTGAATTTCGAGACAACTACAAAAGAAAATCTTTTAAACGCATATAAAGAACTAAAAGCTTTAAACGAAAAGTATAGAAACAAAGCTCCGAAATTACTTTATGTCGATTTTAATCAAGGAACAGACGCAAGATATGTTACAGATGAGTTGATGAAGTTAATGAGTGAAATTCCAATTAGACCTTTGCGAATAGCATTTGATTACATTGGAATGAAAGATAAATATACAAATGCTGTTAGGTTGGCTGCGAAATATGGAATTGGAGAGCTTTCCAACTACATTCTTTACAACTTCAATGACAAACCCGAAGACCTTTATAATCGTTTAGAAATAAACATAAACCTTTGTAAAGAGCACAACATTGACATCTTCTCTTTCCCGATGAAATATATCCCACTTTTTGGAGAAGAAGCGAAGCATCGTGAATACACTGGAAAACATTGGAACAAGAAATTTATAAGAGCGGTTCAATCTGTATTAAACGTAACTAAGGGTATTGTTGCACCCGCAACAAAGAATGACAAAACATCTTTCTTTCACAAAGCCTTTGGCAACAACTTAGAGGAGTTTTACGAAATTCTTTATATGCCTGAGACATACATAGTATATCGTAGTGTATTTGAAAAGAAACTCGGCTACACAGACATTTGGAAAAAGGAATACAAAGCCATCAGACAAAGTAATGAGTGGGAAGAAGCCAAAGTAATTATTGAGACTAGCAACTTTAACGACATTGAGGAAAAGACGACAAACCCTGCCATCAGAGAGTTTTTACGACACTATCAAATTCAACGTAACACATTGAAAAATGAGGACGAAGAATATAAATCACTTAAAAAGCAATTTGACAAGCTAATAAAGTCAGACCGTTTTATTGACCTGACTTTAACTTATGACTTTGAAGAAGAACATCCAAAAGTTAGACAAAAGAAAAAATTGAAACAACTGACATAATTACACCAACGCATATGGTTGAGCATTTACTTCTTTGCAATCGTGCAAAGTCTTAACCCCGCAGCCAACTGCGTCATTGCCCAAAGATAAAAATTACTTATGGGTTATTTACCCAATTGTGAGGGTATGGTATTGCAATGGATTGAGGTGTTCGATTTATTCAAACACATCTTCGATCATGACTTTGGTATTCACGCCATGAAGAAGGTAAGTGATGAACTTCCTAAAGAATCTTACGAGAATTCAGAGCATATCAAAAACCTATGAGACAAAATGCCCGTCAGCCAAAATCTGCGCTTCGTATTTACTTAATTCTATTCCATAAAAAATTGAACGGGCGTGTTGGATGTAATTCCACAAATGTCATGCGAAAATGAGAGCCTGCTGTTAAAACCTATGTCCCACCGAATCCGAATCGCAATCGTTTTATTCCCCGCGTTGGAATCAATCCATTTGCACTCACGCACGGATCAATAAACCCACAACCTAAAGATCTCACCTTATCAATACTACATGTCCGATGCCCTCCTCTATTTCGGCACCGTAGAACTGTGCTTTGTAAAGAACCGTGTACACTCCGTCTTGACAGTAGTA
>Ga0075163_10012857_pt1 | contig 10893 bp, 10 predicted proteins | sample JI1023141ADNA_FD_71478 | JGI IMG/M metagenome (GOLD analysis project Ga0075163, IMG submission 71478) | Wastewater effluent complex algal communities from Wisconsin, to seasonally profile nutrient transformation and Carbon sequestration -... | ecosystem: Engineered > WWTP > Effluent > Algae...
GCGGTGTACGCGCCGCCGTCGCACCACAGCGCCCAGCCGACCGCGCTGGCGTGGCCGAGCTCGACGTCGATCGCGCCGTCGCCGGCGGGCGCGGTCCGCTCGATCACCGCCAGGTAGCTGCCGTCGCTGCCGCGGGTCACGGTGCCCTCGGGCGGGGCCGCGCCGCCGACGGTGACGGCTTGCAGGCGCAGGTGGGCGGTGGCCGGGCAGCTCCGGTACTCGAAGCGCAGCCCGACGTCGATCGCGTTGACGTGGGCGCGGGGCGCGCCCGACGCGCCCAGGTAGAGCGAGTCATCAGCGGTGGTCCAGCTCGCGCAATCGAAGAAGGTCCAGCCGCAGGTGGTGACCGGCGGCGCGCCTGCGCGCGCGGGCGCCGTGCCGTAGTGGAGCGGGTCGAGCGGCGCGAGGTAGGTGAAGCTGCGATCGTCGCCGCGGTAGCGGCCGACGGTGACGGTCTCGTGCGGGGCGCGGGTCAGCGGGCTGCCGGTGCGCTCGAGGTAGCGGGCCAGGCACCACAGCCGATCACCGGGCGTCTGGGCCTGGACGCACGCCTCGCCGACCTCGGCGCGCATGCGCTCGCACGCGGCGGCCAGCTCGGGGTCCGCCCCGGGACCGGGGCACGCGATGTCGTCGGTGAGCAACGCGACCGCGGCCGGTGGCATGGCGTCGGGCCCGGTCGGCGGGTCGGCGGCGCAGGACGTGAGCGCGAGCGCGAGCGCGAACCATGGCAGCGTGGACCGCATGGTCGCCGCCGGTTGCACGGGGCGCGCCGGCCGCAACCTGGCGACGGCCCGTGCCGCCGGCCGTCATCGCGCCGATCTCGCCATGCCACCGCGGCGCGATCGCGCAGGGTCGGCGCGGTTGGCGAGGGCCGCACGTCGCCATCGTCAGCGGCGTCGGCCCGTGGCACGATCCGACGCGTGGACGACCTCGACGGTCCCTACCGCAGCCCGGGGGCGAGCCGACTCGGCGCGGTGGTCCGCCGGTACGCGCTCCGCCGACGGCGGCGGCAGTACGCCGGCGCCGCGGCGGTCTCGGGTCCGCGGCCGCTCCTGCTCGGCGGCCTGGTGCCGCCACCGCTGCCCCGGGCCGGCGCCACCTGGTCGCGCTCGGTGGTGGTGCGCGACGCGATCGAGCTGTGCGCCCACGGCCTGCGGGTCCGTAGCCCCAGCGGCACCATCGAGCTGACCTGGGATCAGGTGGTAGCGGTCGAGCGCGAGGAGCTGCTGGGCGAGCTCCATCAGGTCCGGATCGTCGGCACCCACGGCGAGGTGGTGACCTTCGATCGCAACGTGCCCGAGCTGCTCGCCCTCGCCAGCGAGCTCGCCGCCGCCGTCGAGCGCGCCCGGACCGGGCCCTGATCAGCGCGCCGGGCGGGCGATCGCGGTCAGCAGCAGGTAGTGCTGGCCGGTGACGAACACCTCGCGGTCGTGCTGCTGGAGGTACTTGCGGTAGAAGGCGAGATCCTTGATCACCAGGCCGAGCTCGGGCTCGCGGAAGTTCTTCATCCGCGCGCCGTGCTGCAGCTCGCCGTCGAGGTAGCGGCAGTTGGGCAGGCCGAGCACGATCGCGCCGTTCGGGGTCAGGTGATCCTGCACCACCTGCCGGAGCAGGGCGCGGTCGTCGACGCCCGGGCTCTGCAACGTGCCGAGCGCGATCACCAGGTCGAAGCGGCCGAGGACGAGCTCGCGCAGCCCGGCCAGGTCGGCGACGTGGAAGCCGTGGTGCGGGCCGGCGAAGCGGGCGCGCGCCACCGCCACCGCCGCCGCGCTGTGATCGACGCCGACCAGCTCGCCCTCCGCGTCGAGGCCCGGCACCTGCTCGGTCAGCAGCGCCAGCTCGTCGCCGGTGTTGACCCCGAGCGCCAGCACCCGCGCGGTCGGCGCCAGCGCGGCGCGGCGGTAGGCGGCGGCGAGGTCGACGACGAAGCCGGGCTCTTCCAGCTTGCGGATCCGGGCGTAGCCCGACGCCGGCCCGTAGCGCTCGCGGACGTCGGCCGGCGCCTCGGCCTGCCAACGGGCCGCCGGATCGAGGCGCTCGAAGCGCAGCTCGATCAGCGGCGGCGCCGCCGGGCGCGGGGTGGCCAGCCGCAGGCCGAGCCGATCGGCGAGATCGATCCACGCCCGCAGCGGCCGGTGGACGTGGGCGACACCGTCGACGTCGACCGGCTCGCCGCTGTAGCGACCGCGGCCGCGATCGGGGTCGAGGACGGCGATGGCGATCGTGTCGGCGCCGGCGGCCAGCGCGGCCTCGACGTGAGCGAGGACAGCGGTGAGCGGCTCGGCGCGGAAGGCGGGCACCGTCGACATCGGGGGTGGTGGCGAGCATGGCACACGCGGGCTCGCGCCCGGAGCGAGGGGCCGCTACTGTCGCGAGCGAGGATCGTGAGCGAGACCGAGATCGAATCCGTGACCGAATCCGAATCCGAATCCGAGCCCGAATCCGAATCCGAGCCCGAGCCCGAATCCGAGACCGAGCCCGAGCCCGAATCCGAGCCCGAATCCGAGACCGAGACCGACCATGGATCGGGGCCGCGGCGGACGGTCCATCGCGGGGATGCGGTGGCGTGGCTGACGGGCCGGGTGTTGCCGGCCGACCACGCGATCGTGACGTCGCTGCCCGATCACTCCGAGGTGCCGGGCCTGGGCGTCGACGGCTGGAAGCGCTGGTTCGTCGACACGGTGGCGCTGGCGTGCGCCGCGGTCGCCGACGACGCGGTGGCGATCTTCTACCAGACCGACGTCAAGCACGACGGCCGCTGGATCGACAAGGGCCACCTGGTCCACAGCGGCGCCGATCAGGCCGGCGTCCACCTGCTCTGGCACAAGGTCGTCTGCCGGGTCGCGCCCGGCACCATCAGCTACGGCCGGCCGGCCTACGCCCACGTGCTGTGCGTGTCGCGCGCGCTCCGCCTGCCGCCCGGCCGCTCGACCGCCGATGTCCTGCCGACCCCGGGGGCGATGACCTGGTCGCGGGCGATGGGCGTCGACGTCTGCCGCGCGATCGCCCGCTTCATCGTCGATCACACCGCCTGCCGCACGGTGGTCGATCCGTTCTGCGGCCTCGGCACCATGCTGGCCGCCGCCAACGACGCCGGCCTCGACGCGATCGGCGTCGAGCTGTCGCGCCGCCGCGCCGCCCGCGCCGCCCGCCTCCGCCTGCCCTGACCGCGCGCCGCCGCGGCGCTACTCGCCGTCCCAGTAGTCGCGGGCGGCGCCGAGGTCACCGCGATGGCGGAAGCCGGGCACCTCGGCGGCGCCGGCGCGGACCAGCACCTTGCCCGAGTCGGGGTACTCGACGATCTCGTACGGGAGGCGGGTGCTGATCGCGAGGTAGCGCAGCTCGCCGTCGGACGTGTTGATGATCTGGTGGGCGGTGTCCTTGCCGCCGGGCGGCGCGGCGATGACGTCGCCGGCCCGCACCGGGTGCTCGGTGTCGCCGACCCGGCGGACGCCGTGGCCGGCGAGGATCACGAACATCTCCTCGTTGACGTGGTGGTTGTGCAGCGGCCAGGCCCGCTTGCCCGGCGGCACCACGCACAGCGAGCAGCCGAGCAGCCGCGAGCCGATCGCGTCGCTCACCGAGCCGTCCTGGGCCTCGAACCGATCGCCGTGCTGGTGGTGCTCGAGCACGACGTCGGCGACGTTGATGTAGGGCTTCATGCCGCGACGCTACCGCCGCCGCCGCGGGTCGCGGAAGGGTCCTCGCTACGCGCGTGGCCTCAGCGCGCGCCGGCGGCGGGCACACCGACGTCCAGCGCGAAGCCGGCGGCGCGACGGCGCTGGATCACCATCGTCGCGGTCGCCTTGTGGGCGAGCGCGGCGCGGATCCGCTCGACCTGGGCCGGCGGGTGACGGAAGAAGTTGCGGTCGAGCGCCGGGTCGGCGGCGTAGGCGCGGACGATCTCGGCCTCGTCCCACGACGTCGGGAACGGCAGGTAGGCCAGCGGCGGCTCGCGCAGCCACCAGCCGGTGAAGCCGAACCGGGCGTGGTTGGCCTCGTAGATCGCGGTGCCGGGGTACGGCACGACCACGCCGCGGGCGTTGAACCCGCCGGCGACCGGCAGCGCCCGGTCGATGAAGTCGATGGTCGCGTCGAGCTCGGCCACGGTCTCGTCGGGCCAGCCGAACATCAGGTTGACCACCGCGTGGATGCCGAGGTCCTGACACCAGCCGAGGACGTCGAGCACCCGCTCGACGGTCACGCCCTTCCCGATCCGGACCAGCATGCCGGGATCGGCGCTCTCCATGCCGATGTCGAGCCCGGCGCAGCCGGCCCGCTTCATGTCGGCGAGCACCTCGCGATCGAGGTGGGCCGGGTGGGCGGTGCACGACCACCAGACCGGCGCGCCGGTGCCGACGATCGCGTCGCACAGCTCCTTGACCCGCCGGCGCCCGACCGCGAACGAGTCGTCGAGGAAGGTGAAGGCGGCGGCGCCGTGGCGATCGCGCAACAGCGCGATCTCGGCCGCCACCGACGGCGCGCTGCGGTAGCGGAACTTGCGACCGGTGACGTCGTTGGAGCAGAAGGTGCACGCCGCCGGGCAGCCGCGCGACGACAGGATGCCGGCCGGCGGCGGCGCCTCGCCGGCGACCGCGCCCGGCCGGTACCAGGCGGGATCGAACAGGTCGAGCGCCGACAGCGGCGGCGCCAGCCGGTCGAGGTCGCTGATGAACGGCCGGGTCGGGTTGTGGCGCGGCAGGCCGCGATCGATCCAGCTCAGGCCGGCGACGTCGGCCGGCGCCCGCCGCCCGTCGAGGACATCGGCCAGCTCGACCAGCGCGTCCTCGCCCTCGCCGCGCACCACCCAGCGGAAGCCGTGGGCCAGCGGCTCGTCGGGGACGATGGTGGCGTGCGGCCCGCCGGCCACCAGCGGGAAGCGGTCGGCCAGCGAGGCGGCCAGCGCGTAGGCCGGCTGGACGTGGACGGTCTTGATGTGGAGGCCGACCAGGTCGGGGGCGAACGCCGCGACCATGGCGACGATCGCCTCGTGATCGCGGGGCGCGAACGGCGCCGACGCGTCGAGCAGCGCAACCTCGTGGCCGCCGGTCCGCAGCGCCGCCGCCAGGTGGCAGAACGACAAGAGCGGCGTCTGCACCGGTTCGGGCGAGGGCGGGTTGACGAGGAAGACGCGGGCCATCGGTCGCGATCAGTGTACGTCAGCCCGGCCAGGTTCCTGCCCCAGGATCGTCCCCCAGCCACGGAGGATTGGCCATGGTGGCGGCGGCGAGCCCTCACGAGGCGGCGGCGGCGCACCTTGTTATTCGCACCCTCGCTTCGCTCGTGTGCTCACGCGGCTGGGAGCGCCCCGGCCTCGACCACGGTGGCGTCGATGATGCGGTCGAGGCGGAACTGGCGGTCCTCGCCCAGCTCGAGGTCGACGCAGTTGAGCAGGGTCTGGGCCCGGTCGCAGACCAGGCCGCGGATCCGGACCAGCCGCGGCACCGACGTGTAGTCGTTCTTGCGGTAGTCGATCCGCAGCGCCCGCTCCTCGAACCAGGCGGTCTCGATCGCCCGCCGCACCGCCGGCGTCACCGGCAGGGCCGGCACGCCGACGAACTGGAGCTGATCGAGCAGGCTGAGCAGCTCGCGCTGGGCCGACGTCGACAGCGCGCCGCGGACCTTGTCGAGCGCCGACTCGAGGGTGTCGGTGAACGGCAGCAGCCGCTGCTCGCGCGCCATCCGGCCGAGCGCGCACACCAGCGCCGCCTCGCGCGCGGTCAGGTTGATCGGCGGGAGCTGGTAGCTCTTGTCGAGCGCGTAGCCGCCGCCGCGGCCGCGATCGGCCCGCAACGGCAGGCCGGCGTCCTGCAGCGTCGCCAGGTCGCGGTAGATGGTGCGGACGGTGACGCCGAACCGATCGGCCAGGGTCTCGGCGGTGACGCCGGTGCGGCGGGCGCGCAGCGCCTCGGCCAGAGCGAACAGGCGAGCCTTGCGGTTCATCGGTAGCTGACAGAATCCTGACAGCCAGCCGCGCGGCCGGCAAGCGCCCGCGCCCGCCGCCTCGGACGTCGGACCCTCACCGCGTTCGGGTCCTCACGACCGGCGCTGGGCCTCGCCGGTCATCGGCACGAACCGGACCGGGAACACCGTCCGGTCGACGACCGCGCCGCCCGCGCCCCGGCTGATCACCCGCAGCGCCTGCTCGCGCTCGCCGACCGGGATCACCAGCCGACCGCCACGCTCGAGCTGTTCGATCAGCCGCGGCGGCACCGACGGCGGCGCGGCGGTGACGACGATCGCGGCGAACGGCGCCGCCTCGGGCCAACCTGTCCAGCCGTCGCCGACCCGCAGGTGCAGCCGGTCGTCGCCGAGGCCGAGGCCGCGCAGCGCCGCCGCCGCGCTGGCGGCCAGCACCGGATCGATCTCGATCGACCAGACGTCGGCGCCGAGCGCGGCCAGCACCGCCGCCTGGTAGCCCGAGCCGGTCCCGATCTCGAGCACCCGCGCGCCCGGGCCGACCGCGGCCAGCTCGGTCATCGCCGCGACCACGAACGGCTGGCTGATCGTCGCGCCGCGGCCGATCGGCAGCGGGCCGTCCTCGTAGGCCCGGGCCTGCAGCGCCGCCGGCACGAAGCGGTGGCGCGGCACCGCGGCCATCGCGGCCAGCACCGCCCGGTCGTGGATGTCGGCCTCCAGCTGCTCGCGGACCATCGCCGCCCGCCGGTGGTCGTGGACCTCGTCGCCCATCACCACACTGTACGGCGCGGGCGCCGACCGGCCACCGCCGCTCACGGCGCCGCCGGCGACCGGGCGTGATCGCGCACCCGCTGGTGGCAGGCGGTGCAGAGCACGAACAGCTCGCCATGGAGCGCGGCGCGGGCCTCGGCGGTGGTCGCGGCCGGGGCCTGGCGGGCGAGGATCTGGACCTGATCGATCAGGTCGCGGGCCTCGTGATCGAGATCCATCCGCTCGACCACGAGGGCCTCGAGCTCGGTGCTGGTCATCACCTCGGCGCCGAGGCTCCACAGATCGTCGGACGGGCCGATCAGCCCCTCCCACAGCCGGGCCGCCCCCCAGGCGTGGCGGCGCATCCGGGTCGCGACGGTCGCGTCCGGCGCCGGCAGCGGCTCCCACGCGAACGCCACGATCGCGCTGCGCGCGGTGTGGCACAGGCTGCACTGCAGGCCGAGGTCGGCGGTCCGCCGGGCCGCGCTGGCCAGATCGGGCGCGGCCTTGACCTGGGTCGCCGCCGCGCGCATCGCCTGGACGTACGACTGCCAGCCGTCGAGACCGGCGTGCTCGTCGTGCTCGATCAGGTAGCTCGCGTCGTCGCGCGCCTGATCGAGCTCGCCGCGGATCAGCGCTTGCTGGATCCGCGCCACCGCGTCGAAGTGCACGGCCATGTGGGTGCGCAACGCCGACGCGTCGACCGGCGCGGTCGCCGCCGCCGCCGCGTCGATCGCGACCACCGGCGCGGCGTCCGCCGGCCTCGGCGGCGGCGGCGGGGGCGCCGCCGCGCGCTCGTCACCCCGGCCGCGGCAGGCCGCGACCAGCCCGATGACCACGAGCAGAGAGGTGCGCGTCATGGCCGCTCCTTGTCGCCGCGCAGGGCGCAACCGCGCGGGCTCCAGCAGCTCGGCTGGGCCCCGGCGCCGGGAGCGCGGGCCTTGTGGAAGTAGAAGGGCACGACGGCCCAGGTCGAGCCGCCGCGGATCGGGAAGTGCCAGGTCCGGGTCTGGGCCCGCACGCACGCGACCAGGCGGGCGCGCTCGGCGCCGCTGACGCCCGGCGCCACCACCGCGACCCGCTCGACCGCGCCGCCCGGCGCGATCGCCAGCTCGAGCCGCAGGTGCCCGGTCGCGCGCGCCGAGCGCACCTGGGCCCGGTAGCAGGCGCCGATCCCGTCGAGGTACGGGGTGAGCGCGCGCTCGATCACCGCCGCGCTCAGGGTCGGCGCGTCGACGTCGTCGACATGGTGAGGCGGCGGCCGCGGGCCCGGGCCGGGTTGACCGGACGCCAGGCCCACGCCCGCCAGCGACGCGATCAGGATCCACGGCAAGCGATGGGGCTTCATCGAGCACCTCGGCGCGGCGCGCGGGCGCCGCCGATCCTACGAGGAGCAAGCCGCGCGCCACCACCATCGCCGCGTCCCGACGACGCCCCGCGCGCCCCGGCCCGCGTATCCTGCGGCGCGTCACCGGCCCCGCGCGTTCGCTGCGCGCGGCCCCCGGCGGTCCGGCCAGCGTGACGACGGTCCCGGCCCGTACGCGTGGCCGGCGCTGCGTGGTAAACCCCTCGACGATGTCGGCCCCGCGGACGTTCTCGCTCACGCCCGGCAAGCGGGTCCTCTACCTCACCAAGGACCCCGACCTCATCCGTCGCCAGCTCGCCGGCGAGCTGACCCTGCGGATGGCCGACCTGTCGCCGGCCGACCTGCTCGACGACATCAACACCGACGCGATGACCCCGGCCTGGGTCTGCTTCGATCACGATCCCGCCGACATCGCCCGCAACGCCTACGCCGGCCTGATCGTCGATGGCCAGCGCCTGCTGCCGCCCGACGCGCTCCGCACCGGCGGCTTCGAGGTCATCGTCGCCGGCGCGCAGAAGGGCGTCGGCAGCTCGCGCGAGACCGCCGCCCAGTGCGAGCTGTGGAGCGGCAGCCGGCTGGCGATCGCGTCGTCGTTCGCGCCGATCCACGCCCGCAACAACATCAACATCGGCCAGCTCATGGGCGACCACGCCCTGCTCCGCCGGCTCGAGGCCGGCGAGGAGATCGGGCTGGCCGAGTTCACCGGCGGCCACGACGCGATCACCGCCCTCATCATCGAGGCCGGCGGCCTGTTGCCGTTCTGCGCCGGGGTCGCCGCCGGGACCATCGCGGTGCCGGCCCCGGCCACGCCGGCCCGGCCGATGACCATGACCGAGAAGGTGCTGGCGTCGAAGCTCCTGCCCGGACAGGGCGACTACCTCCAGCCCGGCGACGCGGTCATGGTCCGGGTCGACGCCGGCTACTCGCACGAGTTCACCACCGCGCAGGTCGACTGGTTCCTGGTCCAGGAGTACGGCCCCGACTACAAGCTCAAGGACCCGACCAAGTTCGCGGTCTTCGAGGACCACCTCATCTACGCCACCGGCGTACCGGCGATGGCCAGGTACGCCGACAAGATCGAGCGGCTGCGGACCCTGCAGCGCGCGTTCGTCGCGCGGACCGGGGTCCGCGACTACGCCGCCAAGGACGGCGTCTCGCCCGGCATCTGCCACCAGATCGCGCGCGAGGCGTTCATCGACCCCGGCGATCTGGTCCAGGCCACCGACAGCCACACCTGCATGGGCGGCGCGTCGGGCGCCCTGGCCTGGGGCGTCGGCTCGACCGAGTACGCCGCCCTCGCCTACTGGGGGGTCACGCCGATCGCGGTGCCCGAGGCGATCCGCTTCGAGCTGCGCGGCGCGCTCGCGCCCGACGTCACCGCCAAGGACGTCATGCTCCACATCCTCGCCGAGCACGCCCGGCGCGAGGAGACCCTCAACCGGGTGATGGAGTTCGGCGGCGACGGCCTGTTCGCCCTGTCACCCGACGAGCGCGCGACGCTGGCCAACATGGCGACCGAGTGCTCGGCCCGCGGCGCGATCATGGAGGTCGACGACGTCATGCTGGCGTGGATCGCCGGCCACCGGACCGAGCCCGGCCCGGCCCGCGACGCGATGATCGCGGCGATGCGGGCCAAGGTGGTGGCGCCCGATCCCGACGCGACCTACCACGGCGGCGTCCACGTCATCGACCTGGGCGCGATCCGGCCGATGGTGGCGACGCCCGGCGATCCCGATCGCGGCGTGCCGTCCGACCCCAAGAACGGCGCCCTGATCAGCGACCTCGGCAAGGTCCGCCTGCAGATCGCCTACGGCGGCTCGTGCACCGCCGGCAAGCGGGCCGACGTCGACTTCTACGCCCAGGTCATGGCCGAGGCCGACCGCGTCGGTCGCAAGGTCGCCGACGGGGTCCGGTTCTACATCCAGTTCGGCAGCACCGACGTCGAGGACTACGCCCGTGGCCAGGGCTACCTCGAGCTGTTCGCCCGCACCGGGGTCGAGGTCATCAAGCCCGGCTGCGGCGCCTGCATCGGCTGCGGCCCCGGCGTCAGCGACCGCGGCGATCAGGTCACGGTCTCGGCCATCAACCGCAACTACAAGGGCCGCAGCGGCCCCGGCCGCCTCTACCTCGCCTCGCCGCTGACCGTCGCCGCCTCCGCCGTCGCCGGCGAGGTCGTCGAGTACCACGCCGGCATGTTCGACCCGCCCGCCGGCTGAGGACCCAAGCGCAGCGAGGGTCCGACGGAACAAGGCGCGCCTTCGCCGCTGCGTAAGGGCCCGCCGACCGCGCCGCCGATTCATTCACAGTCTCCGAGGACCCGTGCGGCCGGTGCGCGGATCGTGCGAGACTCGGCGGCGATGAAGCGGGCAGCCGGCTGGCTGATCATCGCGGGGCTCGCGGCGGGGACGGCCGGCGATGTCGAGGCGCGCGGGCGCCGTCCGGCCGCCGGCGCCGAGCTCACGCCGGCCGAGCTGGCCTGGCCGACCGGCGCGCGCACGGTCCAGACCAAGGGGCAGGTCTACGTCTACGGCCGACCCAACCGCGATCAGATCGGCCTGCTCGCCAAGGGCACCCGGGTCGGATGGACCCGCATCGTCGCGTCGCGCGATCGCTGCCGGGCCTGGATCGCCATCGAGCCGCGCGGCTGGGTGTGCGCGACCGAGGTCGTGCCCAGCGAGCTGCCGCCGGTCGCCGGCACCGATCCCGATCGCGTGGTCGCGGCGGTCGAGGCTCGCGAGCACGCCGGCGTCCGCCCGCGTGGAGCCCCGGCCTACGCCACCCAGGTCGCGGTCCGCGCCGGCACGCCGACCAAGCAGGTGCCGGGCTGGAGCTTCCTCCGCGACGACACGCCGATCGTG
>Ga0075163_10012858_pt1 | contig 10891 bp, 4 predicted proteins | sample JI1023141ADNA_FD_71478 | JGI IMG/M metagenome (GOLD analysis project Ga0075163, IMG submission 71478) | Wastewater effluent complex algal communities from Wisconsin, to seasonally profile nutrient transformation and Carbon sequestration -... | ecosystem: Engineered > WWTP > Effluent > Algae...
TGACAGGCCGACCGCGAAGATGGCACGATTAAATCGATGTCCTGGACACGTCTGCCGAAAGACCAACATATTCTCGCTTCTTTGGTATCGCTGATCTTGGCTCTCCCAATTGTGAGTGGTTGCTCACAGGTCAAGGCGCATGCACAATGTAAGAATCTCGAGCGCCTCTCCAACTCGATGGGTCATCTCAATATTCCGGGTTATCAACTCGGCGACTTGTTGGTCGTGGATAAGACCAAGACGACGCTGTCACCGATCGGACATCTCTCCGTTCATTCTTCAGATACGAACCCTCAGCCCGGCGGCGACTACAAAATTGCGATTGGTCAATACTTCGAACTCACATTTGAAGGAAACGTTAGCCAAGCGGTCAAACTCTCGGTCCAGTCGAGCTTCAGCAATGCGGTATCGATCCTGGTTGCAATCACGAGAAGACTGACCCTCCCGAATGTTGAAGGCTACCTGAATCGTCGCATCGCGGAGGAGGCACCTACATCCGCCGATGTGCGCGCGATCGTCGATCGCTTGAGTAAGGAGTCGTACAGCTTGCCTTGCGGCGGTCAACAGCAAAGCAACCAGCAGAAACAGCTTAGAGCCGCTACGTTGCAGAGTTCGGCGCTGATCGGTTTCCAGCAACAGCAGCAAAAGCCGAAGATGTGTGAACAGCCCCGGTACGAGTTCTTCGTGGTCTCCAACGTCGCATATGGAACCGGCACGACGATCGAGGCTGAGACCAAGAACGCCGTCAGTTCTGATGTCACGATTAAGGGGAATGGCTTCAAAGCGAACGTCAGTTGGGGGTGTGCATCGCAGATCTCTGGCCAAGGGAGTGACTTGCCGATTTTTTGGGGATATACTGGGGTCACGTGGGACGCCGCGAATGGGAAGTTCCATCAAAACCCTTCGGCCAGGATCGAATATGACAAGGTCACGCTCTAACAGGACGGGGCGCTGGCGCGGGTGAGCCAGGTGCGGAGCAGGTGCTCGAGGGCACCGCCCGTTTCGCCGTCGGCGGGGTCGATGAACGCGAGCGGGCTGGTCAGGTCGGGGTCGTTGGCGGTGGGGCGCAGGGTGAGGAGGACGCCGCGGGGGCCGGGGTCGATGAAGGCGCCGGGGCGGTCGATGAGGCTGGCGAGCATCTTGGTGGCCGAGTACCGGATGTAGCGGTCGCTGTCCGAGTGCTTGGCGTCGAGGTACAACTCGATCTTTTTTGAGGGGCCTTGCAGGGTGAGGCGGAGGTCGGGGCGGAGGACGCCGCGGAGGCCGAATGCGTGGCGCAGGGTTTGGCTGTAATGGCCCGGCGGGGATTTATGGTCGTACCGGAGGCCGAGGGTCCAGTCCGGGAGCTTCCAGACGATCACCTCCTTGCGGTCGGGGTCGATGAGGGAGTCGATGCGGGTGGCCGTGGGCCATATGCGATCGACGGCGGCGGCGAGGGTCATCAGGAAAAACAGCTCGAAACGGCGGGGGGCCTCGGTCGGCGCGAGGGCGTGGTCGGAGAGGACGCGGGCGAGCTCGGATGGTTGGGGGAGCGGGAGGAGGCGGTCGTGACGGTCGAGGGCTTCGACCGTCGCGCGGACGAAGGCGTGCCTGCTGTGGGCGGCGACCCGGCGGGCGTCGTGGTCCGGCGGCACGGCGGGCAGGTCGCGGAGTGCGATGTGCCGCAGAGCCTCGTGCGCGGCCTGGTGGAGGACGCCGAGGGTGTCGGTCCATCGGGTGGTGTCGGCGCGGGGGGCGGAGAGGCCGACCAGGGCGCGCACGCTGTCGACGCTGGCGAGCACGCGATCGAGGAGCCAGCGCAGGAGGCGGAGCTCGGGGTGGTCGAAGCTGCGGCGGGCGACGCTGGTGACGAAGACGAGCGGGTCGCGGGTCTGCTGGCGGCGGGCGATGGTGCGGGCCCAGGCGATGCGGCCGCGGGCGAAGCCGCGGGTCTCGTGTTCGTCGCGGCGGGTGGTCGGGGTGACCTGCCCGAGGAAGCGTGGGAGGTCGTCGCAGACGAGGCGCCGGAGGGCGGGGTCGAGGAGGAAGCCGAGCGAGGCGAGGCGGGTCAGCGCGCCCGGGGAGCCGGTGAGGCGGGCGAGCGCGCGGGCGACGGCCTCCTCGGGTCGTGTCTCGCCGATGGCCGCCTTCATGAGGTAGGCCGTGAAGTGCTGGCGGAGCCAGGTCTCCCAGGCGGGCTCGTCGCTCATGGGCGCAGGTGTGGGAAGTAGCCGGCGAGTTCGCGGCGGAGGTCGGCGAGGACGTCGGGGTCGGCGGCGAACAGGTCGCCCAGGCGCGCCTGGGCCTCCTCGGCGACGGTCGCCACGGCGCCCTCGAGCTGGGGGAACACGAGGGCGGCGAGGCCCTCCCCCACCCCGCGGGTCGCGGAGGCGCCGCGCGAGGCGGCGTAGGCGAGGACGTCGATGAGCAAGGAAGGCCCGAGTTCGAGGCGGGCGCCGAGGCCGGACTTCCGCGACAGGCAGCGATGGGCGAGCTGCCAGGTGTCCTCGGAGAGGCCGAGGTTCTTGCCGTGGGCTTCGGCGAGTCCGCGCAGGCGCTCGTCGTCGAGGCCGGGGACGAACACGACGGCGAAGCGGCGCATGAAGGCGTAGGACAGGCGGAACAGGCTGGCCTTGTCGCGCACGTTCATGGTCGCGATGAGGCGGAACCACGGGCCGAAGTTGTAGGGCTCCACGTCGGGGCCGACGGCGACGGGGTGTTCGTCGTCGCCGACGCGGCGGGTGTAGGCGGTGGTGACGGTGCCGGTGCCGGCGAGGACGGTGAACAGCTCACCAAAACACTTGTCGATGTCGGCGCGGTTGACCTCGTCGAGGATCAGCCAGCGGCCCTCGCGGAGGGCGCGCGTGACCACACCCTCGCGGAAGTCGAGGGTCTGATCGCTGCGCTGGGCCCAGCCGCCGATCGTGTCGTAGGTGGTCCAGTCGGCCGAGGCGGTGGCCAGGAGCGGATGCTGGTCGCAGCCGCCGATCGCGTGGACGTGGCGCGCGAGGGCGGCGGCCAGGGTGCTCTTGCCGGTGCCGGGCGGACCCAGGAGCAGGAGATGCTTGCCCGCGTTGAGGGCGGCGATGCAGCGATGGAGCACATCGTCGGGCAGGTCGAGCTCGACGCTGAACTCGGCCGGATCGATGCGGGCGTAGCGCGGACGGACGCGCGGGGGCGCGGCGGGCTCTGTCGGCGCGGCGGGCTCTGTCGGCGCAGCGGGTTCCTGCGGCGCGGCGGCAGGGCCTGACGAGGCCCACGACTCGGAGACAGGGAACAGCGGGGCGCCAGTGACGTACTGGCCGGAGCCGCGATCCATGAAGTGGGCCTTTATTAAACCGAGCTTGAGGATCTTCTCGAGGATGTCGGCCCGGTCCCAGGTGCGGCTGACGAGATCGTAGGCCCCGAGCTCCAGGGTGGATTCACCGCCGAGGCCCGAGCGCTCCGCGACGGCGCGGGAGAGGACCATCTGCCTCTGGTTCACGCCCTCGTCGCTGTCCGGAAGTCGTCCCGTGTAAATATGTTTAAACTCGAGGCGGACGGTGCTGGTGGAGCCGCGCAGCGCCTCGCGCACGGCCCACTCGAAGTGGGTCCAGAGGAAGCGCCGCGAGCGGCTCAGCGAGGAGACGCCGAGGCCGAAGATGTGGCCCTTGTCGCCGCGCTTCGCGGCCGCGGCCTCCGATCCGTCGGAGCTGGCGTGCACGCGCAGGCCCGCCGAGCTGGCGCCCCAGCGGGCTTTGATGACGCGGAAGTCGCCGTTCTGCTTGGGTGTCTCGTCGCTGAGGGAGACCTTGTGTCCGTCGATCTCGAGGGTGTCCGGCAGCGGGGACCAGATGATGGCGCGGAGCGCCTCGCGGGTGATGGCTTCGGAGCGGTCGAGGTTCGACAGGGTCATGGCTCACGCTTTTTTTTATTTATTAATGGGGGTCCGCGAGGCGGTAGCGGGTGCCGCGGCCGCTGCCCTCGGTGACGAGGAGGCCGAGGCGCTTGAGGGTGGCGAGGGCTTCGGGCCAGGACACGTCGGGGAGGCCGGCGGCGTCGAGGAGCTCGGCCTTGGTTCGCGGGCCTGCGGCTGCGCGTAGGACCGCCAGCAGACGGTCGCTCGACGTTGGCGCGGGGGCGGGCGCTGGATTCGCGGTCGCGGCGACGTGGGGAGCAGCTTCGGGTTCGGCGGGCGCGGCAGGAGCGACCGGCCGGGTGCCCCACATGTCCGTCTGGTTCCGGGGGTCGGCCTGGGGAGTGAGCGGCTTTTCTGGCGCGGAGGACGATTTCCGGGGACGTTTTACAGGTCGCGTCACGGCGCCGGGTGTGGGGCCCGGTTCGTCCGCGGGAGTGGTGGTTGCCGGAGTGGGACCGACCGACGTTGTGGCCTTCGAGCGGGTCTTCTGGGACTTTTCGGCGTGGGTGTTCCTGGGCCCCTCGGGCTTGTCGTGCAGGCCGGCCTCGACCTCGGCGGCGTAGCGCTCGTGGTTGAGGGCGAGCAGGCGGTCGAGCAGCTCGCGGCGGGCGGCCTCGGAGACGGTGAAGCGGATGCCCTGGCGGGTCTCGTGGAAGCCGTGCTCGAGGCGATCGACGAGGTCGTCCCAGCCGTAGGCACGGACGACGGCGCAGTCGAGTTCGGTGTGGAGACGGCGGAGCTCGGCGATGTCTTCGGCGCGCTCGTCGGGGTCGTGGAAGCGGTTGTAGGTCTTGGTGAGGCCGAGCTGTGCGGTCTGCATCGCTGAACGACGATGCAGTTCGTACCGAAGACCTACGGCCGCCAGGACAGAGGGATCACTCTCAAGGGGAAAAGGGAATGTTTCAAAACAGTCCGAAGGTGAATAGTTCAGATCCGTTCGCATCGTGGATCCGTTCTTCCACGCCCAAGCGTAGTGAAGAGTCGATTGGAGGATTGCGAACAGGGACTGTGGTCCATCAGGGATGACGGCTAGTTTATGTGCATAAGTCAGTCCGGCTACGACATTCGCAAATGACGCATGGTTCCCTACAAGCGACAAACAGATCACTCTGTCCCGCTCTGGATGCTTCTGCGCCAAGTATTGGCGGAGTTTGGGCGTCGTCTCAGCAAACTGCCACCATTTTTCACGGCGTTGCTTGCGCGGATTTTGATCGCGTTCCGGTTTGACTTTTTCGCGGACGATGGCGAGGCAGTCGGGGTAGTCTGCGGCGACGGGGCCATCATAGTCTTCGGGGGCGCTCTCACGGTCGAGCGGCCAGTCTCTGAAATTGATCACCCAGCGCGTTGCAGACTGCGCGACGGTCGTATTTAAATCTTCACCGTTGAGATAGGGAAACAAGACGGCGCGGTTTTTCGGGTTCCCGGCGATGAGCGCCTGGGCCTCTTCGGGTGTCATCACGAAGCCCATGCCGAGGACGTAGGAGCCAATGAACGACCTGTCCTCGTTGGCTTTCAGGCGGTAGGGTTTACCGAGGGATTTGCCAGGGACCGTGAGGTTGGAAGAGATCGCGGGGACGGATGCGTCGTCGAGGACGTGCACCCCAAGCCATAGGCCGCGGCGGATCCAGAGAAGGGCGACCTCGAGGCTCGCGCTACCGGGCCAGGGCGTACTGGAGACGGCGCGGGTGATGGTGAGGTCGCCAGCGGTGAGGGCATCGAGGCCTACTTCGCGGGTGTCACCCTGGGCGATCGTGTTGGTAGCGACAGCGCCGATTTGACCGGGCTCGTGGAGCAGGCTGGCGCTTCGCAAGAGGAAGTAGGCGCATAGGTCGGCGCTGCCGCGACGGCCGTCGGCAAGGTCGAGGACGAGGTGGTCGCGATAGTCGGTGCCGAGGGCACCGGTGATCTTCTGGCCCCCCTGGAACGGCGGGTTGCCGATGATGGCGTCGAAGCCTGTGGCGGGCGCGGGGCGGTCGGGATCGAGGACCTCGGGGAATTCAAGGACCCAGTGGAAGGGTGTCCGCGGGGCGCCGGCGAGGTCGCGGAGGCGGAGGGCGGCGGTGTCGGCGAGCTCGATGAAACCCTGCGCACGGGCCTCGGGGTCCGTCCGTTTAAAGACATCGCCGATGGTGATGGCGAGCTGCGGGAAGTCGATCTCGCGGGACTTCGGGCGCGAGGCGGTGCGCAGGGCGGTGCCGACGATCAGGTCGGCGAGCGTGCGGACCTCGTCGAGGGCGATGCGGGCCTCGCGGGCCAGGTCCTCCTTCAGGCGGGCCTGGTGGATGTCGTCGACCTGGAAGCCCTCGAGCCTGCGGCGGAGTTCGATCGCGCGGGCGAACGCGGCGTGGGCGGAGCGGCCGTACGCGTATTGGAGGAGCTGGCCGTCGGGCTCGCCGTGCGGCGGCGGGTGGATGTGCAGGTGGGCGAGCTGGCGGGGGTGGACGATGCCGAGGAGAGAGTCGCCGGGGCGCAGGGCGTGGTCGAGATAATTGAATGCACGGTCCTTGCGCAGGGTGTCGAGCCAGAGGGCGAGCTTGGCCATCTCGACGGCGAGAGGGTTCTTGTCGACGCCGAACAGGCAGCGGTCGGCGACGATGCGGCGGGCGATGATGCGGCGCTCCTCGAGGTCGGTGGGGAACAACTCCTCGCGCGGGTCGCCGGTGGCGCAGGTGCCCTCGGGGGTGACGAGGCGCTGGCCGGAGGCGGCCTCGGCGGCGGCCCAGGCCTCGACGAGGCGGTCGCCGAGGTAGCGGCACGCCTGCACGAGGAAGGCGCCGGAGCCCATGGCGGGGTCACAGACGCGAAGTTGGAGGATCTCGGCGGCGGGGCGGAGGCGCCACTGCGGGCGCGGGAGGCCCTCGGCGGGGCCGTGGTGGACGAGGGGGTCGAGCGTGTGGAGGACGACGCGTTCGGTGAGCAGCGAGGGTGTGTAGTGGGTGCCCGTGGTCCGGCGGTCGGTGCCCTGGGTCATGTAGAGGGCGCCGGTGGGGTAGACGACGGGCAGGTCGCGGCTGTCGCGGCGGAGCAGGCCGAAGAACGGGCGCACGCGGTCGACGAGGGCGGCGTCGTGCTCGCAGGCGCGTTCGAGGGCGGCGAATTCGTCGGTCTCGGGGGTGATGGTGAGGGCGCGGGTCTGGGCCTCGGCGGTGCGGCCGGTCTGGTCTTTGAGCCAGGCGGGGAGCTCGGCGCGGGGGATGGACTCGAGGAGGTCGAGGGGGACCTCGGGCTCACGGCCCTTGCTGCCGCGCAGGCCGAGCACGGGGGTCGTCGCGCGGGCGGCGGTGTGGTCGAGCAGGCCCTCGTAGACCTGACCGATCTGCTCGACGGTCAGGCCGCGGTAGGACAGGCGGCGCGACTCCGCCGGGCCGCCGGGGAGCGCGACCTCGAGGCGCTGGAGGGCGCGCAGCAGGTGCAGGACGGTGCGGTTGTCGACCGGGAGCGGGTCGGCGTCGGTCCACGCGGTGCCGCGGCGGCGACCCTCGAGGAACGGGTGGCGGTCGGGGTCGAAGAGCGTGCTGCCGTACGCGGGGAGGCGCAGGCGGTCGTGGCCCATGCCGCCGTAGACGGCGCGGAAGGTGGCGAGGAGGCGGGCCCAGGCGTCGTGGCGCAGGCCCAGCAGCTCCTCGGCGTGGCGGTCGGCCTGGGCCTGGAGCTGGTCGTAGAGGGTCGAGACGGCGTAGTTGCGCTGGTAGAGGTCGTCGTCGAGGAGGAGCATGCCGCGCTCCTCGGCGCTGAACAGGAAGACGAGGCGCATCATCACCGTGACGGCGGCGACGTAGACCTCGGCGGGGGTGTGGCCGGCGAGGAGCTGGCGGTGGTGCGTGCGGTCGATGCGGTCGAGCGTCTGGAGCAGCACCTCGACGGCCTGACGGACCTGCGTGCCGAGCTGGTCGGTGAGGGCGTACTGGTCGTCCTTGCTGGCGGCGAGGAGGGCGGCGAGGGTCGCGTCGTCGGGGACGCCGACGAGGCGACGGACGCCGAGGAGGCTGTGGAAGGCGCGGAGGGTGTCGGGCTCCTCGAACCACAGGTCGGCGGTGAAGGTCGCGTAGGTGACGGTGTCGGCGGGCGGGGCGTGGACGAGCATCCACTGCTCGCCGTTGGTGGCGAGGCCGAGGCGAACACCGGTGTGGCGGAGGAGCTGGCGGGTGCGCTCGGCCGGGCTGGCGGTCCAGGAGCGGCCCGGAACTGGCCGCTCGAGGTGTTGCTCGGGCGGGAAGGTGAGGATGACCAGCGGGTGGCTGCCGTCGGGGCCGACGAGGGCGAAGTCGGGGACGACGATCTCGCCGGCCTCGCCGGGCGCCTGCAGGAGGACGGGCAGGCGCTGACCGCTGGCGAGGATGGCCGGGGTCATGGCGAGGGCGCGGTGCAGGACCTGTTGGATCCAATCGCGGTGGATGCCCCGGTCCTTTTTGTCCTCGAGCCACTGGTTGTAGAGGACGCGGAGATCGGCGGCGAGCGCCGGATTGTGGGCCTCGAGGCCCTGCGGGAACACCCGCAGCAACGTGGGCAGCGAGAGGAAGGGGCCGGAGACGTCGAGCAGGCCGAGCCACTCGGCGTGGTGACGGGCTGGGCTGGCGGTACTCATCGCGGCTTCACCAGCTTTTCGGGGATCAGGTAGGTGACGGCGACCGGGAAGAGGTGCGGGCGAGGGCCGTCGTATCGGCTGCGGATGGCGGCGGCCTCGCGCTCGATCTCGGCGGGGATGGCCTCGGCGCGGGCGATCAATGCGCGGGTGTCGGCGTGGTACTGGCGGGACTCGTCGTCGGCGAACAGTCGGAGCTGCGGCGGCGGCTCGCGCTCCTGCTCGAGGAACTCGGCGATGTGGCGGCCGAGTTCGGTGAGCAGCTCGGTGCTCTCGTCGATCTCCTTGGCGCAGCGCTCCTCGAGGCTGCGCAGGAGCGTCTGGACGCGGGCTTCCATGCGCGCCGCGAGGGCTCGCTCGAGCGGGGCGCGGTGGTCCGGCCACGCGGCGGCGAGGGGGTCGGCGAGGCTCGGGTCGACGGGGATGTCGGGGCGCGCGGCGTCGAGGGCGGCCTGCAGCTTCTCGCGGCTGTCGACGCGACGGAAGCTGGGGCCGCGCAGCTCGCCGCCGGCGAGGACTACCTCCTCGTGCAGGGTGCTGTGGTCGCTGCCGAGGACGACCAGGCGGGCGTGGGCGATCAGGGTCGGGACCTCCGCGGTCCTGGTGGGTACCGTCATCACGGTCCAGCGGCGCAGCTTGCGGGCGCCCTCGGCGGCCCAGACCTCGGCGCGGAGCAGGCGCAGGCACATCTGGACGAGCCGGTGACCGAGGTGGACGAGCACGACGTCGTCACGCCCGGCGGCGAGGTCGTCGTCGAAGACGACGGGGCGGCGGACGCGGGTGTGCGGGTGCTCGAGGCCGTCGCAGCAAGGGGCCCAGGAGCCGACGAGGTGCGGGAGGCGGTAGGCGGTGAAGCCGTCGACCTGGACGGGGGCGAGCGGCGGGAGTTCGGCGAGTTCGAAGGCCACCTCGACGGCGTGTCGCAGGCGTTCGGGGCTGAGGTGGAGGGTCTCGCGGCTCTCGCCGAGCTTCTTCTGCAGGCGGTCGAGGTCGTCGCGGAGGCGGCGCTCGAAGGCGAGGACGCGGCGGCTGGCCTCGGCGCGGGAATCGCGGGTGGAGAGGTCGATGCTGCGGCGCTTGCCGAGCATCGCCTCCTCGACCTGGCGGGCGAAGACCTCGCCGAAGCTGCCGAGGTCGATGCGGATCTGGTCGACCTTGATCGCCGCGCGCATGAGGAACTCGAGGTCGCCCTCGAGGTCTCCGGGCGGACGGGCGCGGAGGTCGTCGTGGGCGTAGCCGCGGCCGACGAAGTGGAAGATCTGGACCTCGGCGGCGCGCTGGCCGTGGCGATCGACGCGGCCGTTTCGTTGCTCGAGGCGGCTCGGGTTCCAGGGAATCTCGTAGTGGATCAGGCGTGCGCAGTGGTTCTGCAGATCGATGCCCTCGGAGGCGGCGTCGGTTGCGAGCAGGATCCGCACGGGCGAGACGGCGGGCGCGGCCTGGAAGGCGGCCTTGACGCGCTCGCGGTCGTCGCGGTCCATGCCGCCGTAGAGCGTGAGCAGGCGGTCTCCTGCGGTCAGACCGGCGATGGTGAGCAGACCCTCGAGCCAGTTCTGGGTGGCGCGGTACTCGGTGAAGATGATGACCCGCTCGTCGTTCCACGCGCCGTTTGGGCGGAGGGTGCGGTCCAGCCAGGCGAGCAGCTCGCGGGCCTTGGCGTCGCGCTGGCCGGCGGCGCGCTCGGCCCAGGCGAGCATCTCGGCGAGCAAGGCGGACTCCTCGGGGGTCGGCGGGCGGAGGATGGTGGTCGTGGTGCGGACGGTGTCGAGGGCGGTGGTCTCGCGCGCTTCGTCGTCGCCCGAGTCCTCCTCGGCGCGGAGCGTCTCCTCGGCGAGCGACTTCAGCGTCGGTTTAATTGCCTGGGCTCTGTGCTCGGTCCGGCCCTCGCGGAGGGTCTGGATGTGCCGCTCGAGGGTGAGCCTGAACGCCTCGGGGGAGGAGAACAGGCGCTTCTTGAGGAGCTTCAGCACGAACTCGGCGGCGAACTGCTCGGTGTCCGCGCGGGTGCCGGCGAGGCGCATCGCGGCGTACTCGCCGAGCACGCGGTGGATGCGGCGCTCGTCGTCGGCGTAGTCGACCTCGATCGCGGCGAGGACGCGCCGGGCGAAGCGACGGCGGCCGAGGGCGTCGGTCGCGAGGTCCTCCTTGAGCCGGCGGACCATGACAGCGTCGAGCATCTTCCGGTCGATCTCGGGCATGCCGACCTGGAAGCGGCGGTCGTCGAGCAGGTTGAGGAGCGCGGCGAAGCTCTCCGAGTAGCCGTTGTGCGGGGTCGCGGAGAGGAACAGCTTGTGCTCGAAGTGCGGGGCGAGGTCGCGGATAGCGAGCGTGCGCCGCGTCGGGACGGCGTAGTGCTGGCGGACCGCTGGGGCTACGTTGTGCGCCTCGTCGACGATCAGGAGGTCGAACCGCCTCGGGAGGCGCGGCGCGTC
>Ga0075163_10012859_pt1 | contig 10891 bp, 8 predicted proteins | sample JI1023141ADNA_FD_71478 | JGI IMG/M metagenome (GOLD analysis project Ga0075163, IMG submission 71478) | Wastewater effluent complex algal communities from Wisconsin, to seasonally profile nutrient transformation and Carbon sequestration -... | ecosystem: Engineered > WWTP > Effluent > Algae...
CAGGCCAAGTTCGACTACATCACGGTGGCCACGCGGGCCTACGTGCAGGCGCGCCTCAACAACAACGTGGAGGCCTTCCGCGAGCTGTGCTTCGTGGTGAACCTGCGGCCCGACGTGCCCTTCTTCCAGTGGGGTGCCGAGTGGGCCGCCGAGGGTCGCTTGCAGGGCATGAGCACCGAGGACGCCGTGAAGCTCGTGGTCATCCCCACCATGCGCTGGCTCTCGGAGTGCCCCTCGCCCGTGGCGGACGACGACTACCGCAAGCCCAACGTGCTGGCCGCCGTGCGGGTCATGACCATCCTCCGCCAGTCGCACGCGCAGGAGCCCATGGTGCTGATGGCGGGCTCGTCGGCGCTGCGCCGCGCGGGAGACTTCGCGCCCGCCATCCAGCTGGCCGAGCAGTGTCATCAGCTCGACAAGCGCTGGAGCACCGCGATCATGGTGGCCACCGCGCACCGCGACGCGGGCGGCGTGGACCGCGCCATCGAGTGGTACCGCTACTCGCTCTCGCTCGAGGGCGCCGACCCCGTGTCCACGCAGCTCGACATCGGTGACACGCTGCTCGGCGCACAGCGCTGGGACGAGGCCATCGCGGCCTATCGCGACGTGCTGGCCCAGAACCCCAAGCACCGCCACGCCGAGTCGTCCATCACGTACGCCGAGTTCAAGAAGACCGGCAACCCCGCGCACAAGTTCGCGCTCTACGACCAGGCCGAGCACTCGGGCCGCGCGTGGCAGCTGCTGTGCGACATGGAGCCCCAGCGCGAGTACGTGCACTTCCTGCCGGGGCCGGGCGACGCCAGCGCCAACGCGCTGCGCAACATCGTGCGCGACCTCACGCAGCACCCCGAGCGCGCGCAGGGCGGCAAGCTCGACATGAAGATCACGCACCCCGAGTCGCCCAGCGTGCTGCTGGCCTTCGAGACGTGGGCCAAGGCGCGCAACGTCCAGATCGGCGTCGGCCTGCAATACGAGAAGGCGCAGCAGCCGGACGGGCGCATGCCGCGCGGCCAGGTGGCCTTCTCGCTGTGGCGCTTCGACGCGCAGCGGGGCTATCCCAACGTGCCCGCGCCCGATCCGCGCGCCACCGAGGCGGTGGCCAACATCGCCAAGGACACCTTCGTGCTCGAGCGCTGGGACGCTGCCGCCAAGCCGCTCGGCGCACAGATGGGCCCCGCGTGGATCGAGCAGCTGCTGTCGGGCATGGTCTATCCGCCGCCGCTCCCGCCCAACATGGACCCGTTCGCGTGGGTGCAGCGCATGCAGGTGGCCGCGGCGCTGGTCATCGCGCGCACCGACAACAGCTGGAGCGACCAGGCGGGCCGCAAGTTCGCGCTCTTCAACTTGGCGCGTGGCCCGGTGGACTGGACCACCGACGCCGCCGTCATCGTGTTGGCCTGGCTCACGCGCGACGAGCCCGCGCTGCGCCCGGACGTGGAGGCGCTCTTCGCCGAGCTGCGCGCCAGCATCCCGAAGGAGGGCTACACCAGCTTCGAGCGCCCCTTGGTCATGGCGTGGATCGCGATGGGCGGGCACGACAAGGCCAAGCTCGACGGCTTCGACGCCTGGCTGAACGACATGGACGCGCGCAACCGCTCGCAGCAGCAGGAAGAGAAGCACGAGGGGCTGACCATCGCGCAGTACGCCGCGCTCTCGGCGCGCCGCGACTTCATCACCGCGAAGCACGCGCAGCACACGGGGGGTCGCCTGGCCGCCATCGCGAGCGCGTTCGGCAACGAGCAGTGGAAGGAGCTGGAGGCGCTGTGTCGTGAGTACGGGCTCAAGGCCGACAACGCGGCCGCCAGCGGGCGCATCGAGGGCTGGGAGAACCGGCTGCGCGGGGACCAGCACCTGCGTAAGTTCTTCGAGCAGCAGATGAACCTCACGCGCCTGCGCCTCGAGGGCATCGACCCCAACAGCCACGAGGGGCGCATCGCCGAGCAGATCCGCGGTGGCCACTTCGACGTGGAGGGCGCGAAGGTCAACGCGCAGGCCGTGGCGCAGCAGATGGCCGCCGGCGAAGACATGGGCGACCCGGACCCCGTCGTGTTCCCCGGCCAGCCCGTGGCCAAGCTGTCCGACTACGTGAAGATGATGAAGCACATGCAGACGGGCGACATGAACGGTGCGCTCAAGATGTACGGGCTGAACATGGGCTCCTACGGGCAGGTGGCGCAGGCCTGGGGCGTGAAGCTCGCCTCCGATCCCGTGTTGACCGCCAAGTTCGGCAAAATGATGGCCTGATGATGGGCTGGCGCATCTCGGAGCCGTGAGATGCGCTGTGGTGATGACGTGCTGATCGCGTAGGCTCCGGGCACGATGCCCGAGCTCCCGGAAGTCGAGACCGTCGCGCGCTTGATCGCCCCGCGCGTGACGGGTCGCACCATCCTCTCTGCGGAGGCGGGCTGGCTGCGCTCGCTGGGCGGCCCGAGCCTCGCGGACTTCGAAGAGAGCGTGCGCGGCGCCACCATCGCGCACGTGGGCCGGCGCGCGAAGTACATCGTGCTCTCGCTCACGCGACCGGGTCAGCCCGCGCAGCCGAGCGGCGCGCTATTGGTGCACCTGCGTATGAGCGGGCGGCTGCACGTGGAGCCCCGCAGCCTGCCACTCGGGCCCTACACGCGCGTGGCGCTCCAGCTGAGCGACGAGCACACGCTGCGCTTCGACGACGTGCGCAAGTTCGGGCGCTTCACCTTCACTGAAGACCCGCTGGCCACGCTCGCGCACCTCGGGCCCGAGCCGCTCGAAGGCGACTTCACGGGTGAGTGGCTGCATGCCGCGCTCCGTGGGCGACAACGTCAGCTGAAGCCCCTGCTGCTGGATCAAGAGTTCGTGGCGGGGCTCGGCAACATCTACGTGGACGAGGCCCTGCACGAGGCCAAGCTGCACCCGCTGATGTCGGCCGACCGCGTGACCAAGGCGCAGGCCGAGCGCTTGGTGGACGCCATCCGCATGATCCTGAGCGAAGCGATCGCGCGCGAGGGCTCGAGCTTCGACACGTTCTACCGCACCCCCGAAGGCCAGCCCGGCAGCTACCAGGACCAGTTCCGCGTCTACGGGCGCGACGGGCGCGCGTGCCGCCGCTGCGGTGCCACGGTGCAGAAGTTCGTGGTCGGTCAGCGCGGCACGCACGTCTGCCCGCGCTGCCAGCGAGCCCCACGCGGAGTGGGCGCATGAGCGACCCGAACGACAAGAGCGGCCCGAACGACCAGAGCAACCCGACCACCGAGCGCGCTTCTCCGCAGGCGCCTCCGCCGGGGCGCTCCATGCGGTGGCTGATCCTGCTGCTCGTGATCCCCGGCACGCTGTGGGCCACCGGCGCGCTCGACTACCTGCGCGACACCGACCGTGTGCGCGCGGACGTCAGTCAGCTCGGCCCGCTCGCGCCCATCGCGTGGATCCTCGTGCACGCCACGCTCGAGGGCCTCGGGGTGCCCGCCACGTTCATCGTCATCGCGGCGATGGTGCTCTTCACCAAGCCCGTGGCGCTCGCGGTGTGCGTGCTCGGCAGCGCAGGCGGGATGGCCTTCGGCTTCTGCTTGGCGCGCTACCTCGCGCGTGACTGGGTGAGCGCGCGCCTGCCCGAGCGCTTCCGTCAGTGGGAGTCGCGCGTCAGCGACAACGCCTTCCTCGTGTCGCTCGGCATGAGGTCGTTCTTGTTCCTCGCGCCGGGCCCCGCCTACGTGATGGGGCTGTCCCGCGCGCGTTTTTTTCCGTGCCTGCTCGGCGCTCTCTTGGGCTGCATTCCCGGCCTCTGGCTCATGGTCTACTGGGGTCCGGAGGCCGTGGCGCTGTCCCAGCGCGTCCCCGTCACCGCCTGGCTCGTGGCCGCTGCGGTCACTGTCTTGGCCGTCCTGGTCGTTCGCCGGAAGCGCGGAAACAGCTGACACCCAGTGTCAAAACAGCGGTTTCTCGCTCACCTTGGGCATGAACGCCGACATTTTCGCATTGTGCGAAGGATGCACACGGCAAATCAATCCGTGAACCGACCCGTCCAGGTCTCTCGGCCGTCACCCGCAAGCGTGGCTTCTACGGTCAATTACAACGTGAACTCGCGGGTGTAGCGCCGTGTTGTAGACGGCCGGCGAAAACTTACCGACAAGTAACTCTGAATTTATTGACAAGATGTTTGTGAGAAGATTTCGCAAATAAAGCAATCGCAATTCGGAACTTGGTGATGTACACGATGGCTCAGATTTGGAAGGAATCAGGTGCCCCCCGTGAACCACGAATCCCCCCTCGCTCCGCTCACCGCGCGCTTTCGCCGCGTGGAATCCATCTCCCCCGTCGAGCTCACGCAGATGCACGCGCTCTTCTCGCGCTACTACGAGAACGCGGATCTCGCGACCTTCATCAAGGACCTCTCCGAGAAGTCCGGCGTGATCATGGTCCGCGAGAAGAACGCAGCCGGCACCATCCGCGGCTTCAGCACCATCAAGCAGGTGGAGCTCGACGACGGCGGCCGCCCGGCCATCGGCGTCTTCAGCGGCGACACGATCCTGCACCCCGACTACTGGGGTGACCGCGCGCTCAAGGACGGCTTCGTCCGCTACATGCTCGGGGTCAAGGCGCGCATGCCGCGCACGCCCATCTACTGGCTGCTGATCTCGAAGGGCTACAAGACCTACCTGCTGCTGGCGAACAACTTCGTCACCTACTACCCCCGGCACGACAAGCCGTCGGACCCGCGCCTGCGCGGCATCGTGGACCAGTACTGCCGCGCGCTCTTCCCGCGGGCCTACAACCCCACCAAGGGGGTGCTGGACTTCGGCGACGGCTCGCAGTGCCTGCGCGACCCGGTGGCCCCCATCACCGACGAGCTGCGCGCCGAGAACCCCACCATCGCGTTCTTCGAAGAGAAGAACCCCGAGTGGCAGCGCGGCGTGGAGCTGCCCTGCGTGGGCGAGGTGTCGCTCAACCTGCTGTGGCCGTACCTCGCGAAGGAGTCGTCGCGCATGCGCAGCTCCGCGCCGCCCCCCGGTCCGCTGGGTGTCGAGCTGGGCGAGCGCATGCCCTCCCTGGCCGACCTGGCGCGTCAGCTCAGCGGGCAGAGCGAGTCCGCGGTGGAGGACCGCCCGTGAAGGACCAGCTGCGACCCTTGGCGCACCAAGCGGCTCGCGCCGTGTGTGCGTGGGGCGCGCGGCGCTTCGACGACTCTCTCGCAGACGTCGAGCGCACCCAGCGCGCGACGCTCGCTCGCCAGCTCGACCGCTACGCAGGCGGGCTGCAGGCCAAGCAGCTCGGCCTGACCCCCGGCATGAGCGCCGAGGCGTTCCAGAGCCGCGTGGGCGAGCACTCGTGGTCCGACGTGGAGACGCTCGTCAACCGCCAGCGTGGCGGCGAAGCGAAGATGCTCACGGGCGAGGCCTGCGAGCGCTACCAGCCCACCAGCGGCTCGAGCTCGCGCGTGAAGTGGGTGCCCTACACGCCCGGCTTCCTGGCGGACCTCGACGCGGCCGTGACGCCGTGGGTGGCGGACCTCTACCGCAGCGTGCCGGGTGTGCGCGCGGGCCGGCACTACTGGTCGCTCTCGTGGATCCCCACCGAGCTGCGCGCCGACACGCCGGGCAACGTGAACGACGACACGCAGCTGCTCTCGTGGGAGAAGCGCGCCGCCGCCGCGCTGATGGCGCCCGTGCCGCGCTGGGTGGCCTTCGCCGAGTCCTCGGACGACTCGCTCTTCGCGACGCTGGCGTGGCTGCTGGCCGCGCGGGATCTCTCGCTCATCTCCGTGTGGAGCCCCACCTTCGCGCTCAACCTCTTCGAGGGCCTCGAGCGCCATCGCACCGAGCTGTGCGACACGCTCGCGCAGGGGCGCTGGCAGCGCAAGGGTCTTCCCGGCTCCGCGCCGCGTGATCGCGACGTGGCTGCCATCCTGCGCAGCCACGGTGGCCCCGCCACGCCAGAGCTGCTGCACGCGCTGTGGCCCTCGCTCTCGCTCGTGAGCGCGTGGGACACCTCGTCCTCCGCCAGCTGGGCCAAGCGCTTGCAGCAGCTGGCTCCGCACGCGCGCTTCCAGGGCAAGGGCCTGTGGGCCACCGAGGGCGTGGTCACCATCCCCTACCACGGCAAGCACCTGCTGGCGTCACGCAGTCACTTCTACGAGTTCGTGGACCTCGACACCGGGCGCGCGCACTTCGCGTGGGAGCTGCGCGAGGGGCAAGAGGTGCGCCCGCTGCTGACCACGGGCGCCGGTCTCCTGCGCTACGGCCTGCGCGACCGCCTCAAGGTGCGCGGTTTCATGGGCAACACGCCGTGCCTCGAGTTCCAGGGGCGCATGGACGACACCGACATGGTGGGCGAGAAGCTCAGCCCCGACGCCGCCGCGCGTGCGCTCAGCACGCTCGACATGAGCGGCGAGTGCCAGCCGCTGTCGCTCATCCCGCTGCCGAGCGGGCTCTACAGCGCTTCCGAGCGCCCCTGCTACGTGGCGCTCTGCGAGGGCGAGCCCAACCCGGAGCGAGACCAAGCGCGCAGCGAGACGCTCGAGCGCGGCCTGCGCGAGTTCTTCCACTACGACCTGGCTCGCGACCTGGGGCAGCTGGCCCAGGCGCAGGTGGTCACCACCCCGCACGCGCGCGCCGTCTACGAAGAGCTCGGCGTGCTGCGCGGGATGGTCCAGGGAAACATCAAGGTCGAGCCCCTCTCGGCCTGCATCGAGGGCGCCGCCGCCCAGCACCTGCGCCAGGTCGCGCGCCACCAAGCCGGCCAAGAGGCCAGCAAAGAAGCCAGAGGAGATCAGTCATGGACGTGAAGAGCTTTCTTGCGCAGTTCCCCGACGCGCGCTGGGCAACTCCCGAAGACAACGACACCATCCTCGAGCTCTACCGACGGCTGAGCATGCAGGGCGGTGTGTTCAACATCACGTTCGTGAAGGACCCGGACTACTTCCGCTTCTTGCGCTACGAGGGCCCCGAGCACTTCGTGCTGCTGGTGGAGAACTCGGACGGCGTGGCGGAGGGCATGGCCACCCTCGTGATGCGCCCGAGCTACGTGGGCGACAAGGTCGAGTGGGTGGGTCACTGGTCGGATCTGCGCTTCATCCGCGGCCGCGACCGGCGCTCCAAGTTCGACTGGAAGGTCTTCATGGCGGCCATCTGCGACTACGGTCACGAGATCGAGGGCTGGCACGGCTGCAAGCACTGGCTGGGCTCGTTCGTGATGGCCAACGACCGCGCGCGCGCTGCGTTCACCGCGCAGGAGACGCCGTTCGACCTCACGCCGGTGGCCTCGTACCAGATGATCAACCTGCTGGCGCACCGGCCCTTCGGCCGCGGCAAGCTGAAGCAGCTGAAGCAGGCCCTGCCCGGCGTCAGCGTGCGCACCGCGCGCAAGGACGACATCGGGCGGCTGCGCTCGTTCCTGAACGCGCAGAACCGCGAGCGCGCGCTCGGCTACGTGTACGAGGGCGAGCACGACGAGCTACAGCGGCGCCTCGAGAGCTGGGACGACTTCGCCATCGAGAGCTTCTACCTGGCGAGCGACGCGAACGGGAAGCTGGTGGGCTGCCTCGCGCCGTGGGACTTGTCCCCCGGACGGCGCATCGTGGTGGACGACTTCCCCACGTCGCTGCAGGTGGCCGCGGGGCTCGCGCGCGGGCTCGGCAAGAGCGTGCCGCGCCCCGGCGAAGAGCTGCGCATCCTGTACCTGACCACGCAGGAGATCGACCACACGCTGCGCAGCGCCGAGCGGCGCGCCGTGTTTTCGGCCTTGCTGGAAGCGCTCTACGCCGACCCGCGCGTGGCCGACTACCACATGGTGGCCATGACCGACTACGACCGCGAGAGCCTGCTCGACGTGATCGAGCCGGCCTTCTTCACGCAGAAGACGCCCACGCTGCTCTACGCGATGACCACGCCCGGGACGCACGAGCCCGTCAACGAAGCGCACCTCCGGGTGCATGCCGGACACGAGATGTGCCTTACCTGATCCCACTCAACCGCTCCGAGCGCGCGTATGCCGCGCTCGAGGGCCTGGCTGGATCGGTCTCGCAGGTCTACGAGATGACCTTCGAGCGCGCCGTCGACAAGACGCAGCTGCGCGCGAGTGTTCGCTCCCTGGTGTCCGCGTTCCCACGCACGCGCACGCGCCTGTCGGTGGGCGTGTTCCGCACCTGCCTCGAAGTGCTGGACGACAGCGACCCGCTGCTGGTTCCTCTCTTCGACGAGGCCTACAGCGTGGTGCAGGGCATCGCCGCCAACGACGAGCGCCTGCACGAGTATCGGAACGCGCTGTTGGCCGAGCCGTTCGCGCTGGGCCGCAGCCTGCCCGTGCGCTTCCGCTTCGCGGACCACCCCACGCGGCCCACGCTCTTCATGGTCGTGCACCATCTGGTCTGCGACGGGCGCGGCATGATCCAGATGATCGACGCGCTGCTCGGCTCGCTGGCCGGCACGCCCATCGAGCCCGTGCCCATCGACCGGCCCTTCATGCGGGCGGCGCTGTGGCCGCGGGGCTGGCGTGGCCGCTTCGAGAAGGCGCGCATCGACTGGCGCGCCATGCAGGCCCGCAAGGAGGCCGCGCGACGCCTGACCCTGATCGACCCGCTTGCGCCGCTCCCTGCGTTCACCGCGCCGCGCATGGTGCGGCACACGCTGGGCCTGCCCGTGAAGCCGCTCTTGGCGGCGGCCAAGGCCCAGAACAGCAACCTGAACGCGCTGGTCCTCGCGGCCCTGACGCTGGTCATCGCGCGCCGCGCGCGGGCCGAGGACACCGTGGACACCCACGAGGTGGGCGTGCGCATCTCGGTGGACCTGCGCCCCTACTTCGAGCCGGCGCGCCCCAACGCGTTCGGCAACTTCGTGGCCAGCTTCATGGTGCGCTCCACGCGCTTCCGCGACGCGGCCGCGCTGCTCGCGGACGTGGGCGCGCAGCTGAAAGAGGGCCTGCGCCGCTTCAAGGATCACGAGCGCGGGCTCGGGCTCTTGTTCGACGAGCTCAGCACGTGGATCGGGCTGCGCCTCTACGCCATCGTGGCCCGGCGCCTCAAGACGCAGGGCAAGCTCGCGCCCATGAGCGTGCACTACTCCACCGTGGGCAGCGTGGACCACTTCGCGCGGCACGACGTGGGCCTCGCGGAGTTCGCGGGCTACGCGCCCAACACCGGGCTCTTCGTCACCAGCGTGAGCTTCCGCGACCAGATGCGCATGGGCTTCATCTACCCGGCGGGCGGCATGACCCCCGACGAGGTGCGCAACCTGGCCAAGGACCTCGAGGGCGCCATCGTGGAGCTGACCGCGGCGCCGGCCTCGACGTCCACCGCTGCAGCTCCCACCGCTGCGGCCCAAGAGCTGGTGGCCGTGGCCCCTGCGGGCGTGTCCGACACCGCCCCGCGCCCTGCCGCGACCGTGGCGCTGAGCGCGTAGACGGCAACCTCCCGCGCACGCGGGTCACCCGGGCGCTGCCATGTCCAGCATCTCCTCTTCGGTCCGCTCCAGCAGCCGCCGTATCAACGGATTGGGGTGCTGCCGCCGAATCGAGATCGCGTAGAACGCCTCGTAGAGGTCGGGAACGACGCAGTACTCTTGCAGCTCACGTGAGGCCAGCTCGTCGTGCACGACGACCGGCGGCAACAGGGCCACGGCGCCCGACGTGCGGGCGAGCACGCGCAACATGGCCATGTCATCGGCCTCACTGGCGATGCGGAGGCGGATGCCGTGGTGCTCGCAGATCAAGTCGAACGCGCTGCGCACCTCGCTGTCTCGGCTCGGCAGCACGATGGGCCGGTCGTCCAGATCCCGCGGGAAGTTGAACGGCTTGCGGCGCCGAGGGCCCACCAGGCCCACCTGCTGCCGAGCGATGCGCCGACAGCGCCACGCGTTTCCCCCGTCTTCCTGGACGCGCGTGTTCGAGAGCACCAAGTCGAGCGTGTGCGCCCGCAGCCGCCCGAGGAGCTCGTCGAGTGAGCCCGAGTGCAGCACCAAGTGCACGTCGGCTTGGCCCAGGAGCGGCGCGAGAAAGCCGCGCTGGAAGTTCCGTGAGAGGGTCCCCACGGCTCCGATGCGGAGCACGTGCTGGTCGAATTTGCGCCCCTCACGCACCGTGGCCACCAGCTCGTGCCCCGCCGCGGCGATGGTGTCCGCGTACTCGAGCGCGATGCGGCCCGTCTCGGTCAGCACCAGACGCCGCCCCTCGCGCGCGAACAGCGGGTGCCCGAGCGAGTCCTCGAGCTGGCGAATCTGCGTCGACAGCGCGGACTGCGATACCCCCAAGAGGCGCGCGGCGCGCGTCAGGTGACCCTCGCGCGCGACCGCCCAGAAGTAGTGGAGGTGGTGGTAGTTGAGGCGCGGGGCTGCGGGGATGGTGTTCGGCACGTCATTTCCTCCTCGACGAAGCTAGCACGTTGAATCGTCTGAAGAGAACGATAGGTTCTCAAATCGCTATTTTTCAGAATGGTTCATGCGTCCTATGGTCTGCGCAACGGAGGAATCCACCATGAACCCCACTGACGTACGCCTAGCCCTTGCACTGCTGTTCTCACGCTCTGTCGTCCGGTTCGCGCTACGCCGCACCGGGGCCGATGACAACGCCCTGGCGAAGGAGCACTCGGCATGAGCGAGCGTCTCTCTGGCCCGTACGCGTTCGAGTACACCTATCGGCGCTCGATGGGACCGCCCATCCGCGAGTCGCACGTGGAGATGGACGGCGCCTTCGCGCTCTACGAAGCGTGGGTGCGCCTGCTGCACGGCGACATCGACGTCGCGCTGGTGTTCTCGTTCGGCAAGGGCTCGCTCGGGCCCATCCCGGACATCCTGAACCTGCAGAACGACCCGTACTACGTGCAGCCGCTGGGCCTCGACGCCATCAGCGCGGCGGCGCTCCAGGCGCGCGCGCTGATCGACGCGGGCAAGGCCACCGAGCGCGACTTCGCGGACATCGCGGTGCGCAGCCG
>Ga0075163_10012860_pt1 | contig 10890 bp, 9 predicted proteins | sample JI1023141ADNA_FD_71478 | JGI IMG/M metagenome (GOLD analysis project Ga0075163, IMG submission 71478) | Wastewater effluent complex algal communities from Wisconsin, to seasonally profile nutrient transformation and Carbon sequestration -... | ecosystem: Engineered > WWTP > Effluent > Algae...
CAAGGCCATCGGCGGCTGGATTGGCGACAAGGCCAGCAGCGTCGGGCATGCGATTCATGATGCGGCTGATGTTTAGACTGATTAAGCGTATGCCTACAGCGTCGCACCTTCGCAGGCGCAGAAAGGCACAAAGTGACCTTGTTGCGTGGTAAAGTAGAAGTAATGACTTCTCGGACTGCGGTAGGATATGTGCGTGTTAGTACCGACATGCAGGCCAATGACGGTCTTTCATTGGATGCACAGCGGGCGGCTATTAAAGCCTATTGCGAAGCCAATGATTTACGCTTGATCTCGATATATCAGGATGTGCTTTCCGGCGGTAGGGCAGATCGTCCTGGCTTGGCCAGTGCATTAAAAGTTAAATCAGATGTCTTTGTTGTCCTGAAGTTTGATCGCTTAAGTCGCTCAATAAAACACTTCTGCGAAATGTACGACACTCATTTTAAGAGTGGAGCCCGCGAGCTAGTTGCAATCCGCGAAGCAATCCGGCTTGATTCCTCGCTGGGTCGTGCGCTGGTATCGATCCTGCTAGTCTTTGCGCAAATGGAGCGCGAAGCCACAGGCGAGCGTGTCAAAGAAGCAATCCAGCATATCCGCAGAAGTGGATATCACTTCGGGAAAGTACCATTTGGCTTTACGGCAATTCCCGCACCCGATAATCCTCGCGCTAGAGTTTTGATCGAAAATCCAGAGCAGCAGGCCGCTATCAAGATCATTCGCGAAGGGATCGAATCCGGTAGACCAGTTAAGCAAATTTGTGCAGAGCTAACCGAAAAAGGGATAAAGCCGCCCCAGTGTCAGACGTGGTCAATCAGTCTTCTGTATAACTTAAAGCGTTATAATGGTTGGCACGTCAGCAAGCCAGTTAACGTCAGAAGCCATACTGATGATGAGCTAAAGCTAAGGATGCGGACGCTGCGAGATACTGGGCATACCTACCAGCAAATCGCCAATATCCTAAACGAAGAAGGCTATATGCCCTACAAAGGCAAAAAATTTTCACTATCGAATGTTTGCAGGCTGCTGGGCCGAATCGTCGAGACTAAGATCGGTACGCCCAAAGATTATTGCCAGTCGCTGATTCGTAAGGCAGATGGTGAGCGCCCCAGCTATCCCAAGCTAGCGCGGGCGCTGTCGCAGGCAGGCTTTGTGACGCCTCGCGGTAACTCTAACTGGTGGCCTGCGCAGGTTCAGCAGCTGCTAAAGGGTACGTTCGACGAGTACTATAAGAAGCAGCGAGCCGCTTAGCGGTGTCCGACGGCTCAGTGAAACTGCCAAGTTAGCCGAGGTGATCACTCTGTTGGCCGCTTGATATCGCGCTTGATAAGCAGCATTGCGATATTCGACTTATCTGGGCCAAAGGGAATCGTCGTGACACACTCCCAACCAAAGCGGGAGAGTGCTCTGCGTAGCATCTCTTCATCGTAGCGCTTATGCCGGAAGATTGAGAATCGCTTCTCCGGCTGACTTTTTGAGCGCACAGTCGCGAAAACATCCAGCATATAACTACCCTGTATCGGGCATTGCATCTCAAGCTCTAAAGAGAATTTATAAGAGATCAAGTCGGGGCAGTGCATGCGCAGTGGGGTAGATAGCCAATCTTCCTTTTTTGCTGGATAGGGATTGCTTAGGGCTGGATCACTGCGGCGAATCTCGGCTTCTGTTGCGGTCGCTGGTGAGGAGCGCTGTTGAAAGTCGAGCACTAAAAAGTCACCCGGTCGGCAGTGGCTTAGGTTGTGCTGAAAAAACCGGGGCTCATTGTCTAAGTTGGCCAGGGTGTGACCCAGCATCAGATAGACGCGCACTTGCCGCCTGGGGGTCTTTGCATCTAGCTCCGTTACTTGGGGATGCTGGGCGAGATCGTGAAAGTTCCCCTGGATCATCACGGTATCCACCGCCGAGCCCATTACATCAAGAGTATGCTGATAGGCAGTCGTTAGTAGTGGATGGCTGATATCAAATAATACAAATTTTATATCAGGATTTTCCAGTTTCCCATGTAAGCACTGAAGAAAGCGGACTTCCAAATGTCCATCGCCAGGCCCTAGCGCAATAACCTTGAATGGCACCTGTCCTGATTCGGTAATAACCTTACTTGCTAGTGTTTTGCTTGGGAACGGTTCACGGAACCGCGCGACAAAGCCAGGGTCTTGGCACTCTGCTAGTAGTGCCATCGCACTTCGATGTTCAAGATAAGCGTTGGTTTGTTCTATATGGCCGCCGGGTCCATTTAGTATTTTTGAGAGCTCCTTGACCATCTCCATGGTGTCATAGCCCGGTGGTATTAGGCAGTTGTAGTTGTGCTCTGTGTTTTTAAGTGTTTTTAAGACTTCGCCATGGCTAAGGCATAGCTGTGGTACCTCGATAAGCCGACGAAGCGTATCGCGCGATGCAGACACGCTGCCTTTTTCCAGGTTCTTCATTGTACCAAGCGAAATACCCGCCAGCTTGGCAAGCTGTACAAGGCTTAAGTGAGCGGCGTCACGCTTGTTCTTTAGTAACGCGGCAAACCGCAGCGCTTGCGCTTCACCTGTAGGCGTCATGAAACCGTCTGCACTTGCGCTGTTTTGTTCATCGACAAAATCGATAAATGCGCACAGTCGCTTGCTGTGCGGGGTCCACGGCGCGCCCCCACTTGCGGCAAGCTGTCTCGTCAGTGAGAGCGCTTCGCGCAGGAGCTGCTGCAAGTGCTGAAGCTGATTCGCAGCGGATGACTCAATGTGATTTGCGCTTGGCTCAGCAGTGTTCATACGCTGGAGGGTTAGCACAATCCGCTCGACCCGACAGCCCATTACTAAGGATTGCCGCCAAAATCGCAGTGAAGGTCAATGATTTACTGTTGACTTTTGCAAATAGTGGATTGTGTAGAGCTTAGCTCGTCGCATAGTACTGCGGCTACTTATGGGGAGTGACTGCAATGGGCAACGACGATTACCTGCGTAGCTCTGGTAGAGTCAGCTAGCGTTCGCTTGGATGTCGTCTAGCAATCCACATTAGCAAGACCAATCGAGTGCCCACTGCGTGTTCAAGCACGCAGCGGGCGTGTACTCGAAGGAGAGCCCCGTCAAATACGGCCCGAGCCTAGTCGTGGCTGTCTTGTCTGCGCAAGTTCTGACTTGCGAAGGAGAGCCCGTGTCTATCAGTACCCCACTGTTTGCGGCCTATGGCGCGGGACGGCGCGGCGGTCTGACGCCTGCGGCCCCGCCGTTTTCGGGTACCCAAACAACCCCAGCATGCTCAAGCGCGACCTTCATCTTCATGACGCTGTCCGTCGTGGCGTTGCCGCCGTTTTCGTAACGGATCACGGTCTTGGCCGCGACACCCGCCTGGCGGGATAGCTCGGCAACGCTCCACTTCAGCGCTGCGCGCGCCATCCTAACTTGTTCACTGGTGATCATTTTTGGGCCTTGACATGCACCAAATTGGCCTTTAGTGTCCCTAATTGAGACATCTGCGGGGGTGTCCTCGGATCAGTTGCTTTGAACCTGGGAACCTTTGCACAACTCGTCAGCGCCGACAAGCGGCACTAGCGAGACAGCTGGGGTGCGCGCTCACTCTGAGAGGCTGCGGGGAATCGCTATGACTTTGCTCAATGTGGTGGCTGTACTGGTTCTTGCCTTGTGGTGCGCTAGACTTGCCCGTCGTCAGCGGCGGCTGGACGCCATCAGCCTTTATGACACGCTGACAGGCCTGCTTAGCGGGCGCGTATTTGAGCGAGAGCGATGGCCCGCGGCGGTTCGTGACAGTGCCTCCCCGATGGCGTTTCTGTATATCGACCTAGACGACCTAAAGGCCCGCAATAGCACGCACGGAGACAAGGCCGGTGATGCGTATATCGTGCAGGCAGCCAAGCACCTAGAGCGTCGGCGCGGCGTCGATCAGGTGTTTCGGCTACATGGCGCGGGTGATGAGTTCGGGATCTTGCTGGTCGGCACCGATGCGCTAAAGGCCGGAGACTTTGCGCAGGTGCTGGTCAGGGACTTACACAAAGTCGGGATCTCCGCGTCGATCGGAGCCGCTTGCACCTCGTCGCGCGAGCATAAGGTCCGCGAGTCGGTCTATGGTGCCGCCGAGGCTGCAATGCACCAGGCCAAGCTGCACAAAGGCTGCGCAGTATCAACGGTGGTGGGCTAGTGCTCACGCAAGTGGTGGGGGTAGGGGCTTTGGTGCGCATGCTCAGAACCCAAGCGGGCTTGACGCAGAGGGTACTTGCGACACTGGCGGGGCTGTCGGAGCCCACGATTCGTAACATCGAGTCAGGGCGCATCATGCCAAGCCCACAGACCCTAGAGCGTCTGATGATACTCCCCGGGTTCGCTACGCTCTCGGAACTGGCACTGCTGCATGGCATCGGGCCCGAAACGCTAGCAACGATAAAAGCGATTGAACACCGTCAGCGAATGCAGCGGATCGGAAGGCTCGGTGGTGAAGCACGCTCAACCTTTGCTCGGCTTGCCGAGCGAGAGCGGACGCTCCTGGTCGCAGTTGGCGCAGGACTGGTTTACGTCCACAATCCTGTCGACGGTCAGTACCTTTATGGCCCATGTGTTGAGGGGTTGCCGCTGGGTCAGACTGCAAAGCAAAGTCTACGGCCCCTGCAGCGGTTGCATGATCTGGGTTTGGTTCGTCGGTCTAAGGCCAAAGACCAGCCAAGCTGGATCGACCCCTCTTATGTGATGCTCACCTTGTCGGAGAAGGGTCGGCGGGCATGTCCGACATAGCTGCGTGGGTTCGCTTTGGTGCTCTGCTGCGCGACCGTCGTAACCTGCTGGGACTGACTCGGCTTGAGCTTGGGAGTCGCGCTCAGATTTCTGACGCTACGATCAAATTTATTGAGACAGCACGTCACAAACCCAGCAGAGCCACGTTGCTGCGCTTAGTCGCACTCGGCGACCTGCTGACCTGGGCCGACGTACCCACCGAACCGTGTACTCGTCAGCCGTCCACACCGCACGGACTCCTGCAATCTGGAATCCTGGACCCCTTGAAAGTGCTTCAGGAGATTGATCAAGTCTTCGGAGGGGCCGGAGGCTACTTGCCGCAGTCTTTCGCGTATGCCGACGGTCACAGCGCCGCTGCCTATCTGCAGCTTGCTGAGTACTGGCCCGCCGATACCGTTGCAGCGCTGGCTCGGCTCATTCTGACCGATGCAAACGAGATCCAGCTCATCGAGCTGGGGGCAGACTCCCGCAAGGTCGATGATCTGGCAGCGGTGCTTGCGGCGCACGCAGGCTGCAGCCGGATAGATCGTTGCGTAGTGGATGCAAGCCTGCCCATCTTGGCAAGCGTGCTTGCGCGTGCGTCGGGCTCGTGGGGCGTGCTGGGCAACGTCTTAGATCTGCCCTTGCTCACGCCGGAGATTGAGCGAGCTACGCGAACTGGTAGCCGTCGGGTCTGGGCTCCATTCGCGCTGGCCGACCTCGATGATACAGAGGCCCGCTTCTTCCGGTATTCACTTGCTGCGCTCGCGGCACCCGGTGATCTGCTGCTGCTTGATATCGGCCTACCTGACGGCGTGTCTGTCCATCTCCCCGAGCGGCTGCGGGCGTGGCTTACAGGGTTTGTGGCTCGCTCCTGCCGGAACGCCCACCAGATAACAATCAGCGCCCGCGCGCAGCCTGGAACATCCATTGCGGCTGCGACAGTCGAGATAGTGGCCGCAGTCCAAGCCAAGAAGGAGCGTGAGAGGGTTTTCTCGGTCCATCGAGTCCGGCGATATCTGCCTGACAATCTGCGTGTGCTGCTGGCCGATTGCGGCTGGGTGTTATCCGAAACCCTCTCATACAGCGACCGTGCGTTGATGTTGTTTCGCCTGTCCATGAAGCCAACGACCAGTTAGTGGACATCGGCGAGCGGTCCGCATCCGTTGAGCTTGGGATCGCTGGGGCCTGATTGCTGGCTGCCATTCAGTGCTCTTGCTGGTCGGCGGACCTCGCCGGATGTACCTGTTCAAGCGCTGCTCTGACGCGCAGCGTCCCGATGGATTGCGAGCTCTCGTGATGCTCGCCAACCTGCTGCCGCCACGATCAGCTGCGCAGACCCAAGAAATGCCTCCAACGTAGAAGAATTTTCTTCGCAGAAGTCTCCGTGATGGTCTGTGTTGCGTCGTGAATCAGGCGGTGTTATGCGCATTAGACGAAGCAGTCATACGGAGACAGAGATGTCGAAACCAACTAAGTGGGCACCGGCCAAGGACGGCATGGGCGAGACTAGAAAGTCCCGAAAGGGATACACCGTTCACCGTCAATCGACCCCTCACGGGTACGTTGAACATGTGAATCGCACTGATGGCAGCTCGGTGCGAGCGACCAGTCCCACCACCGATCCGCAAAATACGAAGAAGAACCCGTAGAGACTTGCCCTTCAGTACTCCCAGCTCTCGTGCCTAATCGGGAGTCGATTCAGGCTCTGACGGCAAGACCGCCACTTGGGTAGGTACTGGTTCATCAGCGCTTGAAATCGCTCGTTGTGCGTGGGTTCGATTAGGTGCAGCAGCTCATGGACCAGGATGTACTCGAGGCACTCACGGGGCTTTTTAGCGAGGTCCGTGTTCAGGCGAATGGTGCGCGCCTGGGGGTTACAACTTCCCCACTTGGTCTTCATCTGCTGCACGAAGCAGCGCTCTGCCTGGACTGAAAGCAGCGGTTCCCACTTCGCACGCAGCGGAGGCACAGCAGCTCGGAGCTGATCTCGATACCAGCGCTCGAGGAGTTGCTGCCTCCTTGCTTGATCCCAGTCAGGACGGGCATGTAGCACTAGACTGCTGTGGCGCAGCTCGATGGACGCTGGACCCGTTGCTTGTACTACCGCCAGCAGATACCTGCGCCCCCAAACATAGTGACTCTCTCTATGAAGGTACTCGCGCGGCGGCTCTCGATCCTGTTCTTGTAGTTTGTGTTGTTGCTGTCGAATCCAGCCGAGCTTTGAGATCGCAAACACACGGATGGTGTCGAGAGACATCCGGGTCGGTGCCGAGATGCTGATTCTACCTGTCGGTGGATGCACACTTAGGTGGACGTTCTTGATGTCCTTCCAAACCACGTTCACTGCAAGGTCGCCAAGCTGTAGTTGCGCCTGCATTAGTACTCGGACTGCGCGAAGATGATGCGGAATAGCCGCTCGACTTCTGCGGCATCGGCTAGCACTTGGAAGATTGCCCCCTTTACGATCTGTTCTCTGGCCCTGACGCCACGCCACGCATTGGGGCGGCTCTTTTTGACCGCTGCATCGATCTGGAGTGCCAGCGTCAGCCGCTCCTCATCAGTCATCGGTGCATCGGGCTTGTTCAGGTTTGAGAACAGCGCCCGCTTACCGGGTGTGTTCAGCTTTTGATTCGTCTCGTCTGTCTTGCCGGTCTGGACGTGGCGCACAAGCTCCGCAATCTTCTGCAGATACTCCTCATAGGTTAAGCGCAGCGCTCTTAGGTCCGCGACGATCTCAGCGAGAAGCGCCGACATCTTGTCGTAGAACGCCGGGTCGTGCAGGTGCGACTTCAGGATCTTGCTGCGGACGTTGTTCGCAATCGTCTCGGCCACCGCCCTCTTATCGCTCTTGATCCCACTTGGCAGCGTGTCAATGGCCTCGGCCATTCCCAGCTTTAGAATTAGGTCAAGCAGTCCCAGCTCACCGAACGCGGAGACTGGCCTTGGCTCTTTGGCCTCGATATAGGTATCAATCAGGTGGCGCATGTCGGCCTCGTAGGCTTTGAGGTCGATGGTCTCGCCGCTCGCATTCTTGATGGTGTCGCGGAGCTTTACGTAGTGGTCGACAGCCTTCTTGATCTGCGCGCTTCGTTGTTCGGAATACCCCGCTTGCTGCAGCTCATCGGCGATATTTGCGTACGCGCGCACCAGGGCTGCCGTTGATGTATACAGCGCTACCCGCTGTGACTCTCGCTCTGTCAACTGCTCGGGAAGCTCGACGTTGCCGCAGAAATAGTGGATGTACTGAAGCTCCTCCCGAGGCGGCGGCACCGGTTCACACAGCAGCGCCAGCGCTTCAAGCGCATCCTCCAGGCGCTGTCGCCCCTTCTTCAAACGATCCTTTAACAAGACCTCGGGAGTCCCGCTGCTGACGTCGTGGTCCAGCTCCGAGGTATAGACCGAGATCGCTCCCTTCACTTTTTGGAACAGGTCTTTGTAATCGACCACGTAGCCAAAGGGCTTGTCGTCTCCGTCCAGGCGATTGGTGCGGCAGATGGCTTGAAACAGGCCGTGATCCTGCATCGACTTGTCAATGTACAGATACGTGCAGTGCGGCGAGTCAAAGCCCGTCAGCAGCTTGTCCACCACGATCAGGAGCTTCATGTTGGCGGGCTGCTGTTTGAACAGCATCTTTACGTTGTCCTCATACGTCTCTGCTTTGCTCTTGTTGGGCTTTGCCGCCACGTCCTTTAGCAGCTCTGTGTAGAGGTTGTAGAGGAACTGCTTCTCGGTTTCGGTGTTTGCGCCCGTCTCCTCTTGGGTCTGCTCGTGTCCCTTGCTCTGCGGATTGTAGGAAGTCACCAGGGCGCACTTGCCCCGAAAACCCGTCGCAGCATCTTGAAACAGCACGTAGTACCGCGCCGCTTCGTAGATGCTGGACGCCACCAGCATGGCATTGCCACGACCGCTGGACAGCCGCGCTTTCCCCGCTTGGGTCACGCTGAAGTCGAAGATGATGTCTTCCACAATCCGCGACATCCGCGACCGCGAGCTAAGCACCTTTTGCATCGTGCCCCACTGTTCGCGCAGCGCCGCTTTTTGCCAGTCCGACAAATGCCGGGTCTTCCCTTCAAACCACGCATCAATGCGGTGCGGCGAGCCCAGCGTCTGCTCGATGTCGCGTGACTCGTACAGCAGATCGAGTACGACGCCATCTTCGACCCCTTCGTCGTATTTGTAGGTGTGGATGTAACCGCCAAACACTTCCAGGCTCGTCTTCTTGTCCTGCTTTAGCAGCGGTGTCCCGGTAAAGCCGATGAATACCGCGCCCGGTAGCAGCGCCTTCATGGTCTTGTGCAGCCTGCCGCTCTGGGTACGGTGGCACTCATCGACAAACAGGAATAGCTCGCCCACCGCCGGACTTGGCTGCTTCTTTAGCTCCTCGATGAAGCCATCAAAGTCATCTGCGCCCCGCCTGCCAAACTTGTGAATCAGCGAGCACAAAAGGCGCGGCTTGGCCTGGCCCAGCTGCGTCATCAGATCGTGGCCGCTGCTGGTTTGGTAAATCTTCTCGCCGCTGCTGGCAAACACGCCTGCAATCTGTTTGTCCAGCTCATCGCGGTCGGTCAGGACCAGTACCCGTGCCTTGGGCCGGTTTTCTAAAATCCACTTCGCCAGCAGCACCATCACGATGCTCTTGCCGCTGCCTTGCGTGTGCCAGATGATGCCGCCCCGGCACTCCTTTACGTGCTTTTGCGCCTCTTTTACGCCGAAGTATTGATGAACGCGCGGCAGCTTCTTCTCACCACCATCAAAGACCACGAAGTCGTAAATCAGCTCTAGGAAGCGGTCCTTGCGGCACATCTTCAGCAGGTACTTGTCCAGCTTGGACCGCGTGTTCTCTGCTTCGTCTTCCTTCCAGGTTAGGAAGTACTTTTCTTCGGTTCCGATCGTGCCGTAGCGCAGCCCTTCAGAGTCACTGCCCGCAAACACCAGCTGCACCGTCGAAAAGAACCACTCGTTCCAGTCCTTTTTCTGGTTGGATAGTAGCTGGCGGATTCCCTTCCCAATCGAGACGCGGCTGCTCTTCAGCTCGATCACCGCCAGCGCTATGCCGTTTACATACAGCACCAGATCGGGCCTGCGCTCTTTTCCTCCGCGCAGCGTAACTTCCTCGGCAACTGCGAAGTCGTTTCGCTCGGGCCGCGCCCAGTCGATTAGGTGAGCCGTCTCGTAGTCCTCACCCGCGTCGGTCTTCACCTTCACGCCGTAGCGCAGCAGCTGGTACACGGCCTTGTTGTTTTCGTACAAGCTGCGGCTTGGATTGTTCGCTTCGGTGTGCAGCTGGTGCAGCGCGCGGCTGATCAGCACTTGGGGATAGCCGACCCGCAGCAGGTAGGAGGTAAGCTGGTCTTCCTCGATGTTGCGGTTGTCGCGGTCGCTGCGGTCGCCAAGAAAGCGATAGCCCAGCTCCTTACGAAACAGCGCCGTCACGCGATCCTGCGTCACCCGCTCTGACTTACCGACCGTCATAGCAGCCGAGTCCTTCCGGTGAGAAGCTCCTGCATCATTCCCTGCTTCAGCACTTGGGTCTTGTCACGCCGCTGCGTAAGCGCTGTTAGCTCTGCGTCCATATCCGACAGAACGTCGGCGATGGCTTTCTGCTCATGAAATGAAGGTAGGCGAAATTGAGTCTTTAGAAATGCCGTTTTTGATAAGTTATAACGAGTCGAGCCCTGTGCGAGAGACTTAATAATTTCTCGCCCCTCGATACTCCTAAAAAAATAGGCAAAGAACAATCCGTCGGCTTCGAATCCTTCGCGAAACCTAAATCCGAAGCAAAAGCTATTGAGATAAACTTCTGAAACCTCTTCCTGTAATACTCCGCATAAAGCAACTTCTTCGGGAGTTTCCGAAGAGCCATTGAATAATAAATCACCCATTTTTGTGCGATTCTGTAGCTCCGTAGAGGAAATATTCACCTTTTCGAACTTGCTGCAGTCAATTACTGTATTCGTAATTACGTTTGTGAACGTAATATAATAAGCATTCCCACCATCAAAGTCATTTTTCGACTTCCCGGTCAGCCCTCCATACGTACTACCAAGCTGAGAAAACTTCTTCACATCCCACTCCCCCTCAAACCCAGGAAGGCGGGTTTTGCCGGTGAGTAGCTGCTGCATGGCGGCCTGTTTAAGGTCGCGCTTCTTGGCGATAAGCCGGTCCAGCGCCCCCAGCAGCGCATCCA
>Ga0075163_10012861_pt1 | contig 10890 bp, 3 predicted proteins | sample JI1023141ADNA_FD_71478 | JGI IMG/M metagenome (GOLD analysis project Ga0075163, IMG submission 71478) | Wastewater effluent complex algal communities from Wisconsin, to seasonally profile nutrient transformation and Carbon sequestration -... | ecosystem: Engineered > WWTP > Effluent > Algae...
TCTTGCTACCAACACGCAACGCTGGACCGTAGTATATTTTCATCACCCACCTTATACCAAAGGTTCGCACAACAGTGATACAGAAACGGAGTTGATAAATATGCGCAACAGGATTATACCTTTACTCGAATCCTATCATGTAGACATGGTGCTCGCAGGTCATTCGCACACCAATGAAAGAAGTTTTTTAATAAAAGGTCATTATGGATTGGCCAGTTCATTCCTGCAAAGCATGAAAGTAGGGACTTCAACAAATACTTATACCAAAAGTGCGCCATTCGACGGAACGGTGTATGCAGTTTGTGGTACATCGGGACAATCACCCGGAACTACCGCTTCCGGCTATCCGATGTCGTGCATGGCTTTTAATAACAACAGCAATAATTGTTCTATGGTATTGGATATATCCGGTGATTTGCTTACTGCCAGATTCCTTACATCAACCGGAACCATTGTTGATCAGTTTACCATCACTAAAACAGGCCCCGGTTTTACAGGAAGAAAATTTCAAACAGGAATTTTAACCACAATCGAATTATCGAAGTAAATACCGGTTACAATATTTTATACTAATCCCATAAAAATCCTCTCACACTCAGTTGTAATAAAACTGTTTGATGAGAGGATTTTTTTTATAACTGGATGATGCAGCACAAAAGCAGAAACTATAACGTTCCTCTTCTCGCCTGCTCAGCCTCAATACTTTCAAACAAAGCCTGGAAATTTCCTTTACCGAAAGATTTGGCTCCTTTGCGCTGAATGATCTCGAAAAACAGCGTGGGCCTGTCTTCCACGGGTTTGGTAAATATCTGCAGCAGGTAACCATCTTCATCCCGATCTACCATGATGCCCCATTTCTTTAATTCTTCAAGGTCTTCATCAATCACGCCAACCCTGTCTCTTACAGTATCATAATAAGTTCCGGGAACATATAAAAAGTCAACGCCTCGTTTACGCATTTCCGTTATAGTAAATACAATATCATCTGTTGCAACAGCAATATGCTGACAACCCGGACCATGATAGAAATCGAGGTATTCTTCTACTTGTGATTTCTTTTTACCAATGGCCGGTTCATTGATCGGGAATTTGATGCGACCATTGCCATTGGTCATTACTTTGCTCATCAGGGCGGTGTATTCAGTAGAAATATCTTTGTCGTCGAAAGTCACCAGGTTGGCAAATCCCATCACATGGGCATAAAAAGAAGCCCACTTGTTCATCGCACCCAGTTCTACATTGCCTACCATATGATCAATGTATTTCAAACCAGTTGAGGAAGGTTGATATTCTGTTTCCCATTTCACATAACCAGGCATAAATACACCATTGTAATTTTTCCTTTCCACAAAAATGTGAATGGTTTCACCATAGGTATGTATGCCCGAACGCACCACTTCTCCGAATTCATCTTTGGTTACCATCGGCTCCATATAAGGTACAGCGCCACGTTGGGTGGTTTCTTCAAATGCTTTGCGGGCATCATCCACCCATAAGGCAATTACTTTCACACCATCGCCATGCCGGCGTACATGATGCGAAATCTCACTGTCGGGGTCAAACGCAGTAGTGAGTACCAGCCTGATTTTATCCTGCACCAGCACATAAGAAACCCGGTCTTTGGAACCCGTTTCAAGTCCGCAATAGGCCAGCTCCTGGAAACCGAATGCGGTTTTATAAAAGTGTGCCGATTGCTTGGCATTGCCAACATACAGTTCCACATAGTCGGTGCCATTGATGGGTAAGAAATCTTCGGCTTTGTCGAAGATCTTTTCACCACTGTAATTAAAATTTGAAATATTGGTTAAGTCTTTTGTTTCCATAAAAATTAATTTACTGTATTCAATACTGGTTTGCTCATCCATGATTTGTAATAATCTTTCACTTCATACTTCATGGCTTCTTCAGTTATCTTCAGCGGATTGAAGGGATCAATCATCACTGCCAGTTCCTTCGTTTCTTTTTTTCCGATGCTGCGTTCTATGGCGCCGGGATGCGGGCCATGCGGCACACCAGCGGGATGCAGTGTAAACTGACCACGTTTGATATTGTTCCTGCTCATAAAATCACCATCTACATAATACAAGATTTCATCCGCATCAATATTGCTGTGGTGATAAGGCGCCGGAATAGCATCGGGATGATAATCATACAGCCGTGGTACAAATGAACAGATCACAAAATTTCTTCCTTCAAACTGCTGATGAATCGGTGGCGGCATATGAATGCGACCGGTAATCGGTTCAAAATTGAAAATTGAAAAAGCATAAGGATAACTATAACCATCCCATCCTACAAGATCAAATGGATGTGTTTCATAAGTATAAGGATAGATAAGTCCTCTCTTCTTGATCATCACCAGGAAGTCGCCGTGTTCATCATGTGTTTCAAAATCAGTGGGTAATTTAAAATCACGCTCACAGAAAGGTGAATGCTCCAGCAATTGTCCGAACTCATTACGGTAACGCTTAGGTGTTTTTATGGGGCTATGTGATTCAACAAACAAAATCCTGTTCTCAGCTGAATCAAATTCAAGCTGATAAACGGTTCCTCTCGGAACAATCACATAATCACCATATTCAAATTCTATTGTACCGTACATTGTTTTGCAACGGCCGCTGCCATCATGTATAAAGAGCATCTCATCGGCATCCGAGTTCTTAAAGAAATAGGATTTCATCGACTCGCTGGGGCAGGCCATTCCGATCTGCATATCATCGTTTAAGAGAAATACTTTTCTGCTTTCGATATAATCTGCTTCCGGTTTTACATCATAACCCATAAAACTTTTACAGGTAAGATTGTCTTCCAGTGCTACCACCGGGCGCTTATTGATGGGTGCACCAATTTCCTTCACCATGGTAGGTGGATAAAGATGATACAACAATGAAGAAGTACTGGAAAAACCTTCCGTACCGAATAATTCTTCATGATACAATGCACCATCCGGTTGGCGGAAAACGGTATGTCTCTTATTGGGAATTGAACCTTGTCGTTGATAAACTGGCATGTTATAATCGTTTTAATATGATAATAAAAGAGCTGAAAGGATTGAATACTCAACAGGTCGCAATAAAGACCTTTCCTGCAGGAGCAGGATTAAGACGGGCGTCTTATGACATTCTTCCATAAATGCATGAAACAAAATTGTTGTTTATTCACTGGAAGAAATATGAGATTCGTCAGCAGTTAATTCGCCAAGGGAGGAAAATTGGATGATTTTGATCAGGGTATGAAGCAGCCTTAAGAATCCCCGCCTGAACGACTTCAGTCGGGCAGGTTTATCTGAATGACATAGTCAATCAGAGAACTTGTATCTAAAGTTTAGGAAACAAAAAAGCCTCTTACCAATAAAGAGGCTTTAAAAAATTTGTAGTCCCGACAAGAATCCCCGCCTGAACGACTTCAGTCGGGCAGGTTTATCAGAGTGACGAAGTCAGTCGGAGAACTTGTATCTAAAGTTCAGGAAACAAAAAAACCTCTTACTAATAAAGAGGCTTTAAAAAAAACTTGTAGTCCCGACAAGAATCGAACTTGTATCTAAAGTTTAGGAAACTTCTATTCTATCCATTGAACTACGGGACCAGGGTTACTTTTACCGGGTGGCAAAAATAAATGATTCCGGTAAAAAATGGCACTGAATTTTAAAATAAACCCAATATCCCGGTTTCAGCACGAATATTTATACATTCTACAGGCCAACCCTCAGTGTAACCGACAAATTCCGGCCGGGAGCACTGATACCACTGGCAAAAACCCGGTAAAACTTATCCGCTATGTTTTCAATGGCCACCTGCAGTGTAGCAACCCGGCTCAATTGATACGAAAGCCTGCTGTTAAATGTCATCCAGGCAGGTGTAAATCCCCTTACCGGATCGGCACTGTAAACCTCATTGTCTTCCGCTCCCGTTTTATAACTGGAAGAATCCTTGGCTCCATTGTACAATACAAATATTTCTGAACCGAACTTTCCTGCTTTATAATTAAGCGATACCTTTCCGAATACCGGCGCTATATGATCAAGTGGCAATTTTTTTCCTTCTTCACGAATCCTGCCATAGGTATAATTAAAAGTAGCCTCCGCTGAAAAATGTTTGCAGAAACTAACACTGCCGCTCATTGATACACCATACAAATAAGCTTTGTTCTTATTAACTACAGACACCACTTTGCTCATGCTGTTGTTGTAAAAAACGGAATCAGCGCCATTAAATGTTCCATCCGCTACTGTCAATACATTGCTGTAATTTGTATACCATGCGGTAGTGCTGATTAGGTATTTTCCAGCTTTGTATTTTGAAATGCCTATTTCATAATTAATCGTACGTTCGGGTTTTACATTTGGGTTAGGTACCACCAATGTACCAGCACCACTTTCAAAAACTTTGCTCATATCATCTACATTCGGTGTACGAAAACCTGTTGCCATAAGTGCAGATATTTTCCAACCATCACCTGGTAAAAAATTAATCCCCGCATTTCCGGTAATGTTGGCTGAACGCTGTTCTATGTTGTGGTATGGGAAAGGAAAGAAACTGGTGTCATCAAAAGCTGAATACAAACGACTGATGGTTCCCCTGATGCCTGCATGCACAATAAACTGCTTTGAAATTTTATGTGTATTGTTCACATACAATGCATAAGACTTTGTATTTGAACCACCATCGGGATATCTTGTATCCAGTTTGCCCGTACTGCCATTTTCAATATTTTCAAAACCGGCAGTTGATTTCACTTTGTTATAAATCAATTCAGTGCCATACCTGAAATCGCCTTTACTATAAGCTTTCCTGAAATCAGCATTCAGCGCATATACCTGAACGTTTTCTGTACGGTGATTTAATTTAACACTCCTATAATTTCGATTGTGCCTGCTTTCCTCAATATCCTGTGCAGAAAGGATAATTTTTCCCTGTTCATAAAGCCTTGATTTGGGAAGTTCCATCGTCCAGGCCAGCATGAATCGTTGAGCCGGACCATAGTACCATTCAGCACTCTTGGCCTTACCAGCTGCATTGATTTCAGTTAAACGGTCATAACGGTTTACATTACCTGTATTGGAAAACTGAAAATTAAGCTGGTGGCTGATCTTCCCGGTTTTAAAAAGAAATTTCTGTAAAATATCATATTGCTCATAAGCGCTCCCTTCCTGATGGTGGTCACGATTATTTTTTACCATACTATCTGTTCCGGCTATACGCTCAACTACAAAACTTCTTTTCCCCCAGGTTGGAAAATCATTAAAATAATCTGAACCCTGTCTTAAATCACCAAAGTTGGAATAAGTAATGCTGGTGAGGGATGCCAGTTTCCGATTGCCTGCAGAAAAATCTGCATGCACTGTTTTCTCATCATAAGCTGAAGCATAACGGGCAAATGCATTCAGTTTTACCAAAGGTTTCTTACCAGCTGCAAAAGATGGTGTAAGGGTATTAAAACTCATTACTCCGCCCAGCGCATCACTACCATAAACAGAAGAGGATGGACCAAACAACAATTCAACTCTTTCCAATGAAGCATTATCAATCGACAATACATTCTGCAAATGCCCGCCACGATAAATCGCATTGTTCATGCGAACACCATCTACAACAATCAGTACTTTATTGGCTTCAAAGCCACGAATGATCGGACTTCCGCCGCCTAGCTGACTTTTCTGTACCAGAACCTGACCGCTCTGCTGAAGCAATTCTGCCGTGGTTTGCTGGTTGTACTGACTGATTTTTTTATTCCCGATTATATGAAACTGCTGAACTACTTCCTGTTTCACTTGTGCAAACTTTGATGCTGCCAACACTACTTCAGACAATTCTTTCCCGACTGTATCAGCAGGTGCAATTGTTTGTTGTGCCTTTAGTTTCATTACTCCACAAAAAAGGAAGCAGCATATGATGAGGTTGATTTTAAAATTCAAATGCATAATGCAGTTATCAGTTATTGAATAATAATTTGTTGAATATGTTTGTTTGCTCTGGCTGAAACAACTACCACCTTATACACCCCATCGGCAACTATTGGTTCAATTGGTAACACAACTACCTGGTTCCGGTTGCTGATGCTGATGGTTCTGTTATAAACCGACTGACCCAATTGGTTAACCAGGTATACATAATAGTCGCCTGTTCGCTGATCCGTAAATCGTATATACAATTTTCTGTCGGTAACAGGATTCGGATACATTACAATACCCGGATTTGTTTTAACCGGAGCCAGCTTAGCAATATTGCTGTATTGAACACGACCATCAATGCTGATTGCTTTGATGCGGTAATAATTATAACCCTCCAGAGGCAAACTGTCTGTACGATTGTATTCCCATGATCCATTATTATTGTTCATCGGTACCTGGTTCATCAGCGGGGAAAATTGTCTTCCGTTATCACTTCTCTCAATTGTATAATGCTGAATAGCTGTTTCGTTTTCAACAGACCATGATACAGCAGCTGTATTGTCCTGGTTCCAGGAAGCTTTTATATTGGTAATAAATACCGGTGTGGTTGTCAGTTGTTTGAATACTATCCTGAAACGATTGCTGGCGTAAGAACCTGCACTGGTATCAACGGTAAATAAAATATGTGTTGAATCGGTTAAACTAACAGGAACGCTTGTATGCAGATGATTGTCTTCCAGGAATGCCTGTAAACCGGGCCGACTTAAATCAGCTGCAATAAAATCAAACTGATATTGTTGTGCACGCATCTGTGCTGTATGATAAAAAATAGTGTCGTTCTCTGTAATGGGTGATCTGCGTTCAACCATCATCAATTGATTGTTCGAGCGGATGGCAAAATTTTCTCCGGTATTGCTGATTTTGATTGCATCTTCGATATCAAATGAATTGGAAAAAGAAGCATCATACTGTAACAGGTTTCCATCAATCAAGAGTTTTTCGCCATTCCTGATAACGGATAGGTTTGTACGCAATTGACGTCCCGTTGCAACAGTTCCCCTGTGTACCATATTACTGCCATCTACTTTACAATTCTCCGTAAACCTCACTGTGCCTGAAGTAAAAGGTGCATTTACAAAAAACGCCTGGCCCGATTGTATGTATTTATTGGTAGCTCCATAACTTCCGCCACCAGGTGTTACATCGTAATCATTGCCATTACGGGTAAGTACCTGGAAGCCGCCAAGTCCATATGCACTGCTGGGCCCTGTGGTTAATCTTGGATCCCATACATAAAATATATCCTGAACACCACCACCCGATTCGTTCAATGTAAGCTGGGTAAGATCAATTGCAGATGGATAAGGATTACCGATGGATTCAAATGTTAATGGCGCTGTTCCTGAATTTACATTTACAAGAGCTGGTGGATGAGCGGGTGTAAACAAAGTACCCTTTGTACGCAATACAGTAGATGTTGCAGGAGCCCCAAATGTAGTTACCGAACGATCACCCCTCACAAAAAGCATGTATCCCTTAGGGTTATCAATCAGGTTGGTTGTACTTGCAACGCCATCATACAATCCTGTTGCAGCATTGTAAATTTTGATGGATGGTCCGTTAGGTGAGTACAAATCATATCCAGGCGAAGGATGTACCGTTGCATTGGCAATATTGCAGGTAATCTGTGTACCATATCCGGGAACAGGATTACTGTTCGGTGCAGCAGATCCTTCCTGCCATGCATCCTTAATGGTTTGTCCATTTGTAGGAACAGCCAGTAACTGCCATGCTTTGGAATGATCGGGTATATATCTCTCAACGGTTGCATTCCCGGTAATAGTCTTGCCGGTCATATTTCCCAACCAGGCTGTAACGGTATCGGTTGATTTGAATGTTAGTAAATCATTCGTCGCAAGGTTTAAACCCGTTGCTGTGAACTTAACCGAACGATAGATATCCAGTTGTCCATCAAGCACTACACCTTCGTTAGTATTATTTCCTACAACCAGGTTATTCAAACTATTGTTTTCAAATAAGCCAGCCGGAATATGCTGTTGCTGTGTTCCGTTCATCACAACAGTACCATGTAAACCATCGATGGTTCCGCCACTATGAACAATCAATCCGTTGATCTGTATGCTACCATCCGTTAACGTTAGTATGGGTGTATTGGCAGCATCCGGCGCCGACATGCGCAGGTCTCTCACTTCCTGAACAGTGACGATGGTTGGCATATGCGTATAACCGCCGGTGATCGTTACATCGGTTGTTCCATCGGGTACTACATTGGTTTCCCAGTTCTCCGGAACCAGCCAATCGGTATCAATCTTACCAACCCAGGATGCATAGTTTGGCTTGAGCCATTCATCTGCCCCAATATCAGGAGTCAGTCCGTTGCGGGTAGTGTTATCGTAGTCGATATCAATACCAGCGATGGCTATACCCCTGTCACCAAGGTTTACACCATTGCTCACATTGGCCCGGTCGATATGAAAATCATTGGCTGCTAAATATACAGGTGCGAGATTGAGTGAATGAAGATCAGATCCAAAGCCGGTTTGTATATCGGCAAGGGTTACACGATTATTACCAATATAGCCAAGATTGCCCGATGCAACATAGTAATCATTGTAATCAATGCTGTTGAACACGTTCACATTGGCCTCACTCTCTATGGCATAATGTTCCCCGGTCTGTGTTTGTATGTTTCCGAAAATATTATTCCGTATGTCAATACCCGCAACTGTAGACACAAGGCTGGTGATATTTAAAGCTGCTGAATAACCTGCAACATCCTGGTTGCTATTGAGTACTACCGTATTGTGATAAATATGAAAGCCTCCTGGTCCATCGAGCAAAATACCATAACCATTATGTGCTGCTCCTCTTCCTGCAATACTTCCATGTGCACTGATATCGGAAATAAAATTATTGTACACAGTTATATTAGCATCTGCAACCGTCGTACTCAATTGTATACCATTGGCACCATTGCTATTAAGGTCTTCACTCCTGATGCCCGAAATTGAATTTCTATTGATGCTTATATCGAATGAATTCTCTTTTACAGCAATACCTGAAACAATGAATGCGTCTGCTGTTTTAACACCGGTAACTTCATTGCCGGTAATTTCGGCTGATTGCTGATTGCGAAGCAGTATACCATTCCGGGAAAGTTTCTCTGTTTCAATCGTTGAGCCGATCTGATTACCGGATACCTGGTTGCCGGTTTCTCCACCTGCCGGGCCCACCAAAACAATTCCCGATTGCACCTTACTGATCTGGTTGTTAAAAAAGATATTATCACTGTTAGGCGTTTCAGCCTCTGAACCCACTGTTTGACCACCGCTTACAATTCCGCCATAAGTACCTGCAGATGATGAGCCACTGATAACACAACTGCGTATACTGTTATTCGTTACACCATCAGTTGCACCATTGTTGTTGAACCTGATCACTGTATTTCCGGAAGCAGTACTGCTGTTTTCGATGTGAAGATCACGGGTAATTCCACCAACAGTATTGGAACCATCAATCGTAACATAATCGGCTCCATTAAACTTGAGTATAGCTGTTCCATTGTTGCCAGTTATTACCGGACTGGCTCCAATAGCAGGTTTAATCGTAAGTGTATTTACATTACTTGCATAGATATTGCTGTTGATGGTAATGGGGAAAGTTTCATTTGTACTGTAGTTGGCATCAGTAAGCAGGAAAGTAATCGGCCCTGAGATACAATTGGTGTTGTAAGCCTGAACAGCTGCGGTTAATGTATTAAAATCTCCTCCGGACCCTACTGTATAAACTCCTCCCATTGGTGGAGAATCTGAAAGAACTACAGTGATCGTACCATTGCAGTTATTGGCATCTTTCACCCTTACCAGGTATGAATTGGCCGCCAGGCTGCTGAATACATTGCTTAGTTGATAAGTTACGCCGTCCAGCGAATACTGGTAAGGGCCTGTTCCTCCGGTACCGTTTACAGTAATGCTTCCACTGGCAATGCCGCAATGTGCGTCTGTAGTAGTGGCTGTTGCAGACAATGTAATGAAAGGATCAATCGTAACGATACTGGTGCTGGTACAAAAGCGTGCATCCCTTACAGTTATGGTGTAAGTTCCTGCTGGCAGACCTGTAAATACAGGAGATGCCTGGTATAAAACGCCGTTCCTGCTATAGCTCACTACACCAGTACCTCCGTTTACAGTTGCCCTGATGGTACCGTCATTCAATCCGCAGGAAGCAGCCGTTGAAGTTGTTGTAACAGTTGGGCCTGCAAGATTAAGCAATGAAGCAGATGAAGTAGTAATACAGCCCAATGCATCTTTTACGTAAAGTGTATATGCACCCGCTGCCATTGAATTGAAGATAGTTCCCGCCTGGTATGCTGTTCCATTAACTGAATATTGCAGCGGCGCAGTACCGCCAACACCTGCTACTGTAATGCTACCATTATTCAATCCACAGGCAGCATTCACAATAGTACTGGTGAGTGTATGTGGAGCCGGACTATTCCCAACCAGAATATTCCTGGTGGTTATACATCCCAATCCATCTCTTACATAAACCGTATAATCACCTGGTAGAATATTCGTAAACGCACTGCCGGATTGATAGCTGATACCATCCAGGCTGAATTGAAGAGGATTTTGTCCACCACTAGCCGTTACCGTTATGCCCCCATTCGCATTGCTGCAACGGGCAGCTGTGATGGTGGTTGAAAATGTAGCTGCTCCTGTATTACCCAGGCTTACAGAAGTCTGGTTGATACAACCCCTGTTGTCTTTGATGTACACAGTGTATACGCCGGCTGCCATACCGTTGAAACTTCCGCTGCTCTGATACAATATGCCATCAATACTGAATTGGTAAGGTGCTGTACCCGCTGATCCAACGGCAACAAGAACGCCATTGGATTGTCCGCAGGAAGCGGCCACACCAAATGCATTCACTACAGGTCTTGTTGCTGCTGTAACACTGACTGTTCTGACGTTGTA
>Ga0075163_10012863_pt1 | contig 10889 bp, 5 predicted proteins | sample JI1023141ADNA_FD_71478 | JGI IMG/M metagenome (GOLD analysis project Ga0075163, IMG submission 71478) | Wastewater effluent complex algal communities from Wisconsin, to seasonally profile nutrient transformation and Carbon sequestration -... | ecosystem: Engineered > WWTP > Effluent > Algae...
CGCGAGGCCGGCACCAATGCCATCGCCTATCACGCCGGCATGGACGCCCGCGACCGCGACCGCCGGCTGGAGCGGTTCCTGGCCGAGGACGGAGCGGTCATGGTGGCGACCATCGCCTTCGGCATGGGGGTCGACAAGGCCGACGTCCGCTTCGTCATCCACGCCGATCCGCCCGGCTCGCTCGAGGCCTACTGGCAGGAGATCGGCCGCGCCGGACGCGACGGCGAGCCCGCCGACGGAATCACGCTGTACGGCCCGTCCGACATCGCCTGGACGCTGAAACGGCTCGAGGGCCGCCCCATGGCCGAGGAGGTCAAGGCGGTGCAGGTCCGCAAGGCCCGCCAGCTGTTCGCCATGCTGGACGGCGCTGTCTGCCGCGCCCAGGCCGTGCGCCGCTATTTCGGGGAAGAGGGCGCCGAACGCTGCGGCGTCTGCGACCTGTGCCTCGACCCGCCCGCCGTCTTCGACGCCACCGTCGCCGCCCAGAAGGCGCTGGCGGCTGTGCAGCGGCTGGGCGAGCGGTTCGGCAAGACCCGGGTCATCGATCACCTGCTGGGCAGGACGAAGGACGTCCAGCCGTGGGAGACCGCCCTGTCGACCTGGGCCATCGGCGCTGACACCGGTCAGCACACCTGGCGCGACGTGGTCGACCATCTGATGTTCGAGGGCCTGCTGGTCGAGGACCCGAACGAGGGCAAGCCGCTGGTCCGGCTGGGCGATCCGGAGGCCGTCCGCGCCGTCTATCGCGGCGAGCGGGTCATTGAGGTCCGCGCCGCCGCCGCCCGCGCCGCCTCTGCCCCTCGCGAACGCACCCGCACCGGCCGCAACGCCGCGCTCGAGACTCTGGACGCCGACGTCCGCGCCCGGTTCGAGACCCTGCGCGCCTGGCGCCGCGACCGCGCCGCCGAACAGCGCGTCCCGCCCTATGTCATCTTCCAGGACAAGACCCTGCTGGAAATCGCGCTCGCCGAGCCCGCCGACCTCGAACGCCTCGGCCACATCTCCGGCGTCGGCCAGACCCGGCTGGACCGCTATGGCAAGGGCGTGCTGGAGGCCCTTCGCAACCTCAGCTAGACAGTCACGGGACCTCGGGGGGAAATCAGACGCATGGCCGAAATCAAGACCTTTGGGCCGTTCCGGCTCCTGCGCAGCGACGCGAGCGCCCACATCCAGCTCTATCAGCGGGGCGAACGCCGCAAGTCCGGCCGCGGCCTGGCCTTCTGGTTCATGCCCGACGGGGCCTCCATCGCCCAGATGCCGATGGACGACCGGGACCTGCCCTTCCTGTTCAAGAGCCGGTCGCGCGACTTCCAGGAGGTCACCGTCCAGGGCGTGGTCGTCTGGCGGGTCTCCAGTCCCGAGGCCATGGCCGACCGGATCGACTTCAGCATCGACCTTCGGGACGGCGGGCACCTGGGCCGGCCGCTCGACCAGATTGACAGTCTGCTGACCGGCGTCGCCCAGCAGTTCGCCGCCCAGTACCTGGCTGAACTCGACATCGGCGAGATTCTCAGCGCCGGGGTCAAACCCCTGCATGAGCGTATCGAGCGCGGCCTGGCGGGCTCGGAGGGCCTCTCCGGCCTGGGCCTGGCCATCGTGGCCGTGCGGGTCGCGGATGTCTCCCCCTCCAGCGAACTGGAGCGGGCGCTCAAGACGCCGACGTTCGAGCGACTGCAGCAGCAGGCCGACCAGGCCACCTTCGAGCGGCGGGCCCTCGCCGTCGAGAAGGAGCGGGCCATCGCCGAAAACGAGCTTTCGAACGAGATCGAACTGGCCCGGCGCCAGCGCGAACTGATCGAGCGCGAGGATGAGAACGCCCGCGGCCGGGCCCAGGCCGAGGCCGCGTCGAAACAGATCGTCGCCGACGGCGAGGCCCAGCGTATCCGCACCATCCAGCAGGCCCGCGCCGATATGGAGCGCGCGCGCGTCGCCATCTACAGCGACCAGTCGCCGGCCGTGATCCTCGGGCTCGCCGCGCAGGAGTTCGCCGGCAAGCTGCACACCATCGAACACCTGAACATCTCGCCCGAAGTGCTCAGCGCCTTCATCGGCGACGCCCTGCGCTCGGCCCGGACGGGCGGTGCCGACACGCCCGCGCCCAGGGCCCCCGCCGCCCGAACGCCGAAGACCTGACCGCATGGGCACGCTGGCCCCGCGCGCCGTGCTGGTGACCCGCGAAACCGACTGGGAGCGGCTGCTCGCCGCCCATTCGACGCGGGAACAGGTCCGGTTCTTCCTGCGCACGCGCGGCCAGGACATCGACCAGGTGCAGGCCGGGCATGAAGCGTTCGGCCAGACGGTGCATCAGGTCCGCGCGGCCATCCCCGACCACTGGCGCGTGGCCCGTGTCGGCCGCGGTGATCTGGACCGCTTCCTGTTCGGCCCCGAGGACATCGTCATCGCCCTCGGTCAGGACGGCCTCGTCGCAAACCTGGCCAAATACGTCTCCGGCCAGCCCGTCCTGGGCGTCAATCCGGATGCCGGGATCAATGAGGGCGTGCTCGTGCCGCTGGCCGCCGCCGACCTGCCCGCGCTTCTGCCGGCCGTCGCCGCGGGCGCCGCCGGGATCGAGCGCCGCACCATGGCCCGGGCCACCCTGGACGACGGCCAGACGCTCGAGGCGCTGAACGAGATCTTCGTCGGCCACCACAGCCACCAGTCGGCCCGCTATCTGATCGCCTATGACGGCATGACAGAGTTCCAGTCCTCGTCCGGCCTGATCGTGGCCACCGGCACCGGGGCGACCGGCTGGGCGCGGTCGATCATGACGGCCACCGGCGAAGGCGCCGCGCCGTCCCCGACGGGACCGGACCTCGCCTTCTTCGTCCGCGAACCCTGGCCCAGCGTCTCCACCGGCGCCGACATCCAGTGGGGCCGCGCCGATTCGACCGCCCCCCTGGTCGTGACCTCGCGCATGAACGACGGTGGCGTCATCTTCGCCGACGGAATCGAGCAGGACCGGCTGGCCTTCGGCTGGGGCCGGAAGGTCATTGTGGCCCCGTCTCCGCGATCCCTGATGCTGGTGCGGCCCGACTGACCACCGTTCGCTGGTTAAGCTTCGCGCAAGGTCTCGGAAGGGGGGCCTTAAACTTTCATCGTCACAGTCCGATGGTGATCCCAAGCCGTTCTCCGTCCCCGGTCGACAAACTGGCTCTGGCCGTCGTGCATCAGCCCGAACGCGCCATTCCTGCGCCGGCCGGCGCGCGCGAGGAATCGCTGCGCCTGTTGCTCCAGACGGCCGCGGATTCCGGCGTCTCCCGCGTCGCGACCAAGCCCGACGGCGACGGCGAGCGCTGGCTCGGCCAGGCCTGGCCCTTCCCGTCGCCCTTCCAGGTTTCCGTACGCACCGTATCCGTCAGCGACGGCGTCGACCGGGTCGAGGCCCGCGCCCGCCGCTCGCTGGAACGGCTCGGCCTGCCCCGCGGCGACCTGCTGCTGGTCTCCAGCGCCGCCGATCTGGCCGGTGCCGAGGGCCGCGCCCTGTGGGACCGTTTGCTGGCCCTCAAGGACCGCGGTCTGTACCGCCGCATCGGCTTCTGCGCCGCCATTGAAGACGGCCCGGGCCTGCTGGCGCGGCGCTTCCAGCCCGATGTGGTCCAGCTGAAATGCAACCTGCTGGACCAGCGGGCCCAGCACTCCGGCGTGCTCGCCGAACTGGCGGCCCTGGACGTTGCCGTCCACGCCGCCTCGGTGTTCGCCGACGGCCTGTTGTTCATGAGCGGCGAGGCCCTGCCGCTGGAAATGCACCGCCACGCCCCGACCCTGTCGCGCATCCGGCGCCGCCTGGCCGAGGCCCGCGTCGACCCCATGCAGGCGACCCTGGCCTATGCCACCGGCCTGCCCGAGGTGTCGGCCGTCGTCGCCAGCATCGCCTCGGCCGCCGAACTGCGCGCCGTCATCGCCGCGGCCCATGCGCAGACGCCCGATCTCGACTGGGCCTCCATGCAGCTGGAGCCGGCGACGATCGCCGCCGGCCCCCGCAGGATCAGTAGCGCAGCCTGATCCCGACCGAACCGGACCGCCCCGGCTCGCCATAGCCCAGCAGCTGTTGCCAGTCCGCGTCGGTCAGGTTCTCGACCCGGGCGGTCAGGGTGACCGTTTCCGTCACAGCCCAGGCCGCATTCAGGTTCGCCGTGACGAAGCCGCCGCGCGTTCCGCCCGAGTCGGGCATGTCGCCCTCTGCCCGCACCGTCAGGGCACCCGACCAGCGGCCGCCCGTCCAGCCCAGGGTCGCCGATCCGGCCTGTTCTGGCACCCGCAGGATGGCGGCGCCGGTCGTTTCATTGACGGCGTCGGTCCAGGCGTAGGAGGCGCTGAGATCGAAGCCTGCCCCCAGTACGGCCCGGCCTTCGAGCTCGACGCCTTCGGTCCGGGTCCCGGCGATATTGAGGTAGTAGAATTCGAAACTGCCGGAATCGAAGACGCCGTCGATCTGATCCTCGATCTCCAGCCGGTAGAGGGTCGCGCGACCGTCGAAACGCCCGTCAGCCGAGCGCCAGCCCAGGGCGATCTCGCCGCCCTTCGCATATTCGGGGACCAGCGGCGCGAGCGCCGTGCCCGGCAGGACGAAGCAGAAGTCGCACACCGCCTGGCTGACGCTGGGCGTCTTGAACCCGGTCCCGAAGGCGCCGGACAGGGCCAGGCCGCCGTCCAGCCGGTACGCGGCGGACACCCGGCCGGTCGTCTCGCCGCCGAAGTCGTCGGTGGCGTCATGGCGCAGGCCGAGATTGAGCGTCAGCCGGGGCGAGGCGTCCCAGCGCAGCGTTCCGAAGACCGAGTCGACGCCAAGGCCGGCGCTGTAGCCGTTGAGATCGGCCCCGGTCTCCTCGCGTTCGACCCCGAAGGCGTAGCGCACCGGACCGGCCCCGCGACTGTCGGCCTGCCAACGCCACAATCGGTGCTCGCCCTGATAGGTCGACGGAAAGGCGCTGTAAGTGTTGCGTTCGATGTCCGAGACGGCCGCCGTGATCCGGTGATCGAGGCCCAGCAGGTCGGTGATCCCCAGCCGGATGAAGCCGGAGCGGTCGGCGGTGTCGGTCGTGTCCAGCGAATCGACCGGACCGAAGGCGTCGAGTTCGGCGAACCGGTCGGCATGACGGAAACGGCCCTCGATCCCGACGCGGCTGTTGAAGGCGTAGCGCCCGTTCAGGCCCCAGGCGGTGGTCTCGAAACCATCGGCCTCGGTCCCGCTCGCCGCGGCCGATACGCCCTCGCTCTCATAGTGCGAGACGAAGCCGCCGACGGCGTAGCGGTCCCCCGCCCGGCCCAACTGCAGCCGGCCGCGACGCGTCCCGAAAGATCCGGCTTCGGCCCCGGCGTGCAGGCCGTCCAGTTCGCGACTGGTGAAGGCGATCACGCCGCCGATGGCGTCCGAGCCCCACAGGGACGATTGCGGTCCGCTCAGCGTCTCGATGCGCTCGACGTCGGTCAGGTCGAAGCCCGCGAAGTCGAAGCCGCCGGCCGGCTGGGACGGGTCATTCACCGGGACGCCGTCGACCAGGACCAGGGACTTGTCCTGGCTGGCCCCGCGAATCCGCACGGACGTCACCCCGCCGAGGCCCGCGCGATAGACGGACAGGCCGGGCACGTCGCCGAGAATGTCGGCGGCGAAGACGGCGCCGCGCCGGTCGAGGGTCGACCGGTCGATGACCCGCGCGCCGGGGGTTGCGTCGACGATCGCCGGCAGGCGGGTGGCGGTGACCACCACTTCGGGGAGGTCTTCGTCCGGTTTGTCGTGGGCCTGCGCCCATGCGGGCAGGGGAAGGCACACGGCCGCAGCCGTGGCGTAGAGGATGGATCGCGTCATGCGCGGATCTCCGTCGGCCCCGCGCTGGCGCTGCGCGGCGGCATGTGAAAGCGACCGACCCGGCCCCGGAAAAGGGCACGGCGCTGGGGTCGGGTCGCTTCGACGGAACAGCTTCCGCAACTGCGGAAGGGTTGGCCCCACGCCTCTGTCTGGTCCCGGACAGCGGACGAGCGACGTCGGCGGCCAGGTCTCCTGGCTTGCGGGTCAAAAACGGAGGATCGCGCCTTCCCGGTTGCCCAGTGACGCCGAGGCCGAAGCCCCGGAATGATCGTTCGTCTCGCCGCCTACAGTTGCGGGCACAGCCGCGGTATCTGACCGCGTTCCCTTAACCGCCTGCCGGGCTTGTCGCAGCCCGGTCATGCCTGTGCAAGGCCGCGCCATTCCGCTTGAGCGCGCCCGCGCAATCCTTCACCCTGTCGCGTCCCCATGAACGCCCCTCTCGTCCATCCCCCGACAGCCGACACCGTCCCGTCCAGCGAGGGCGTGACGCCCGTGATGGCGCAGTTCCTGGCGGCCAAGGCCAGCCAGCCGGACGCCATCGTGTTCTTCCGCATGGGCGATTTCTACGAGCTGTTCTTCAAGGACGCCGAGATCGCCTCGAAGGCCCTGGGCATCACCCTGACCAAGCGCGGCAAGCACCAGGGCGAGGACATCCCCATGGCTGGCGTGCCGGTGCATGCGCTGGACGGCTATCTGGCGCGGCTGATCCGGCAGGGATTCAAGGCCGCCATCTGCGAACAGCTGGAGGCCCCGTCCGAGGCCCGCAAGCGCGGCTCCAAGGCGGTGGTCCATCGCGACATCGTTCGCGTGGTCACCCCCGGCACCCTGACCGAGGACAGTCTGCTGGACGCGCGTGGCGCCAACCGGCTGGCCGCCGTCTCGGTACGCAAGGGCCGGGCGGCCGTGGCGGTCGTCGAGCTGTCGGCCGGATCGGTCGACGCCGTCGCCTGTTCGCTGGAGGACCTCGGCGCAACCCTGGCCTCGTTCCGGCCGTCGGAGGTGCTGGTTCCCGACCGGCTGTTCTCGGACGAGACGACCAGGGCCGCGCTCGACGGGTCAGGCGGGGTGGTACAGGCCCTGCCGCAGGCGCTGGCCGAGCCGGTCGGGGCGCGGGCCAGGGTCGAGCGGCTGTATGGCGTCGCCTCGCTGGACGGATTCGGCGCCTTCGAGGAGGCCGAGGTTTCGGCGCTCGGCCTGATCGCCGCCTATCTGGAGACCACCCAGGCCGGAAAGATCCCGGCCCTGTCGCCGCCGCGCCGTTCGGGCGACAGCGGCTTCCTGGCCATCGACCCGGCGACCCGGCTGAGCCTCGAGATCGACCGGACGCAGCGCGGCGAACGCGAGGGATCGCTGCTGGCCTGTATCGATCGCACCGTCACCTCGGGCGGAGCCCGGGCGCTGGCCGAACGGATCGCCCGGCCGCTGTGCGACCCGGCCGCAATCAATCATGGACTCGACGCCGTCGAATGGCTGCTGGAGCGACGCGACCTGCGCCGTGATCTGCGAGACGGCCTGAGGGCGTCGTCGGACGTGGCCCGGGCCGTGTCGCGGCTGGTGCTGGGCCGCGGCGGGCCCCGAGATCTGGCTGCCATCCGCACCGGCCTGTCGATCGCCGAAGGCATCGCGGGCCTGTTCCCGCCGGCGCGTGAGCCCCTGGCCGGTCCGCCGGCGCGGATCATCGCCTGCCTCGACCGGATGACCCTGTCGCCCGAGCTGGGGCGGTTGCTGGTCGATCTGGCCGAGGGTCTGGTCGCCGAGCCGCCGCATCTGGCCCGCGACGGCGGCTTCGTCGCCGCCGGCTATCGGCCCGAGCTCGAAGAGGCCCGACGCCTGCGGGACGACAGCCGCCGCGTGGTCGCCGATCTGGAGGCGCGCGCCGTCGCCGAGGCCGGGGTGCCGTTCAAGGTGCGCCACAACGCCGTGCTCGGCTATTTCCTCGAGACGTCCGCCAAGGCGGCCGAGCCCCTGCTGCGGCCGACCGGCGAAAGCCCCTTCATTCACCGCCAGACCCTGGCCAACCAGGTCCGTTTCACCACCGTCGAACTGTCCGAGCTCGATGCGAAGATCAGTCAGGCCGGCTATCGCGCCCTGGCCATCGAGGGCGAAACCTTCGAGGTCTGGCGAGCCACGGTCCAGTCTCTGGCCCGGCCGCTTCAGGCGGTGGCCGAGGCCCTGGCCGAACTCGACGCCCACGCGGCGCTGGCGGAATGGGCCGAGGAGGTCGGGGGCGTTCGTCCCGCCATCGACGATACGACCTGTTTCGAGATCACCGCCGGACGGCATCCGGTGGTCGAGGCGGCGGTGAAGGCCCAGGGCGATCCCTATACGCCCAACGATTGCAGGCTGGACGGTTCCGGTGCCGCCTGCGCCCGCCTGTCGATCGTCACAGGCCCGAACATGGCCGGCAAGTCGACCTTCCTGCGCCAGAACGCCCTTCTGGTGGTGCTGGCCCAGGCCGGGGCCTTCGTCCCGGCGAAGGCGATGCGGCTGGGCGTGGTGGACCGGCTGTTCAGCCGCGTGGGCGCCGGCGACGACCTGGCCCGCGGGCGCTCCACCTTCATGACCGAGATGGTCGAGACCGCCGCCATCCTGACCCAGGCCACGGACCGCAGTTTCGTGGTGTTGGACGAGATCGGGCGCGGCACCGCCACCTATGACGGCCTGGCCATCGCCTGGGCCGTGGCCGAAGCCCTGCACGACCGCAACCGCGCCCGCACCCTGTTTGCCACCCACTATCACGAGCTGGCGGGGCTCGAGACGCGGCTGGCGCATGTCTGCAACCTGTCGATGGCAGCGCGGGAATGGAACGGCGACCTCGTCTTCCTGCATGAGGCCCGGCCCGGCGCCGCGGACCGCTCCTACGGCGTACAGGTGGCGAAACTGGCCGGCGTGCCCGCCGCCGTGGTCGATCGCGCCCGGGAAGTGCTTGAGCGACTGGAGGGCGAGAAGGCCGCCGCCGTGAGCCTGGACGACCTGCCCCTGTTCGCCATGGCCGAGCCGGCGGCACCGCCGCCGCGATCCTCCGCCGTCGAGGACGCGCTGCAGGCCATCGAACCGGACGAACTGTCGCCGCGCGAGGCGCTGGAGGCCCTGTACCGGCTGAAGGGCCTCGGCCGCCGGTGACCGACGTGCTCGACGACCGGCTGGTCGAAGCCGCGTCTGCGTCCGACGTGCGCAAGGCCGTGGCGGTGATTCTGGGAGAGTCGTTCCAGGCCGCGAGAGCCCGCATCGCCCGGCGTCTCGACGCGGGCGGAGAAGGCGTCGAGGTCGCCCGGCTCTATTCCGCCGCGGCCGACGACCTGCTGAACGCCCTGTGGCGGTTCACCACCGAAACCCTCTATCCCGCCGCCAACCCCAGCGAGGCCGAGCGGCTGAGCCTGATCGCGGTCGGGGGCTATGGCCGGGGCGTGCTGGCCCCGCACTCCGACCTCGACCTGCTGTTCCTGCGCCCGTGGAAGTCGATCCCGCGCACCGAACAGGTGATCGAATTCATGCTCTATGTCCTGTGGGACCTCGGCCTGAAGGTCGGCCAGTCAGCGCGCTCGGTCGACGAATGCCTGGCCCTGTCGAAATCCGACATGACGGTGCGCACAGCCCTGCTGGAGGCCCGCCCCCTGGCCGGGGACGAGCGGCTGGCGGAGGATTTCATCACCCGCTTCCGCGCCCAGGTGGTCAAGGCCGACCCCCGCCCCTTCATCGCCGCCAAGCTGGAAGAGCGCGACGTCCGGCATCAGAAGTCGGGCGCGGTCCGCTATCGGGTCGAGCCCAACGTCAAGGACGGCAAGGGGGGCCTGCGCGACCTCAACACCCTGTTCTGGATCGCGCGATCGCTGGCGCCCGACAGTCCCCTGGGCGCGCGGGTGATGGACGGGCTGCTGACCGCCCGCGAACGGCGCACCTTCGAGGAATCCTTCGACTTCCTGTGGCGGGTCCGGGCGCATCTGCACCTGACGGCCGGGCGGCCGGAGGAAAAGCTGACCTTCGATCTGCAGCCCGAGGTCGCCCGGCGGATGGGTTGGCGCGGGCGCGGTGACGAGCCGGCGGTCGAGCGTTTCATGCGCCGATACTTCCTTGTCGCCCGCGACGTGGGTGCCCTGACCCGTGCCATGTCGGCCAAGCTGGAGGCGCGCCAGCAGAAGGCGACCATGAGCCTGTCGCGGCTGATCCCCGGCCGAAAACGCAAGCTTGGCGTCGAGGGGTTCACCGAGGACGCCGGCCGGCTGTCGGTGAAGGGCCCGGAGGTCTTCGCCGAGGCGCCCGAGAAGCTGCTGATGCTGTTCCGAACGGCGGACGAGCACGATCTGGACATCCACCCCGACGCCTTCTCGGCGGTCAGCCGGTCGCTCTCGCTGGTCACGCCCTCGCTGCGTCGCGACCCGGAGGCGACGCGCGCCTTCCTGGACATCCTCGCCCACGGCCAGCGGCCGTACCGGGTTCTGACCCTGATGAACGAGACCGGCCTGCTGGGCCGGTTCCTGCCCGAATGGGGGCGGATCGTCGGCCAGACCCAGTTCAACATGTACCACGCCTATACGGTCGACGAGCACACGCTGCAGGCGATCGGCATCATCAACGACATCTGGCGCGGCAAGCTGAAGGCCGACCATCCGTCCTCGAGCGAGATCGTCCACCGGATCGACGATTTCGAGGCCCTGATGCTGGCCATGCTGCTGCACGATGTCGGCAAGGGCGGCGACCGGGGACAGCTGGAGGACGGGGCCATCGCCGCGCGCCGCGCCTGCGACCGGCTGGGTCTCGACCCGCGCCGGACCGCGTTCGTGGTCTGGCTGGTGCGCAACCACCTGGCCCTGTCGGACTACGCCCAGAAGCGCGACGTATCCGACCCCGCGACGGTCCGGGCGTTCACGAAGCTGGTGGGAGACCCCGAGCGGCTGCGGACCCTGTTGATCCTGACCGTGGCCGACATTCGCGCCGTCGGGCCGGGCGTCTGGAATGCGTGGAAGGGCGGGCTGATCCGCGATCTCTACCAACGCACCGAGGGCGTGTTCCGGGGCGAAGACGTGACCCACGCGGATCCGCTGGACGACTACCCCGAACTGGTCGGACGCGCCCGACGGACCGG